>Ga0123352_10017825_pt1 | contig 11310 bp, 6 predicted proteins | sample TergutLab28metaG_FD_89700 | JGI IMG/M metagenome (GOLD analysis project Ga0123352, IMG submission 89700) | Labiotermes labralis P1 segment gut microbial communities from Petit-Saut dam, French Guiana - Lab288 P1 | ecosystem: Host-associated > Arthropoda: Insects > Digestive system > Gut ... | reverse complement strand
TTTTTTTTTTTGTAATTTTTTTTTTTTTTTCTTGGGTTTTTTGTCTTTTTTTTTTTCTCTCTTTTCCCCCCCCCCCCCCCTCTTCAGGATTTAGTACTTTGGGTGATCTCAGACACTTACAGGATTCCCAACTTAATGTCTTTTCTGTTTGAGGAACAAAGAACACCAGTCTGTTTCAAACCTTGGTAATGTGAATTAGAGGGAACCAGTAAAATATTTTTTTTAAAGAATCCTTTTATCAGAGTGCTTGTAAGAAAACATCTTGATGAGTCATGGTGCGAGTTTTGTCAAGTTTCTTTTCAATCCAACATCACCGTTGTCCTACAGGAGGTGTCCAGTTGTGCTGTAGCTTCACAGATTGATTTTTAGTGTGTATTGTCGATTAATGACAAGAGCATGCATAATTTTCTATGTAAATTTTTCTACCTTCATGGAGCATACCATTTAAATTTCTTTTCCCATTGCTGTTTTCTCCAGTTTTACACAGAAATTGAAAGTCAGGTTTGCTCTTTTGTGTCAGTCATTTCACATCAGGACATGTCACTGAATTACATATGCAAAAAATAGTATTTCTTTCATGACGAGACAAAGTGATGTCAGCAGGATTTGCGATCTGTGCTACTTGTTTAATATTTTTGTCATGTACTTAAATTCCTGTAACAGAATCAGTCCTTGAACAATTTGATCACATCTCATGTAGACTACAGCAAACCAATAATACTGATTCATTCGTTGTTGATGAAGATACTTTCTGTGTTGCCCTTGTCATTTTATCATTGTGGCATACATACTCTTTGGATTAAGTTGTGATGGAATTGGACCAATGATGGGTAACGGTTTGTCCTTTTTCACCAGATAATGAGTTGTTTGTTTTGTCCTGCAAAGGAAATAAAGTAAGTGGTAACTTTCTTGCTGCTGATCAGAATGCATAATTTTGTGTAGCCAGGTAATGAGCAGTGGTGGAGCACCACATTAGCAGTGTACATATTTCAACATTTTTGCATATAATCAGAATGCTGAAATAACTCAGTAATGTGGATATGGTAGTGAGCAACTTGGGGTTCAGTTACTGGCATGGACATGCATTTATCTTTCTGTCACCACATCCATATCATTTCTGGGACCTGCTGCATCTCCTTTCCAGTTGTTAAGAGGGGTAGAGCATTCATAACAGGAATCTGAACACCATACTTCTGCTGAAAGTGAGGTTAAAGAATGCATTGTCATGGCATGCTGCAACTTACTTAACCTACCAGAAGTTCTGTAGATTGCAGCATACAAACACTTTGTACTCAAAAGTGGTGGGTAACCATTTGGCAATCGTATGCACATTTTTTGTACTTCATATTCCTTGCACAATAAATTAGAATAAGTTCACAGATTTTTGTAAATCATTCCAGACGTGCGTAGGATTTTATAGCTTTCTAATGCAGGTGTCTTAGAATTTGTAAGGTTTTATTTTTTCATACAGCTAGCCGTAGGATAATTTATGCCATGGGTACAGTAACACTTCATAACCGCACAAACCAATTTTGTACTATTAAGAGTTTTTTTGTTACGAGGTCACATGTAGAAACAAACCACTGCATCTTCATCTCCATCATTGTGATGATGATGATGATAGTGATATGTTTATTGTTTTAAGGCATGATAGGAAGCTTGTGTGTTCTTTCGTTATGTGCAGTGGCTTTTAGACAGTACAAGAATGGAAATGTCTCCAGTCTGAAGTAAAATCAAATAAAATAATGGTGACGCTAGGAACCATTGTAATCATAGGAATTGTAGGCACATTAGTAACCATGGTAATATTGGAAACAAAAGTAGTCATAAACAGATGTAGATCTTACTTTGAGTGTCTGTTTATTGTGTCCAGTTTTACCCAAAATTTGAATGTTTCAACAGATTGTAGTAACAATCCCCAGTATAAATTTCACACAAATCTCTGGTGGAATCAGATTGTTCCATACAAATGAACAGACAGACATGGTAAAGCCAGTAGTCACTTTTCACAGTTGTTTAATGGTGGCCTAAAAATAGATGATATGGGTCATGAATGGAAGCTAATTTTGAGTATTTTTTTATGAGGTATGAAGCTTGGCTTGGTACCCTATTCAACCTACCATCCAGCTTACCACTAAAGTCAGCCTTGTTTTCACATTCCCTGTGTGCCTTCATGGCATCGTGCTATGACACACTGGAAACATTGCCTTTTTCTTTCTACCACAGTTATGATGCTATTGATTATTGTCTTGTGTGCTCCACCATGGGACTTACCTATAGCCAAGCCTATCAGCTGTGTACTCAGTTATCCGTAGTATTCCCTGTGGATCAACGAACCCAAATTTCCCCTTGACTCTTCCGCTTGGGTCTCGAAACTCTTCACGGAAGGACTGATGTTGCATTAGTCCTAGAACATAACACTTCCATATTTGAGGCAAGTACTGTAAATAATTTTCAGATTTTGTGTGAAACCCTTCTGTATAGGGTAAAAATTACATACTTACTGGCAGAGAAAATATGAAGTTTTCTGAGAAATTGGACACAGTGGAAAATTATGCTAATGCAAATTATGCATAGAAATGGATCAGTGTATTGCATAATTATTTTTTTTATAATTTATGCTGGCTTTCTGACAGCTCAACGCATGTAAAGGAAAACAGGTGTTGTAGGTTCTTTCCAGAACAGTTTTGTTTTTTGTACATAGTGACCATCAGATCATTAAGTCCACAAAAATACACCAGAATTAATGAGTGTTGTTGTTGTTTATTCATTGTAAAGAATTGTCTTAATTCAAACAAAACATATTTGCAATGAAATTAGATGATGAAATATGAACAAATTCACATTTAATATGTAATTTTAATATTTCATTTTAAGTCTGTGAATTTAGGTCTATTAGTCTGTTGCCATATAATTTTAGAGTCTTAAGGGTTTTATTGTGATCCACATTCCTCATACATGTTTCTTGGTATCACACTATGTCAAAAGGGTAAATTTCTTTCACATTTTGGAAGTACTTGCACCTCTTCACCTCACCACTAAAAGGATGAATTCACTTCTTCTGAAGTGTTGGTGTTTTTTCCTTTCCAACATTGTGCAACACCAAGAACACTACAATGAATATATATTACTAATACATTCTTCTGGGTATCACTCCATGTAAAAGGGTTTATTATTTGACATTTTAGAAATTTTTAAGAAAGCATTTTGTGACGATATTTTGTGTAAATTCATACTTATACTCACCAGTGTCATAACCAAAATGGTAGGAACCATCAAAAGCATTCAGGACCTTGAAGTATGCTTCAGCATTAGCTGGAATGGGTGCTGGGATGTGGTAGCGTTGCTGAGGGGTTAAACTGTGGATGCATGGTCCACCAGCAAGTATCTGTTGGAATGTCACGTTTTATTAGTATTCATGATACTCTTAAAACTGTATATTTTGCATATTTTCATTCTCTAGTAAACTATGGCAAAATTTTTTGGCGTAACTCAGTAAATATAAAGAAGGTGTTCTCATTACAAAAAAGGGTATTGAGAGTAATGATGGGTCTAGGACTGAGGTGTTCTTGCAGAGAATTGTTTAAAAAAACTAAGTGTACTACCAGTACAGTGTTTTTATATGCTTTCCTTGATGATGTTTGTTGTCAGTAATCCTGAGAAATTTCAGTCTAAGTCATCACTGCATAGTTTTACTAGAAGACACAAAGATCATTTACATATAAGAAGAGTAAATCCTTCTTGTATACAAAAAGGGGTTACTTACTCTGCTTTAAAAGTTTTTCATAGTTTACCTTTAGATATATCAAGACTTGAAGGTGACAAATTAAATTATAAGGTGGCACTAAAGAGATATCTAATTGCACTTTTTACTGTCTTGAAGATTTTTTGCTCATAATCAAAAACCATTTCATTTACTTCTACATTTTTGGAGAATGGAAATTGTAGCTTCATGTTTGATGTGTTTTTAATGTGTTTTATGCAATTAATTTTGTCTTAATATTCTTTAGTTGGAATTAATTTGGTTTGTTTTGATTAGTGACTTGGAGTCATGTATTATATGGCTCTCAAAAGTATATTTGTTACATAATATGTTGTATTTGTATTTGTTATGTGTGTCTGTGTGTTTTCCAATTTATATGTTTGACATATTTCATATTCAATTTCTGTTTAAGGCAGAAAATGGATCTGTGAAATGTACATGTATGTATGTATGTATGTATGTATGTATGTAAGTAAGTAAGTAAGTGTGAATGTTTTTATTGGGACAACAGATTTCAACATTTCACAGTAATTGTAAGGGATGAACAAAATGCTGAGGGATTATTTGGACCTAAAAAATAGAAAGCAACAAAATGTTGAGGTTAAAAATAATGTTTGTTCATGATCCAATATTGTTAGGCTGGTTAAATGGTGAAGGAAGATGGGGGCAGGGCATATGTAACTCACAAAAAAAGTAATAAACTTATATACAGTGTCATAAAACTGCAGGGAGATTCATATAGGAACAAGTGACAGGATGGTATTGATATGTATGGTGTAGATACAAAGTGTGAAGAGTTGCACAATTCAAACAACTCAGGGTAGTAATATTTGATGTTTTGCAGTTGCACCAGTTGCCAGTGTAGTTGCTATTACTTGGGACCCTGCATTTGAACTTGCTGAGAACTCTGCCTGGTACTTTGGCATTCTCACCTGTGAACCATCCAGGCTTTTTCCCACAGCACTTTCTCTTCTAAAATTCCTCTGGCTCTTTTGGTCCTTAAAACTCATTTCTTTCCATTTTTCGTCTCAATAATTTGTTTCTCACCTCTTGGTTGGCTTACTGACAGCTGCAATTACCGTTTGCACTTCTCTATAGCATTGCTGTGCACTTGAGATGGCATCATTACATCCCTCTGAAAAGACTGTACCTAGCTACCAAACTACATGGCCTCATCACATCCCATTAAACTGTAATTGACTTAGGACAGGATCAGATAGAATATTTTGGATATAACTGATGAATTTCAAGATGTATGTAAGCAGGGAGCTTCTTAATCACACACATAATTATCAGCATTTCAAGAAAGATCCTCTTCCATGGAGATAGTGAATTGTGTGATGTTCAAATAGGATTATGATTCCTGCCATTGTGTATCTAACGTTATATGTGGAAGGTCTTGTGAAGTTCTAGTACCATCGTTTCTTTGGAAAGGTGGATGTAAACTGTAATTTCTGTTGGTTTTTCTATGTTAGAATTTTATTAGGGCTGTAAAATCAGTAAGTAGAACCTTGGAAGGGTGGACACAAGCTAAGAGAGATATAACGTTATGAATAGTAGAGATGAAGAATGTTAGAAGTGCAAGGAAGCAAACAGAAAGAGTTAAAATCTGAAATCTGGATACAATTTGAGATCTACAGTGAATGAACAGCCACAAAGCTGAAGTTGGTTTAACGTTTATTTAACGACACGTTTTCAACTGCACAAAGTACAGGACGTTCCTAAATTAGTTATCCATAGCTAAGGTGTAATAACACAGAAAGTAGAAAACTTATAATATGTATCACATAACTAATTTAGGAACGTCCTGTACTTTGTGCAGTTGAAAACGTGTCGTTAAATAAATGTTAGACCAACTTTAGCTTTGTAACTGTTCATTCACTGTAGATCTCAAACTGTGTGTTAGTACATCTGTGTGAATATCTGTAGATAAAACTTAAACATTTACTGCATTTTGTGAATGTTTAAGTGTTATCTACAGATTTTCACGCAGGTGTTCAATGTGGTTTCCTCGTGTCACTCAGCAGATGTCCCATCTGTAAGCGATTTCGTCCCAAATCCTATGAATCATCTACGCGTCTATGGTCGCAAACGCGTCTATTATCCGTGCCCGTAGTTCTTCCTAACATGCAGGAAGAGTTGGAAAAAATTCTTTGTCTTTAACGTATCTCCACACAGAAAAGTCCAAGGGTGTAAATTCAGGCATCGTGGTGGCCAAGCTATCGTTCCACCACGTCCAATCCAAGTAATCGCCGTGCGACTGAGGTGCAGGGGTGCGTGAGCTTGAAAGTGTTAATATTCGCTGATTTTCAGCAAGGAAAAGTTTCATTAACATCAAAACCTTTCATCTCTGAAGGAAGAAATGTTGTTGACGTCTTGCTTCGAAAGAAACTTTCGAGAATTTCCGGCAGATATAATATTCCCTGTATACGTTCATCCCTCGCCTTTCGCGGTTTCGCAAATGCTCGGGGCCGCTCCGAGAGTGAAAATATACACCACTCGGTCTCTTCAATTGCTAGGAGCATTAGAATTGTTCGACAACTCGAACGGATATTCGAGCCGTACCGCATGACGTTCAGGGAATTTAAAGAGAAAAAAGGAAAGGAAAAAACGAGTGTTCCATCACGAGGTTTCTTCAAAGAAAAAACACTTTCATTCAGTCATTGAGGGATTTTCGTTTTTCGCGTGGTGTCTTGGAATCTCATCCCACAAAAGCGAGGGATGAGTGTACTGATTTATTGACTAACTCTTTCATTCTTAGCTAGAACAACTTGTAGCTTCAACATCGCTACATTCCCTAACCCACATTTGAGTATTGTCACGGATCAGTCGCGTTTATCTTGAATTTTCTTGTCTTTCACCCTAAGATACATCTCGATTTACTCACCCATCTCCACCACCAACAAAGTGATATTGTTTGAGAAATGCGAACATCAAAATTATGTTTGCACACTTTTTGTTCCCATCCAGAGTGCATCGTAAGGTAATTTATGCAAATACCTGACAGAAGCACTAGTCATGTGCAGATCACAAAACAATCTTGTTACGGAACATCTGGGACAGTTGACTGAATTCATCGCACGTGGGCCCAAATATTTTTGTGTGCGCATTTTATTTTACCAAGTTGGAGGCTTTTTATTCCCGAAATGTTTCTTTATTCTCTCGAACGCGTGTCGTATTTTTGAAATCGTGCATGACCCGAGGATGCCAGTTTGAGACACTTGCCGACCTTGCTGCCATACTGGTTTCACGAAGGCTGCACGAGGGCCGTTTTCGTCACGCAGCATCCTGGAGTGGAAGTGATATGGCGTTGTTTTAGGTTCGTCACATTTTTTTAAAAGTATATTTCACGGTCCAGACAGTAAATGGGACCGTCTTGTTCATAGTGTTCGCATAAACAGGCATATTGCCAGGCCACTAAACCATATTGATAGACATATTAACTGCAAACGTACTGACATTTTGTGAATGATAGCATCATGGAGCTCGAATACTTTCTCATCACCGCGATCGTAAAAGCCTCCTTTTGTAACGTAGTGTAGCCAGTTTAACCTACCGGTTCGTGACTTGCAGCGAAAGGAGCTTCTGATCGTAGTGACGTCCCTATACCAAAGAATCTCTGTTTAACTTTCGAGATACCAGAAGCCGATACCGAAAAGAGAGATCCCCCTGCGTGCAGATATGTAAGACCTCAAACTTCAGGGCGAGTTTGATCATTACAGTAATGGTACGTTAGTGGTCAAATTTATACCCCCCCCTTTTTTTTTGTAAAATTGATTCCATTGTGGTATATCATATTAAACTGAAATACGTGCTGCCTTAAACCACAACAAATTTCAATAGTCTTGTCTCGAGTACAACTGAAACATGTAGCATTTACTGACAAGAATATTATAAATTTGTTGTGGTTGACAGCAGCATGTGTATCGGTTTTAATTTTGTATCTCTACTGATTTGCAGCTGGAAGAGGTTTCCAGAGTCATTCTGGATAACAAGGAAGAAAACTATTCGTTCTCTGCCGGAAATCGAAATTCTGTTCTTAAGGAATACTCACTTATTTAAATAACTGAGCTGAGATGTTGTTTTATACAAACGAATATAAATATTATTGAGCTATCACTTTGATTGTTTTATGAAGTTGAGCGCATTACGTCTTGTTTAACATTTTTTTTACCTTCTTAATGCGTTTGCTTGCCAGCGGAACGTCCGTCCTATAGACATCTGATATCTCTACAACAGCTGAATGGATATTATTGAAATCTGATAATGGAGATATTTACCAAACATTGTTCAATTGTTTCTTTTTTCAGTTAGATCGAATAATTTAACGAATACTTTACACGAATACTGGTTGTTTTTCTGCTTGTAGGCCTATCTCGACTGTAATTCTCTAAAATTTTATCGGATTGAAAAATTTTTGGAACAAACTTAGACATTAGGTACTTATGTGTGTGTGTGTGTGTGTGCAATACGTTCTCCTGTGAATCTTGCGATTTTCGAGATAATCAACAAAAGGGGCGCTGTGCCTACCTTGCCAACTTCATATTGAGCAAAAGACAGCGATCTTCTTAACAGACCCATAAAAGTAAATTTGTCTCTGTTCACAACAATGACGGCACACAGGGGAAGTAGAAGAATAGCTCCAATAATTCTTAACCTCTGCGCTAGATAGTGGTGAGTGAACTTACATTTACTGCCACTTAAAAACAAAAGAAATGATCAATTTCATCCGGACTGCCTAGGAATAGAATTTGTTTTATTCTTGTGTTTCCTTATTGTACTACAGTACGGCTTTTCATATATGAAACTAGTTATAAACCCAGATAATTAATTTTTATATTTGTACCGTGCATCTTGATATGTCAAAGTTTATTATTCACCAAAGAATGCATAAGTGATTGTCTTAAAAAACAATATTAAAGTTTACATTAAAATAGCTCCGACATGTTTCGGTGCAATCACATCATCTTCAGGGAGCTAATTATCCGTGCTTGCAAAAGTTACACTGTAAAGTGTATTAGCTCCCTGAAAGTGGTGTGACTGCACCGGAACATGTTGGAGCTATTTTAATGTAAGATTTGATATTGTTTTTAAGACGATCACTTATGCATTCGTTGGTGAATAATAAACCCAGATATTTAATGATCATGTGGTCATTAACTTCTTAATGTTGATTATTGTTTATTCATTCAGTTTGGTTTTTTACTTCTCACCAATGTGCCTAAGTCTAAGTATCAAGTAACAGTGAATGAGTGTATGTTTCGTGTTTGTCCGTTACGTATGATGAAGGGGCCGTCGTCGTGTGAGCCCACACACTCACTGCATGGATGGTCTCATAGTGAATAACTGTTATGCCAGCCACAGAATATCACGCATCTTTTTGAAATCAGCTGCACAGATAATTTGAACAGCATTTCATTCATAATTCCTTCTGCTGGACACGCCTTGTAATTGAACACTGTATACTTTAACATCATTCTTTAGTGTAAGAGGTATTTGTTATGCGGTCTGTGCACCAAGTGAACTCACAATAGAGAGGGTTTATCCTGTCGTTCTTCTGGTCGCTGAATATTTACGTCTCTGCAACTACAGAACAGATTGCAATTAAAGTTTATATTTGAAGTCCACAAAAGGACATGTGGGGCGAATTCAGTTGTGGTTCGAATCGACGTATTGTAACCCCTATTAATTTGAAGTTAAATTTTTTAATTTCTACAATGGCACAGACATGAAAATTTACATAAAATACAAATCCAATAACACTTTTTTAGAGTCTGCAAACATATCACCAAATGCGACTTTTGTCCCCGGCTTTAATTAGCTTGTCAACTGTATATTTTTGTGTGCAATAAATAACGTGTAAAAGTATTAGGTATACAGAACATCTTAACAAGGGACTTCTAACACTATTAGGACTGTATTAAAGTACATCTTGATACAGGACTCTAAATTTAGACTATTTACGCAGTCAAGACTGATTTTATACGTACGAGAACAAGTAGTTTTATCGTAGTCATTGATGTCTTCCTGCTGATGTGGAGTGTTGACAGCGAGAGACGAGAAGTTGCTGAGATCCTCCTCTACCTGCCGTATAACAGCACTGTACTTGATAACCACACGCGTGACATATATTCCATATCGAGACGTCTGCTGTAAAGTGATGTTGGTATCTTCTCCACTTCAAAATAAGGAATGAGAAGTAAAGTGAGTTTTAGTCCTTGAGAACACTTTGAAGCCCTATCCCCACTTCTTCCCCCATGACGTTGAATATAATTCACTCCCCTCTCTTCCAGTTTGATAATACAACCCTTAATTTCAGCCCCCTTGAAAATACATTAAGTGGAATCGTATTTTTTTTAACGTTCAACTCATCTAGTTAAAATTATGTCCATCACTTCGTACTGAAAACCCATAATTCTGTTTTGTTAGCCTCTCATCAGTTCTGACTCTCACTTGATATATGCTGCCCCCAGTTTGCCCGGAATTATAACTTTACGTCTTATTTCAACATATAGTAACAAAGAGCTATTTTTATCTTGGACTAGCTTCAGGTATCCTGATGGGAAGTGTTAAAACTGGAGGCGAGTGCGGTGGACAGGTTGAATATACAGACCACGTGTGTGATTGTCTGGATGACCATGAGAATCGAATGGGGAGATGTTTTCAGATGACATTGATGGCTGTTTTGCATATTACTACATGGTGGTTATGATTCCTGAGAAAGAAATGTAAAACAGTTATTCTGAAGGCCATATCGGAACCAGTACAATGACACCATGCTGCTACGTGGAGTAAGGTTGGCTGTCTCAAGTAAATACACATTTCTGTCAAGGTGCTTCTGTTTAAAACCGAAAGAGGAGAGTTTTTTTTCTGTTTTGAAGTACACATATTTCACATTTCTTCTGGATGAAGACTATTATTGAATGAAGTACGTGTATTACACCTACAAATGTACTATTGCAAAGCTAATCACGCCGCGGATAGCCTTACCACATTCGCAGTCATGACTTTTTTACTGTATTTTGTTAACCATACAAAATACATACTTGTGGTAGAAATAACAGCTGCATATTTTACAACAAATAATTATTTACTTTATTAATTAATTATATATACCAAAAATACACATGCATATGTAGAGTATTACACGTTTTGTACGTATAATCTCTGCTACAAGTTTCGGCGAGTGTTTGCCACCTTGAGGGAGGTGATGGCACAAAGGAAATAATACATACGTGAGATTAAATCTTCGTACCTTACATATAGGACATAAAGATATCAGCTGCTATAGACGTGGCAATATAAATATTATGTTGTTGATCAACAGTACCAGTCTACACGAAACACAACACTCTGACCTTAGCACTTTCAGATTTATTCTATCCTGCTGCATGTTTCGGTAAATCACTTTGACCATAATCAGGCATAGAAAAAACACAAGTACAAAAGGAAAAATGCTACAGAGGAGACCTTCTCCTTACACCCGATCTATTAAGATGCATTAAGATGCCTGCTGGTGACCATGTCACCAGCAGGCATCTTCTTCG
>Ga0123352_10017824_pt1 | contig 11310 bp, 12 predicted proteins | sample TergutLab28metaG_FD_89700 | JGI IMG/M metagenome (GOLD analysis project Ga0123352, IMG submission 89700) | Labiotermes labralis P1 segment gut microbial communities from Petit-Saut dam, French Guiana - Lab288 P1 | ecosystem: Host-associated > Arthropoda: Insects > Digestive system > Gut ... | reverse complement strand
GGCGGACGCTTGTGAGTGCGGTAATGAACCTTCGGGTTCCGTGAAATGCGGGGAATTTCTTGACTAGCTGCAAACCAGTTAGCTTCTCGAGAAGGACTCTGCACCATGGAGTAAGTAAGTAAGGTTTGTAAAAATGATGTGCACTTGAACAGTGTTGAATTTAAAATATTTTGTTCTCAGCTCTGATACTTAAACCATCACGGTATGATACACAAGCCTTCATCATATGTGGCGAAGTGCAAGTATTTTTATCCGGGTTAGCTTAAGTCTCGCCCTGGGTGTTGGGCTTGTGGAAGGCCCCCGTGTAACAGCCTAACACTAACACAGTGTGTTCAGTTGACTGCAATTTCTATGGTTTAATAAAGAAACGCACTGTAACATAACGCTGTAAAACCGACTAATAATCCCAGGCATGCAGCTGAAAGATGACGTGTCGGATGATAACGAACATGTCCATCACTCATGTAATGTACGTGGGTGTTGCTTTTGCGTAGGAAAGCTCAAATCCCTGAAGGAATGTTCCACAAGCAGTCGGCAGCCTGTGTCAGCTATTGTCTCACCCAGCCATCATGTCTGGGATGTTTCTTGTTTTCTCTTTAATGAAGTGTTTGGTCTTAGCCAGAAACATTTATCAGCCAAACAAGAATTGATGCCCGATGCCCTTCGCTGTAACTCTGAATAGAATCTGAAAATGGACTCGTGCCTGCAACCTCGTTTAGATTACATGCGGTAATTTTTAGGAGTATGGAGAGCGTTCGTTATTAATTTCACAGTATTTATAAAGAGAAGTGTGTCAAGAAACAACCCCATACTGTTAATATATGCAGTATTGGTAGGTTTTCACCCTTTTTATAGGCCACGAAGGCCCTTAGGGTGAGTAGAGGTATAGCTCTGCTCTTTATAGGACCTCGGTACTCAGCCCCACGTCTGGCCGCTTCTACCCTCGGGAAAGACCGGGTACCCATTTTACAGGAGGCTGGGTGGGCCCCAGGGCCGGTCTGGACGGGCGGAAAATCTCGTCCTCGTCGGGATTCGATCCCGGACAGCCAGCCCGTAGTCAGTCGCTATTCCGACTGAGCTACCCGGCCCACTATGTAGTATTGTATCTTTACAAATTTGTGTTTGTAATTCTGCGGCTCCTTGATAGTGGCCCTTGAAGGGCCAAAACTTTTAGGGGACAAATTATAGACAATCAGGGGCTGTTCTGTAAATACAGTGCATTTCTTGGTTTTCATTTCTAAGATTTCCCAAGAAGAAGCATGTACCCTGACTGAGGTTTTTCCGTGCTTTTTCCTCAGTTGTAAGGCAAATGCCAGGGTATAACTCGCAACGACGGGGCTCGGCCCGCACTCTTCCCAAATAGGCGATCATTTTTACGCGGTTAGTTCAACGTTAATTTTAGTTTGACCTCTCTGGGTTCAAATCCCAGAAAGCTTTCCAACCAAAGTTGTTAATTGTGTTGTTCTATGTATTGTTTGTGTGTAAATGTGAACTGTACTGCTGTCACCGGTTGGCAACCCAATTGCAGTTAACAAATGTATCAATATCAATATCGACACTCAGAGGGAGGCGTCAGAGCGAAGTCCGCAACCAACGTTGTCCTTTTGTTCTTTGGTCCTCTGTGTAAAATTCCTGCTCGTATCTGAGCACTGAGCCAGGAATGACGTAGTGGTATAGGTCCAGTCTCTCGTACCTTCGGCCCTATCTAGACTGCACGCTTTGATCGCTTTACCTCCGGGGAATGAGTCACCGCTGCCCACTGAGTAGGAAGCTAGATTGGGACAACAGGAACGAAGAAGAATATAATAATAAGGAACTGCACCCCCTTCCTCTGGTAGCCCAAACCGTGGGCTAGTAAATACACGGATGTAGCTAACCGGGTAATCCTTCTGTTCTGTGGTGGTTAAGAAAATTCGACCGACTATGCGCTAAAGCTTCCCATCGTGCCGTCATCACAATATGCAAGATGGCGACCGCGCGGGAGGTACGGAGAGGCCACGCGGGTAGAGCTGCATGATAATCGGCAATTTGTGTCTTTGAGCGCACGCAGATGTAGACTTTAAGTTTATAATCATGTAATTACCTCAAGTAGTGACGTCACCAGCCCATCATTCGCCTTAACAACAATTTTTATATAACGCAAAGTAAAACCACAGAAGATTGGTCTTTAGGGGACGTTGCGCCGTATCGATTGGCGAACAGTGGTCCTTCGAACCGTCGGTAACTACTGACCAGTCGATAAGGCACAACATTTCTGAAGACCTGAATCTTCGGCACCACCTCTGTATGGGAGACCGAAGATTCGTGGTTCGGTTCCCCGTCGAAGGAGGACATTTTCCTTTTTTCCAAAATGTCCAAACTAGATTTGGGGCCCATCTGGCCTCGTATTAAGTGAGCACCGGGAATTACTGCGGAGTCACAGCGGTTGGAGGGTGTAACTGACCATCCAGTGTAGAGGTTAAATATATGTGGAAGTATACCGCCACGCCCCCATATGCTGTCACGGCAGACACCGGGACAACTTTCATGTGTAAAACTCCAGAAAGGAAATTGTCAAGTACGTACTGTTTATAAATGTCTTGTGTAATATTTGAAAACTCTTAAGGGTACCTCAAATTTCTGGTGAACCTCTAATAAAAGTACAGTCATGCGTCGCTTAACGACGGGGATACGTTCTGAGAAATATGTCGTTAGGCGATTTCGTCGTTGTGCGAACGTCATAGAGTGTACTTACACACACCTAAAGTATAGCCTACTACACACCTGTGGTCCGGGTAGCTCAGTCGGTATAGCGACTGATTACGGGCTGGACGGTCCGGGATCGAATCAGTCTGCTTCGAGCAGTGAGGCGGTGAGGTTGTGCATCAAGCAGGTCGCTCCAAGCAGTGGTGGTGAAAGTGAAAGTTTGGCGTTCGCTACTTTCATCCTGTATATTGGACAACTTGAGGTAGCACAGTTTAACCACGTCAGTAAATACATCACTAAGATGGGTGATATACAGAATACCCTAGTATTCTCTTTCGATATACGTAGCCCAAGAATAAATGCGTACCAAATTCACGAATGGCTGGATTAAACCGGTCACATAAAAGAAGATGAAACCCGCGTCATCCAGATCGATGGTCCCTTGCGAAAAGTATAGGTCAAATGCATATCCTCTGAAAGTATGATGCGAGTATTGCAACCCATTCAAGGTGATTTAATCTTCCATAATGAAAATGGCGAAATATCAAAACTGAAAATTGATATCGCAGGTGTAGGTATAAGACGTGTGAAAGTGTCCACCCTGCCCCCTGAATTAACAGAAACCCAAATTACAAATGTAATTTGAACTTATGGAAACGTAAAAAAAAATACACGATGAGGTATGGTCTCATTCATACAGATTCAAAGTGAAGTCAGGTGTTCGTATTGTCGATACAGGAATAAAGAAACATATTCAATCCCATATCAAGATTGAGGGTCACCGTGCTCTGATATTCTACGAGGGACAACCAAGTACTTGCTTCCGATGTAATGAGCAAGACCATCAAATTAACGAATGTCCGAGAAGGAGACAACCGGGTAGTCACACCGACCATGACCAGAACTCGTGGGCAAATATGGTTAAACGAGGTCACAACAATGTAATATTATCCGAATGTAATGATACAACGGATGCTTTAACATCCACAATCGATAAGATACAATCATCTATAGTACTGATGACAAGACCGAGTGATTCATTTGAAAAACAAACAGACCCAACGACAAAAGAACCCCACTCGAGCCTAACAGTTAACGACTCCATGACACACGTCGACTATATACAAGAAACTGAAAACAATGAGATGTTAGAAGAAGTGACACAGACGGTCCCACAGGTAAAAAAAACCGACATTTCAAGCGTTCAAAAATGGGACGACCTCATCAATGCCGACGTAGATGTCGAACAAGATCACGAGAAACATGGAACAAAACGAGTTAAATCAAAGATGAAAATGAGCGGCATACAAGATGAAAAAGAGAGCGAAGATAGTACGATGGAGACTGTGAAATATCCACAAACCCAAATGACAAGTCCCAAACGCTTAAAAAAAATCAAGGTTCATAGAGATCTCATACCAGCACGTGAGAGGACAAGAAGTCAGTCAAGACAAAAACCGCCCAACCAATGCTAACAACCATAATCCCATGACCCCAGAATCTCAATACAAAATATACACATGAATTATGCATATAAAATCGCTACTCTAAACAATAACGCTATCTCTTCACAAATGAAGATAAAAATGCTTACAAATTTCTTATTAAGCCAGGACATAGACATTGCACTCCTTCAAGAAGTTGCAAATAACGACCTCTCCATCATATACGGCTACAGCGCACACATAAATGAAGGTACTGAAGAACGAGGTACAGCAATCCTCATGAAAGAAGGGATCTCTGTTAATAACATCAAAAAACTACCGTCAGGCCGAGGGATAACTGGACTATTCGAAGGCACTTGGTTAATAAATGTATACGCTCCATCGGGGGCCGAAAAGAGACACGAACGTGAAAACTTCTTTACCAACGAACTTGCGTATCTGCTCCCAACAGGCCCAAAAGAAATATTGCTAGCAGGCGATTTTAAATGTGTAATAACTCCGGCAGACTGCACCGGATCGCCTAACCTTAGTAAAGCATTATCCGCCACATTAGCAGGACTTCCCCTACATGACGCATGGGAACAGGCATCAAAGCTACTTCAGTACACCAACAGTGGTGCCACAAGAATCGACAGGATATATTTAACGGACCAACTGAAGACACGAAAACAAGGGGCGGAGACTATCATAGCCCCATTCTCCGACCATCTTGCCGTAGCAGTACCATTGACATACTCACATCAGACGAATTTGAGGAAAAGACGACTATGGGAAATGAACATATCCCTCTTGGACGACAACATCTTTTGTGACAGTTTAATGCTATTATGGTGCAATTGGAAACGGAACATGAAATATTACCCTAACGCCGTTCTTTGGTGGAACCGTAAAGTAAAACAACGAATACGACAAACCCTCCAACGAGAGGAAGCTTCGAGAAATAGAGACAGGAAGGACATGGAAGGACATGGAAGATTTCTACTATACAGCAATTTACCACACACTACAATCCCCTCCACCTACATCAGAGAATCTCGCTATTGCGGTACGATGTCTAAAAGCGAAAATATTACGTCTCCAAAGCAAAACTATGAGAGGGATATTATTGGATACAGACGACACCGATGCAGCTCCAAATGAAAACATTACCACATATCACTATATACGGTCACGGAAGCGCTCAATAGCACGATTGGTTTCAAACATACTTGACCATCAAGGACAATTCAAAACTGACCACGAATCCATACTGTGTATATTTAAGGAAAACCTTGACTTAAAATACTGCAGTATCCAGAGCGACATATGTAGTTACAAAAAGCTGATATCTTGTGGCATGCCCACAATCCTAAGAGAAGCAAAAGAAGACTCGACCTCCCCATTACTATGGATAAACTACACGAAGCAGTGAGAAAAGCGAAACGTAACAAAGCTCCAGGCCCTGATGGAATATGTCAGGAATTCTACAAGAAAATGTGGGTCATCATCAAGAATGAACTACTCGACATCATAAATATCATGTACTTCGAAGGATTAGCGTCCGACGCGCAAAAACACGGCTACATAGTCTGTCTACCAAAAAAATAGGTCTCCCTACCCACCCTAAAAATTACAGACCACTCTCGATCCTTAATACGGACTATAAAATACTCAGGAGGATCATAGCAAACCGTCTACGCATAAGAATGGAAGAAGTAATGCACCATAATCAATATTGTGGGAGAAATGATAAATCTATCTACGAAGCGGTCGCCACAATACGTGATATTATAGCGTATGCAGAAGATACAAAAAACCGATATGCCTACTATCGATCGATTTCAAAGATGCTTTTGATAATATATCACACACCTATCTGTTTAAATATCTTGAGAGAAACGGTATAAGTGATAATTTTTTTGTGAACGACTGAAGACCATCTACGCCGATCCAACTTCAACCTTGACACTAAATGGGCTCACATCCACCCCAATTAAAATACCAAGCGGCGTACGACAAGGATGTCCACTAAGTATGATACTTTTTGCATTGTGCATAAATCCGCTTCTCATTAAGCTCGACTCAAAGCTCCATGGTATAAAAGTTAGAAATAATACTACCAAAACGACTGCGGTTGCATACGATGACGACCTTGCGATCTTCATAACACATCCCGGCGAGATAGATGTGATAAAGGAAACACTTCACGAATACATCAACGCCACTGGTGCAAGTGTGAACGAAGATAAATACCGTGCCATGGCCCTAGGATCCTGGATCAAAACGACATCAATAATGAACATCAATTATTACGAGGACATAAAAATCCTTGGTTTTCGTATGACGGCGAACATAAACGATTCAGCAAAAAAAAAATCATGGGCAATGCTGACTTCTAAGATTCGTACTCATACACAGAACGCCTACCACAGGGCGTTGAACCTTGATGATAGGATTCGCTATATAAACGAGGTCATACTAGCCACAGCATGGTACACGACACAGATTTATCCCCCTCCCAAGGACAGCGTAAGGCAGATAAACACAGCGATTTCTTGGTTCATATGGAAGGGTGCAGTTTTCAAAGTCCCACTATCTACGTTACAACTGCCAAAAGAAGCCGGAGGTAGAGCATTGATTCATATAATGGCGAAATGTATGACCTTATTCATCCTCAGAATAGGAAAGCAAGGACACCAAACAGCTACCTTCACAACGGACTGGCTTACAAGATGGTACCTATACGAAAGAACCCCCAATCCCCCTCAGATACGAAGGATACCAGTGACATTCGACTACCTCTACCGCTATAATATTGAAGCGGCATAAACGCCCCTAAGATGTGACTTCGAAAACCACAAATCCTAGAAGAAAAGACTCTACGCAGCCCTTCTAACAAGCATACGTGCTGCGGCTGGTTCTCCTGAAATGCGTATACAAAAACTATGGCCCAACACCGACTGGACACGAATATGGAAGAACTTAAAGAATGTCCCAATATCTGACAACACGAGATGTATATGGTACCAGGTGGTACATGATCTAATGCCCACAAATGCACGACTACATCTTATAAAAATGACACCTTCGATCTCCTGCCAGAGATGCACATTGGATGATGCACTGGAACACAGACTGACGGCATGCAGTACAGGAAGGAGTATATGTCAATACGCGAATACCCGAAATGCACTAATACTGCGAAAGATTCCATCCCATATACCTGATGAATGGATATTACGTCCACAATTGAAGATATGGCCCATTAAACGGAACAACGCGGTATTGTGGTTGATAGCAAACGTCATCATCTTCACACTCCAACAACGGACAACCCTAACCTTAAATGATCTCAAGGATTTCCTGCTCCGTACAAGGTGGAAACTGTTGAATCACACGGGAGGACGGAATCTCTTTAGCAACAACCTGACAGTCATTGATTACAAGATATAGACTTCCATGACAAGATCATGACTGGTGACACAGTACAATTGAGAGACCAATTTTAAAAAATAAAATGCATAACAGTTAGTGTTTGTTTAAAGGGACCAACAGTGGATCCTACAACCGCTATGTACTGACATGTAATAATTAGATACAATAAAAAAAATCCCGATGGGGACGAGATTTTCCGCCCATCCAGACCGGCCCTGGGGCCCACCCAGCCTCCTGTCCAATGGACACCGAGCCTGTCCCGGGGGTAAAGTGCGGCCGGGGCGTGCTGCTGACCACTCACCCCCTTCTAGTACCGTGGTCATGGAAGAGTAGAACTATACCTCTACTCACCCTCTGGGCCACACCGGGCCTGTAACGGCATCACTGTACCTGTACTACACACCTAGTCTACATGGTATAGCCTAGTGCTCCTAGGCTACAAACCTGTACAGCATTTTACTGTACTGAATACTCTAGGCTTTGTAACACAATGGTATTATAATATTATAATCTTACGGGACCACCGTCTTATATGCTGTCTGTCGTTGACCGAAACGTCGTTATGCGGCGCATGGCTATAGAATACGCTTATCCAACTGTTCATGCTCACAGATATTTCACAAGTCATGTTCATTTGGTTTCAGGTTTCTTCTCTATATGAAAAGTGTAAACGAAGGGACATTTGCTAGAAAGGAGGGTATGGATAGACTCACAGCCACGGTCAAATCTATGGTAGATTTGTCACAAATAAAACCAGACCGGAAACTGCTTCTATTGTACAATGTTAAATGCGAAGTGCACTTCGAAGTACTGTGTAATAAATAATAACAGTAGGGCCTCTATCAGTTTTTGCTTCGTCCTATGCGGAAGCTGTGAGCTGGTACTGCTCGGATGATACACAAATGACGACCGGAATGATCTTTTTTTATTTTTGACAACTTCTTCTGAATTCGGATGAGTCAGGACGATTTTTTATACTAGAAAATTGACTGCGTGGGAGATTTACAGTGTTTTATTGGTTATATAAATATCCCGCTCGCGGGGCTTCGGTTTTTCCTCTGCCTCCCCTTTCTGTATTTATTCCTCTATTTTTTCTCTCTCTCTTACTTCCTCCTATCCTTTTTTCTTTCCGAACCCTTTCTTTGCTTTGTTGTCTTTCTTCTGTCCTTCTTTATTCAAAAAGGAAAGAAAACAAAGACAAAAAATAAATGGGAAGACAACAATTTTTCTACTTTTTTTTCGTCCTCCTCTTTTCCTTCCTTTCCTTCCTCTCTTCTGTTCGTCATCCAAAAGAAGGAAGGGTGTAAATAAATTTCTTTCATCCTTCACTTCTTTTCTTATGTTTTCTTGTTCAGTTTTAAGAAGGATTTGCCGCAGAGTTCTCTTCGGGTTCGCATGTCACCAAACTGTCATTTGAAGGTACGGTCAGATCCCGCTATAGCGCCACTGTTTCTCCACCTCACATTGTAGCGGTATGTCAGAGGTAGGGGTAAATCGAAATGAGGTATAGTAAATGATTTCCCTTCTCAGACCTTCATGGTGGGTCGGGTGTCGTAGTTGGTACAGTGACTGGCTATGGGCTGGACGGTCCGGGGATCGAATCCCGGTGGAGACGAGATTTTCCGCACCTGTCCAGACCGGCCCTGGGGCCCACCTAGCCTACTCTACAATGGGTACCGGGTCTTTTCCGGGGGTAAAGAGCGGCCGGGGCGTGATGCTAACCCTTCACCACCTTCTAGTGCCGTTGTGAAGAAAGAGCAGAGCTACACCTCTACTCCCCCTGTGGGCCGTACGACCTGTTCAAAGCCTCAGTGCCTGTATAAGGGTGGACTTTACCTTTTTTTTTTACCTCTCAGAACTTTATGGGCGCTAAGCGAAGGTAGTGTCATATTGCGGGTGTCGGTAAATGTACATGTAGCTGTGCACACCATGAACGCGTACTTGGAGCGGAGGTATAGTCCCACTCATTCTTAATCCCTGGACTAAATCGATTAGTCAGCCTCACGCCCCTGTTCTTAAGCCCTGCGAAACAGCCCTCGGCACCACTGTACAGGGGGCCCTGTGTGCACGGGGGCTCGCCTGAACTTTTGCTGCTGGAAATCGAGCCCCTGATGGGCAAGCCCGTGGATTTGTTACTGTAATGACTGAGCTACCCCGGCTCCTGCTTACTCCATAGTATTCTATTAAATTATGCTTGTTCTGTACCACTATCTCTGACGCTTCTATCATTTATATCCTTATTGTGTTCTGTTGTCCGTATTCTATGTATAGGTTCGCAACTAACAGCAAATTCTTGCCTGTCCAATTCTTATCCTACTTTATCCTACTGCTAGAACTTGTGACGGATGATCATTTCCTGTGACAGTAAACTTTACAAGAGACAGTCTTCGTTACGTTTTGTGCTGTAATCTTACGGAATAACTGGCATTTAGCACACGTGTGCCAGGCTCAATGGTGATGTTAGCATGCTGCACAAGCTATTTTGGTTTCTGGGGTTGAGGCGATAAAGTCTGGGTCTCGTGGGACATATTACTGGGTAACTAGAAAGTTAGAAGGAACGCGGCACTTATCTACAAGAATGGGACTCGTGAAACCACACCAGACCGGCACCGATTAACCCTGCAAAGCTTTGCGTTTATCTAAATAATATTTAAAAAGCGACTTCGTGCCTCACCCAAAAAAAAAACACTGCACTTCCATTACAAAGACCATCCGATTAACACAGCAGGGCCGTCCAAATTTTTTATGGCACAGGGCTACGCCCATTAGTGTTGGCTGTTTGGGCGATCGCACGAGGAGGAATATCAGTAAATGGGATACATAACAGCCTAATTTTCTGGTGTGCACGCAATTGATAAATGTGACCGCAGGCCACGAGTTGGAGAGACATCCTTGTAAATGACCAACTTGACGCACAATTTTTTATATATGTTTATTTCTATTCTCTACATGTTTCGGGCAGCCATGTGCCCATCATCAGGAGAATTATTGTATCAGTGCGACACCTGGTTTATGTCACTCTGTGTAGATGACCGTCTAGTACGCAGGTTATAACCTGCATACCAGATGGCCATCTACACAGAGTGACATACGAGGTAAACCAGATGTCGCATTGATACAATAATTCTCATGATGATGGCACATGGCTGCCCGAAACATGTAAAAATCAGTCCAATTACAGGCTTGGACAGGCCCAGAGGGTTCCAGGAAGTTAAGGTTCCCAAATTTCGTGACAACGGCTCAGGATGATGGTAGGTTGTCAGCCTTACGCACCGGCTGCCTTTACCCCCAGGAAATACTCCTGGTATTCATTTCTGTTAGAGGCTGAGTGCAATAGTGCGATCGGGAGGATTTTATGTCAATGAAAAATTCCACTGACACCAGATGGGATCGAACCAGCGACCTTCCGATTTGTAGCACAGCACCTTAACCACTGTGCTACCGCGGTCCCCGTCCGAAACATGTAGAGAATAGAAATAAACATACATGAAAAACTGTGTGTCAAGTTGGTTATTTACAAGGATCATACCAGGATACACAGTCAACAAAACATAAAATTGGAAAGCCATGTTGTAGAGGGTAAAGGGCGAAGTTTATTTGGAGAAAAAAATTCTGTGAACAAATTTAAGTGATTTTACTGCTGAAACAGGTGTTACATGTGGGCCGTCATATAGTTAGAAATGTGCTGTGAGGGACTACAAAAACAGGTGTTACATGTGGGCCGTCATATAGTTAGAAATGTGCTGTGAGGGACTACAAAAACAGG
>Ga0123352_10017822_pt1 | contig 11311 bp, 6 predicted proteins | sample TergutLab28metaG_FD_89700 | JGI IMG/M metagenome (GOLD analysis project Ga0123352, IMG submission 89700) | Labiotermes labralis P1 segment gut microbial communities from Petit-Saut dam, French Guiana - Lab288 P1 | ecosystem: Host-associated > Arthropoda: Insects > Digestive system > Gut ... | reverse complement strand
TTCTCTGGCCATTATCTCCGTAACCGTTCAACTTTGGATATAGGTGTTTTGGGTTATATCGGTATACTTTAACATAAGGAACACCCTCCCGAAGTCTGGCACATTCCTCCTGGGACAACCTGTGTGTGTGTGTGTATGTATGTATATATAGTGTAGGCTACTGACAGCATCTTTAAATAAGCTGTAAAGAAATAAGTACACCTATTTGTGCCAAGTAGTCTTTTCCTCTAGAGGTGACTGGTTTTTTTAGTTCATTTAGCAGCGCTTTTCCATATGTAGATTATAGAGTGACAAACAGCAGGATGTATTTGAAAAAATGTCACAGGAAGCTGTCTTGGCCAGTTGTAAAATTCTGTTTTGGACTCCGGAGAAAAATCACATCACTGTGTCAGCCTCCAAGCTGAGAACAGAAACTGGGACCTCCAGCAGAGGAGAAGTGCTAACCATTCAAAACAATAATATTAAATGTCATGCATTGTGAAGCTTGGGGAGGATAAAATTACCACATTCAAAATGGAATGAAGGAAAGATATTGTTACAATTTTATAAATAGTTCTTACGTCCTAATTTTTGTTTAGTTAAATATCTATGTTAATCGACCTACAAGGCTCTTTTGAAGCCTTCATAAACAGCATGAATCTGACAGGTTACATCTGTAAAAATGCTAAGTAGGTAAACAAAGTTTGTACAACCATCCTCAACTTGTGCCATTATAGCGTGCCTATTTGGCGTATTGTTAGTGACTTCTATCCATACGTGGAGGCTACAAGCAGTGTAACTACCATCTGAAACTTTGTCACATGTAAGGTTTCTCATGTGGGCAAAGGAGGAGCAGGGTAAATAAAGTTTTTGTCACAACCATGTTAATCAATCAAGACGCAGGACCAACATAGCGAGAACCTGACTGGCTACCAGCTATAAGCCAGGGGGTTTGGCAAGTATACGTGTATACATGGACGCGGCCTAACATCCGAGTTATTCAACGTCTCGAAGAGCACCGCGATGCTCTTCGCAAAGACCGGTAGGTGCAGTCCCAAGACCCGACCAGTACAGCTGTTCGGGGAGCCAATTCATTGGGTCGACACCGCCCGTTATCTGGGGGCGACCCTTGATACAAGGCTGACCTGGTCGCCTCATATCGATAAGCCAGAAATAAAGAGGCCCAGAGAGTGGGAGTGTTGGGTCCTGTCCTAAACAAGACGAGTGGTCTGTCCATCAGAAACGGAGTTCTGGTGTATAAGCAGCTCATCCGTCCAATGATGGACTACGCGTGCCCCGTCTGCAGGTCCGTTTCTCGCACCCATGTCAGAAAGCTGCAGGCACTTCAATCCAAGCGTCTTGGCATTGTTACCGGTGCACCTTGGTACTGTACACTGGCAACGGGAAATTTACGAGGATTTGCGAGTTCCATTCTTCACCGACCACATCAGAACCCTAACGGAGAATTTCGACTCAAAGTTAGCTGGTGTGGGGAAACCCTTAGTTCGGAATTCGGCAGATAAGAGTGGGCCAGAAGTAGGTTTACAGTGTATAGTATAGCATCCTCTGTGTACTTACTTTTGGCCCACTTTGTACTTAACGCTGACCGAGGGTTGATCCAGGTTGCCTGAAGCGCAGGCAGGGTGACTAAGGTCGGCAGGCCAGTCGAGGTCGCCCGAAAAATGGTTCCAATCGACACAACGAATCGTGCGCAACGTTGTTCAGCTAGGCACTTTTAGACTACCCTGACTGAGGTTTATCCGTGATTTTTCTTTGGTTGTAATGCGAATGCCAAGTTATAATGCAGAGACGGAGCACGGCCCGCACTCCCCTTCAGGCACGGTGGCTTCACCGAAGTGTTTGCCCACAGTCGCAGGACTTCAGTATGCAACTATGGCACTCTGGGTTCAAAACCCAGAGAACTACCCAGCAGAAGTATGCACCCCCGGCCAAAATAATATTAATAATGATAATAATGAAAATGAAAAATACTAAAAATATCCTGTTCTCCACCATTAGACCTTAATATGCCCAAGTCGAGGTCTTGTTAGCGTAGATCCAATCCCAAGTTCTAGTATTAGGTGCCTGTTGTTGAGTCCAGCGATGCGGCTAAAGGCAGGAATGGTTAAACAGGCCAAGGGACGTAGACTTGCGGGAAGGCAAGCCTACGTCCCTTGGACAGCTCATTGTTTGGTTCCGAGTTGTTCATTTCCCTGACGACGAGAACAAAGATGGTTCTCGAAACGTTAGTTTACTCACCGCTCAACCACCTGACGTGGCTCATAGCCCAAGATATGTTTATTCAATTAAGGCGCCTTGAAAGCTTTATATTTTTGGCCCAAATGTATTTTGCGTTGGGCTCAGAAATGTCTTAAACCGTTCCTAGCTGCAGCGAGCAGCACATTGTCTTCATAAAGGCTAGTTCATGATAAGCTATAACTACTTCCGCTGCAAAGAAAAAGTGTATAGCAGTAATTCGCAAACTTTCCGAAAATGAGGACCCCTTCTTGACTTCAAATGATTTCATGGACTCTCACACCCTAATATTTGTTCTTTAGGCTCTGTTAATGAGGATAATACATGACAACAAGCTATTATGAATTTAGTAGCCGTTGCACATGAACTTACGTGTCATTCATTTTAGAAATAGCAACAGAACACCAAGCGCTGGCTGAAGGAACAAGACTTGGGAAAATAAATTAATTCGCGATGTACTTGGAAGGAACCCGCGACCCACAGTTTGGAAATCAATAATCTGTGGTAATTAAGGGCAACTACATATTAGGTCAAGCGTTTTGAAAGATAATGCCATGTAACGAGTTAAAAATTCAGTACCTTGCAAGTACAATTTCTAGTTTTGGACAATCCGATCTGGAAAACAGTCGGTAGTTTGTATAAAATAAATGGTCCTATTAGAAGAGGCTCTGGGAAAACATTATCACACACTACTAATTCTCAACTATTTCGGACTAAGCACCAGTATAATAGCTGTCGGTTACGCAAGGAGCTGGCGGTGTTTGACATTGTACATAATGTCAAAATGTTGTGAAAATATAGCACCCAAACAAATATTTTGACCGCCTGTAAGTGATGCGTCACTATTTTAGAGTGCCCTACCGTGGCTGTATGCCCCAGCAGCCGCGTCAGATTAATCTCTTCCTGTTGTACGTAGAGCTACTGTCGTAAACTAGCTAGCGAAAAACATCAAATAAAAAAATATATGACTCTTTATCACTTACCAGTTATGTTCATCTTAGCTTCTTTGGATGTGGTTCGCTATTTCCTCTGAGCCAAAAGGTGCCCGGGAGATATTTCCGGATCAACAACGCCCAACCACCGAGTGGAAAATTAGTCCCAAGTCAAAAATTCACCGCTGACGACTAGCCGACCGTATTTTTCGAATCCTATGCACACACACAAACAAACAGAATTCTACCAGTAAGTTATTACTGATACTAGCATGCCTAAAGAGATTTACTTACAATACAACATTTAACATATTTTTATGTCCCCGGTACTAAAATCTAAGGGGAAGAGCGACAATTCCTTTGAACATAAAAAGTTTATCACCAACACCCTGCTCTAATTCCTGAATATAAAGGCACTCCTAATTGTTTCGGCTACTGTCCGTGGCCATCTTTAGAAATTATCAATACTTAAAGACGTATACAGCGTTATTATACAGCTTTTCAATTGTAAATGGTAAGGATTGTAATGCCTATTGTGTATACTATTAAAACATAAAAGAATAGTGTTATACTTCAATTGTGCTAAAATTATTTAAAATGTAAGACAGTTATTAAAATCTACAAATTTGTATCAAATGCACGGAAGATGTACAATATTAAAACCTCTTTGTATATTAAAGGTTAAAAATTATGCTTATGAAATTATTTAAATAGTTACATGTACGCGCGTTCCAAGGACCTGGCTCTGCCTCCGAATTTCTGACAGGTAAAGCATCCGACCTCAAACCTCCATGCTATTTTCGTCACTCCCCTGCCGGTCACACCTTTAAATATCGCAAGAATGAGACAGGAAAATCGTAATATTTGATACAGGTTAATCAATTTAGCATTCCAGGGTTTCACGGCGATTTACAGAGTCTTCGGAAGTTTTCTCTGAGACCTGATGCCGTACAGTAGCTGAAACGTTACCGGCTTTTCCGGTGATAACATGTCTTACACTACAACACGGTTTTAGAACACAAACGAAAAATAAAGGAACCCTGTTTACAGAGTACGTACGTATTTACCAAACGTAAAAGGAAGGCACCAGTTTCAAAACGGTTATTTTTTCAGTTGTGTCAAATTTGTATATAATACTGGCAAATAAAATATGAATACAGCAATTAATAAAAACTTACAGATCCATTGCTTGAAGAAATTGACAGGCTGGCTGCCCAAATGCGTGGTTGTTGCATGCCATCAAGGACCTGATTTTAAGAACGGCTTGTATCAAAGTCTTCCACTGAACCCATTAATTAATTCAACCCAGTAAATTCGTTTCCGTAACATCGACATTAATACACTCCTATATTCCTATACTTGTGTTGATAAAGATGGATTTGTTGGCCAAGTTGTAAATTATTATCTCATATAGGCTGGGCACACTGTTTAATTAGGTATTATGTTGTGTGAATTCGAAAGGACAGAGCAGAATGGAGCATTTAAATAAAACTTCAAGAAACTTCAGTAAGGAAGACGGTGCATCAGAGGAGATTTGAACTGGATACCTCAAGAATACGTGTCAGAAGTGTTATGCTGTACTAGCCAAACGTAATTTAAAGTGTGCGACAAGGGTGAATTTTAACAGCTTATAAAAGGTGTCTTCTTTCTGTTGATCTGTCCAACTGTATATCATATTCAATGTGAAAGGAAGTGTGGTGTCGCTGTCGTGTCAGGGAGTTTCGTTCAACCCCTCTGGTATGATATCCGTCCAGTTTCATTAAAGTCCACAGGTTATTGGGGTGATTTGGGAAATGGGTACAGAGACAATATAAACCCACACAGTCGTTACACAAACATTTTTATTATATCGTGTAAAACAGCTGTTTCTACTCATATCATGGAAAAAAATCGGTCCTTTTCAAATTCCAGATGTTTCCCCTAGAGTGCAAATAAAGACTCTGTAAATCTGATAAGCTACGTAACTGTGTTCGGAGTTAATAGCCTGTCCCATACGGCTGATATACCAGATCCCTGGTTAGTATGCGTCAGTCTGTGGTGCTGGTGACATCTCTGGGAAATATTTCGTCATTTTTTGGGCTTGCGCAGACATGCCAGCCAATTAGCTTCATCGGTAAGTACGAAACTTAAGTTGTATTAAACGGCTGTTCGTGTTAACGGATCTCATATTAAAACTGTTGATGAAATCATCGTAATTATTAAGGGTTGTATAGATGGTCAATAAAATGGTCTGACCATGTGCTCCTACGGCGGGAATGTATATTAAAGCGCATAAAAACAACAGTAACAACACATTTTCGATTGTACGATAAATTTGCGTATGCAGCTTCTTGTTACTTTTGTTTAACTATCTTCTTATATATATATATATATATATACAGAAATACTCCTTTACATGATGTTACATTTAGTGAGCTGCAAATATATTTACATAAATGTGTAAATCCAAAGACTCAAATTCATGGTGTGTTTAACAAAACATTTTCAACTGTGTAGATTACAGTGTTGAGTGACCTGATGGCTAAGAGTAATAAATTGTAATGAATGTGGAATGAAGTGATGCAGTCCCAGCATTTGGCTGCATAGAGAGAAACAATGAAAAGACGACAAAGAATCTTGGGGCCAAGATTCGAAACAGGAGCTCCAGAAAAAAAAAAAAAGCTGGATTATCGGATTTCCGGCCACGATATTCCTTTAAACGATTTAAATTTTTTCTGAAACATATCTGCCCGGATTTTATACATTTAAAATAAATGTCATATTCAGTGGCAGAAGTGTCCACTCATTCGCTTCCAAGTGGATATATAAAGTTCTTGGAATCTGGTGTTCAAAGTTCTTTAAAAATATTCTTCAACCAAACTTACTCTACATTAATACATACATATACATATATATGTATGTATATCAGTAAATACCTAGTTATCAGAAGTAAGTACGAGTAATCAGAAATAGCTATGTGTGCGTGGAGGAGGCCTTCATTAGCTGCGAACAATTAATGTGAGTCGGGTGGAGTGCTGTTACGTGACTGAGGGCCGGAAGCCGTCTTGACGCTACAGTTCAAAACTTGTTTAATGGCTATCAATTATTGGCGCCGATTGGCCTTAATTTATATGACATAATTTACGTACATTAACGGTACAATTGACGTATTTATTGATGTAGGCTGGATATCGTAAAATCGGTGCTCTCAACATGCAAACTGAATTATGTTAAGGCGTTAAGAAATAAATGAAACTTAATGCGGTCCAGAAGTGGCGATAGCCATGAACTTTATTTCTGTCAAAGTGTTGTGACATTCATTAAACGTAACCTGGCCACGGTGTTAACACATTCATTAAACTTAACTTACAGTTCAGGTGTAACAGCAATCACCACATTTATTTCTTTCAAAGTTTTATGACAATGAACTAAACTTAATACGGTTCAGAGGCTGCGACGCTCAGTACAATTATTCCTATCAAAGATTTGCGTAACCTATCGTAACGTGGTTCAGGGGTTGCCACTATCATTAAACTGATTTGTCATAGTGTTTCGACCCACTAAACTACACCCGACCGCCGTGCTATGACATTCATAAAACTTAATGTGGTCCAGATATCACGACATTGTCAAACTTGTAAGACGCTTAGTGGACTTAATCTTATCACAGTGTTATGACACCCATTAAGGTTAATGTGACAAATATTTTAAAAAATCCGTAATGTTAATCTGGTCAGGTTCTTAAGAAACGCATTGAATTTAATCTGATCCAGAGTTAAGGCACTCAAAATATGGAGTGGGCCCCAACACTTGACATGTGGAAATAGTAAATATATATGCTAGGTATCATCAACCTGCGGTCAAAATCTCGAATTTTATTGTCATTTGCTGTTACAGTACTTTCTCTACAGTGAATCAAAGTTAATGAAGACAGTGTTATTAGTTATATGTGAATGTCGTCGCCAATCCTCGATGTCTGCATTCATTCATTTGACAGCACAAATTCCATCTTCCTATTGATGAGAAACAGAATTCTAAAATCCATGAAAAATTAAAATTTAAAAACTTTATGAGAAGATTCTATTGGGGGTTCCTTTGCAAAATCAAGACTCTCTGGACGTACTACTATGTCCTGGCATAACAGTTTTTGAAAATCATACTGCATACATTCGGCAACACCCTAAATTATGATTACTGAGATATCTGGACTTATCCAGTATGTATATATCTGTGCACGGACAAAGTCCAGGAACGTTATATTTCTAATTTTAAGTGTATTACATCAACGTCAGAATATTTTCTACTTAAATTTAACGTACAAGGTGGATTTTCGAGTTGATGTTATGCCATATACGAGTATGTCATTCTGTGCAATCGTAAAATTTTGCAGTTGCTTTGTAGAGGGTGAAGACCTTGGGGAACTAAAAGGATAAGGAAACGTGTATGATATAAAGGAAATAACTGCTTAGTTGCTGTACTGCTACAGACTATGTACAGTATTTCCTTCCTTCCATCCATGAGCCCACAACATGCATCATGGAGATGAAAACTGTAATGTTTACCACGACGTTGTAAGGATGTTAACATAGGACATGACGCCGGTCACACATAAAGCTGATCTCATATTGCGAAGATCAGCAAGAAAAGAAGTTAACGTTGCACACTTTCGGTTCTTCACATTCGTATCTAATAAGAACACTTCAGATTTAATGTTGATTCGTTTTCATTACTTTTCCACAAAGTTCCCGCAACAGCTGATGCATCTATCACATCGTGCGTTGAACTTTACAATTCCCTGTTGATAGCAGTCCGTGGCGTGTGTTATCAGCCATCGCGTCACAGCAGTTTCCATTTCGCGATCATCTTTATATGTGTGACCATCAAGATTTAGCTGCAGCCCTGGCAACAGATGACAATCGCTCGGCAGCAGATAAAGGCTGTATGCTGTACGCTGTATGCTGTATGTGACAAAGATCTGTAACTGCGAAATTATGAAGCATGCAAAACTTATTTGATAACAGCTCAGAAGTATTTTACGTAAGAATCCAACTAATATATGTTAACACAACTTTATTCACACTGTTATACTCTGACATGTTCTTGCCATCCAGGGGAGATACCCTTAGGGAGTAATGATACGTTTTGAGAGCAGGGTCAACAAAACGCGTGTCCAAATGTAAGCACCTGGATGTCAAGACATGTTTACATGTAAGTTATACTGACTATAGAATGTAATATAAATTGTGTATATACATAATCTAAAAATATGAAAATAAAAATATAAAACATCTGGTACGTATTACCAACTTTCATCATACCATTAAATCCTAATGACTTTATAATCATAATTTTATATTTTATTTTCATACTTAATTGTTTTAGATTATGTATACACACCCTTTATACTATATTCTATAGTCGCTATAACTTGTATGTAAATATGTCCTGACATCCAGATATTTACATCTGGACACGCATTTTGTTGACCTGCTCACAAAATGTATCAGTGCTCTCTAAGGGTGGCACTGTAGGGCTGAAAAGTATATGAATGTAATAGTGTGAATAAAGTGGTGTTAACACATACCCTATAGTGCGTTAGTCAGATTTTTACTTAGTATAGTGGCGTCAGTGCACGGATAAGAACACGATGATATTCAGAAGTAATTGTATTGCTATCCCGCTATTTATCGACAAAGTTCCCTCCACAGCTCATTCATTTAGTACAATGTGGGTTGGATTTTAATATTTCCGTTTGATAAAGTTAGTGTCCTTCGTTATCAGCCATCGTGTACCAAATGATCTCTACCTCGCGCCCATCTTTAAATACGTGGTCGCTAAGAAATTGCTTTAGCGCCGGAGACAACATTCACTGATCGAAATATCAGCGCTGCGTGTAAGGTGTTCCAGGGTTCTTTAATTACGAAATTATAAAACATGTAAACTTATACTTTGAGTGACTTCCTACACTGAATTTTTAATATTTTACTTCTTAATGGTTCATGTTATGGCAGTGTTAGTAGTTCAGACTCCATAGAGGTGAATCGTAGGATGACAGTAAACCATAAACTGAAAGGGATGCAGAAGGAAGCAGCTGTGGCCCAATATGAGGCATTATTCCAGTATTTCCCTGGATAGACGTAGGAAAGCTAACTACACACCATTTACGACAGTTGGTATCCCAGCAGAGATTCGAACCGGGCACCTGCCGAATATAAATCAGAAGCGCTAATTACCGAGGCAACTTTCTAGGTCGTGAAAATTTAGGGACAGAGATGTACTCATGGTCTGTTAGTGACATAGTTTGGATACAAGTAGAAGTCGTTGGTTGTGTAGGAGAGCAATAAGTGATATTTATATCTTGCAAATGAGTCGATATTCATGAAGCAAGCAGAAGATAAAAATCCTGTGTTGAAATTCATTAACAGCTGATAGATGGAAAATAACTGCATCAGATATGTGTTTAATCTGTGGACCTCGTAAACAAAAAGAAAAGAAAAAAAACCGCTTACAGTTATTAATTCAAAAAAATTATTTTCGTCTTGTCCGTTGTCAGTGGGCTTAAGAAAAAAGTTACAAAGCTGGAAATGTTGTCGTTTTTGTGTGATTAAAAAATGTGGGTTTTCACTCCTAAAACGGTATAAGAATGGCAGAAATAAGCCTAAGAATACTAAACAATTTTGAAGATATTTGACATAAGTATAGAAATGTAAAAAAAAAAGTCCCGTCATTAACTTGGAAAAAAAAGTAAGTAAATTAAGAAGATGCATGAATTTCCATGAATGATTTATGCCGCGTTTTCATTCATATGCTTGAAACTATAGGATGGATTTAGCTGCAACTAACAGTGTTTAAAGGCAGAGGCCTAACACGAGACGTGTTATGTTTCACAAACAGGACGTATTTACTTTCAGTGTCTGACAGACGGCATTACGGCCAGACGGCCTTAAATGTACGTACTTTCACGTATAAGGGGACTGGATGTTTGACAGACAACATTAATCGTAAAATGCCCCCTCGAAGAGACTTATAGCCACGCAGTTTTTAATGCTTAACACACACCAAGGTATCATACACAAATTGTGTTTAGCTGCAAATTTGAATGGGGCCATCCCGTTGTGTATCGTCAACTATTTGTTGTGTTAGTATCGTCAATACACAACATATGCAAAGACGGCCATCCTCAGGTCAACAAAGAATAGTACTATTGTTAAGGTACAGGCACATTGACTGTACCTTAACAATACTATTCTTTGTTGGCCTGAGGATGGCCGTTTAACGGCCGAAACATGTCGCCAGTTATAACCCAGTTGTACTAATACATTTGGTCTTTGCATGTGTTGTGTATTGACGGTACTAATACAATAAATAAATTGTGTTTAGGTTCATGCTGTGTCGCCCTGCAAAATTTCACTCAAGCTGTCCATTAGTCACCTCCATCCCAGCGCAAGATAAATGAAGGTTTCGGGCCGTCATGGCATTTTTACATTCATAACTGCCTCAAAAAATTTGCATATACTTTTTATGAGCATTCGCAAAATTACGAAAAGCGACTAATACCTTCGTCATATCTGTCCGTCTGTCCCCATGTGACAAACTAGCTCCCACTGGACGCATTTCCATGCAATTTTATATATGAGCATTTTTCGAAAATCTGTCGAGAAAATTCAGCTTTTATTACAATATGACAAAAATAACAGGTACTTTATATGAAGACCTATGTGCATTTAAGATATCTCGTTCATTTTTTCTTAGAATGAGAAACCTTTCAGATAAATTTGTAGAGAAAATCAAAAGACACATTTTATGTTCAATAACTTTTTTCCCCAAAATCTTGGTGTAGCGCCCCCGCGTATAGTGCGCCTACACTAACACCGCGATCGTCACTGAGCGGAATTATTCTACAAAATTCCCACTCTATAAAATACACATTACATACCACGAATCGCTGCCACCAGACGATATCTATTCTACCCGTATCGTCAATGCGCTCTCAACTTAATTACCGGGGATTCGAAATTCGGGATCAAAGATAATATAACAAAATCTCAATAGTATTCGAATTCCAAATAAATGTACTTATATTCTAAGTTACCCAATAAAATATCTAAGCACTTTCAGTAATTTAGTATATTCCTAATATGTGTAAAATTTAAATCTAAAATTCA
>Ga0123352_10017821_pt1 | contig 11312 bp, 4 predicted proteins | sample TergutLab28metaG_FD_89700 | JGI IMG/M metagenome (GOLD analysis project Ga0123352, IMG submission 89700) | Labiotermes labralis P1 segment gut microbial communities from Petit-Saut dam, French Guiana - Lab288 P1 | ecosystem: Host-associated > Arthropoda: Insects > Digestive system > Gut ... | reverse complement strand
TAAAGTGATCCCGTTACAGGCCCGGTGTGGCCCAGAGGGTGGGTAGAGGTATAGCTCTACTCTTCCATGACCGCAGCACTGGAAGGGTGTGAGTGGTCAACAGCACACCCAGGCCACATTTTACCCCCGGGAAAGACCCGCTACCTATTTTACAGGGGGCTGGCTGGGCCCCAGTGCGGGTCTGGACAGGCAGAAAACCTCTTCCCCACTGAGATTCGATCCCAGACCATCCAGCCCGTAGTCAGTCACTATACCGACTGAGCTACCCGGCCCACAAGCTCACAGTAAACATCAGTTATTTCTCGAGGCATGGGAGATGTAGTGTGTTTACTGTGGGATAGGAACTTAATCTTTATACACAATTTAGATTAATTTATTGCTTCAGTGTGTTATGTATTTGACCTGCTACTTGTAGGTAAATTAAATAATTCAGGTTTAAGTATAATACACACAGATTCAAAGAATAAAACACACACACACACACACACAAGAGTTTCATTAGAATGTAATATAACATAATGGTAATGTTTTTCATATTTTCAAGTTGGTTACTGTACCAATGGTGGCCATTTTTTTGGGTTTTACACCATGTAGTAAAGGTTAAAAAAAAATAACCTTACTTGAAGGATTTGGTAGACACACAAATTCTGCATTGAACTTTGGGTGTGACAGCATAACTAGGTACACTGCATTAATGAATATACGTGGCCATAGATCATAAAGTGTTTGCATATCTGTTGGGGTATTCTCTTTGGATATGTTCCCATCTCATTCTCAGGTTAAAGGGTGCAAACCACCTACTGAGCTGCATCTGACACAAAGAAATGTTCTCAGACAGGACTACCTGCTTGAGTTACCTATCTCTGTAAGTGCACATGGAACTGGGTTTTTGTGAGCAGGAGATACTGGGTCCGATGTCATTTGTTGCACCACAGAAACAAATCCAAATTGCACTTATTTGTATTTTGTATTTTATGACTTATTCCACATTGTACGGTTGTTGTGTAGTTGAAACAAATTGATTTTTTTTATTGTGGTTTTCCTTTTAGCATTCTTACGTGTACTGTATGTTAGTCATAAGCTAAATTTACTGGTGCTTAGTTCTTGCCTCTCTTAAGACCAGGCATGGGAGGAATATAATTTCCTTCAATTTCTTTTGTTTATAACTGGACTCGCTAAGTGTATCGCGCTACCAATGCATGACCAACACATGTAACAATAGTTGCTTTGTTCTGCGGCAGCAGTCTGCTGCATAGCTCGAATTGTGTCTGAGCAGCAGAGTACGAAGCTGGACAGTTAGTGAGTGCGAACAGTAACGAAGAGTCCACTGGTGAGAATTGTCACTTATATATTTTAGTTGTAAATACTATTACTCCATAAAGGTAAAGCAGTCCCATTACAGGCCTGGACAGGCCCAGAGGGTTCCAGGAAATTAAGACTCCCAGATTTTGTGACAGTGACACAGGATGGCGGTAGGTTGTCAGCCTTACGCACCGGCCGCCTTTACCCCCAGGAAATACTCCTGGTACTCATTTCTGTTAGAGGCTGAGTCGACCCCAGGACCATAGTGCGATCAGAAGGATTTTATGTCAATGAAAAATCCACTGACACCAGCTGGGATCGAACCATTGACCTTCTGATTTGTAGCACAGCACCTTAACCACTGTGCTACCGCGGTCCCCTCGCTATTACTCCATAATCTTGCACAAAAAACTCCAATATATTCTACTTGGGGATTATTGAGAGTGTGTGCTGCCTGCCTGACTCCCCGTCTCGTCCAGAGTTACGAGCTCCATCCTCCCTGGGAACATCTAAGATACGTTCCTCGTCGGGTCCACAACGGATACAACACAGTCACTCTCATGTTTGGACCCATTTAAATGTGTACATACGCCTGCGTGTCTGTGTGTCAGGTTCTTTCAAGAATGTATTGTCCACACACAAACACTGTCTAAGATACATTGTTTGTTTTACAGCCGTTCGCTCAGCTGACAGTTCTCGTGCACTGGATGTTTGGGCAGTTGTTATGGCTCTTGTTTGAGAGTAATTTAAATCACCTCTGGTACAGTTTGGAAGCCTCAGCAAATCCTGAAGGTAATTACTTATATTAAAAATAACTGCGTTGTAATAACTGATTTGTTGAAAATTTTCATTAACAGTTTTTGAGATTGTTAGCTTTATAGAGCCAACAAAACCACCTACCCCCAATTAAGGTTCCTTTAGAGAACAGTTAATTTTAACACTAAACAGAGAATTTGTTTAAGGGTCTCTTGAAGACCAAGAAAAAAAACTGGAAGGTAACATTAATATGAATCCTACTTAAGGAAGTTAGCTTGTGAGGTTACTTTGTGAATGGAGCTGGCTGCGGATCATGTCTGACTTGGTACTTTGCTTGTGGCAACGATGAATTTTCATGCTCTTTGTTAAAAGTGCTGGTAACCATGAACTGAGCAGATAATCGGGAAGCTGTGTCTGTTTGTCTGCATGTATGTTTGTTTTATTGTGACATATATGTGTAATTTTTGGTGTGACAGTTATAAACATATTGGGCAGCATAACTGGATCCGTATAGTGACTAGGCTATTAGATGTATGATTTGGTGAAATTCCCCATCCTGTCAGGAATTTTCCTCATCAGTAGCATGTTCAGAGCAGGTCTTGGGTCAGTTTGGCCTCCTGTTCTGATACACTAACCATTTACCTTTATCTGATTCTGAAGGTTAGGAAGGAAGAGCTACACTACCTTGTTGTTATGACAGCGAGGATGGTAGAAGCATAGGGTAACTTACTGTGTGTATTTTAGGCCAAAACATATGTAATTAGTGACAAACAAATGTTTCAATTAACAGGTATCTATATTGTAACAAAATAAAATTGGTACAACAAAAGAGATGAAGGAAGTGAAGAACAAAGAGACGAATAAAGCGAAGTTCTAACCAGCCTCATGCTTTGGCTGAGAGAACGAACTGCCATCTATTTACAACATTGCAGTGTGAAAATCATTTATCTTTGGTGCTGGTTGAATCCACAGCAGAGCATGGTCATTAAGGGCCTCCTGTCTCCTCAGTGTTGCACTGTTACAATCTTCTTCTGGGCTTGTACAGAGTTGCAATCTTCTGACCTGATATTATTTATTTACTTCTGTAAGGTCATCAATTTGGACCAACCCCCCCCCCCCCTTTTTTTAAAAAAATTGTCAATTGGTTGATCCTTCCTTTTCTTTCTTTACAGTTATTTTTTAACAGGGTAAGTGATTGATTCATCTTGGGTAACATAATGTCCAGACTATGTGTTCTGTTCGTTCCAAAAGAATTTCTACTACACCAAGTTCCCAGGCAGAAAGCCTGTGGAAAATACATTGTGGTGCTTGTGGTTAACTGTGACTATACTTTGGCAATGACACTTCTCGTGAACATTTTTATACAGTGGTTGATTTAAGCAGTTACTAAATGCAAGGAAATGAATTAACATAAAAGGAAATGAAATCAATAACTCAGTATATCCGTACAGGTATAACAGTTTGGGTAACACAGTAGTTAGTAATATTGTAATGATCGTTAAAATGAACCTTTCAAAACAACTTTGAAGTGCATTATTTAATGCGACATGTTTCGAACCTAAATGGTCATCATCATGCTAAATACTTATTAAAACACATAAAAGATTTGCAGTTGCAGGTTCTAAACTCAGATCTCAATTTTCACAACTTAGTTTTTTATTTACTTATTTGTTCTTGCTTATTACATGTTGGTATTACTGTGATTTAATTAAAATTAGACAATAAAATGACTATAATTAGTTTAAAAGTTATGTGATGTCCTGACGTATTTGGTTGGAGTAAAATAGGATATTCAGTTTTATGTATGTTTTGTAATTGTACAATTGTCAGGAGAGGTACTTCCTCAGCTGTGACATGAGTTACACACACTGTGTGTATAATTAGCATGAACTTATGCTTATAGTACACACTATTGTAAGACCACATGGATAACTATTATATATATATATATATATATATATAGGTTTGATCCCAGTTGGTGTCATTGGAATTTTTCATTGACATAAAATCGTTCTGATCGCACTATGACCCTGGGGTGGACTCAGCCTCTAACAGAAATGAGTACCAGGAGCATTTTGTGGGGGTAAAGGCGGCCGGTGCGTAGGGCTGACAACCTTACCACCATCCTGTGCTGTTGTCATGAAATCTGGGAACCTTAACTTCCTGGAACCCTTAGGGTCACTCCAGGCCTGTAACGGGACTGCTTTACCTTTATATATATATATATATTTATTTATTTATTTATACACAACTGGATATCCCGTCTTATCCCATCTGACTATGTCAAGACACCACATATCTTTTATGTTAATTGTTTTCATTTTATTTTCCAATTTTATTTAATGATAGTAATAACAATGTTCTTGGTCTTCCTCTCAATCTTGGTGTTCCCAAATTCATATATAATACTCTTTTACAAAATAAATTTCCCAAAAGAGTATTATATATGAATTTGGGAACAACAATATTGAGAGGTAGACCAAGAAATATATGGCAAGATGAGGTGAGAGAGGATGGAAGAATAGTTGGTGGTGAAGGATGGCAGGAAAAAGTACATAACAGAGAGGAATGGAAGAAGCTCCTGAGAACGGCAAGGATTCGTCGCATTCTGCACACACGAATGGAATGAATGTATAAATGTATGACAGTGCGTAATAAACAAAACAAAGGAAAGCTGTGAAAAATCTAGATTTAAGTTTATAAATAGCAATTGTATTGACCTTTACGTGTTTTAACAATTATTTAACCTGCTGATGACCATTTAGGGTCAAAATATGTTTCAGTAAATAATACAAGTAAAAGTTTTGTTGACGGATTTTTACTGCTCTAATTACATGACAGTACAGCGGCATGTCATACTTTAAAATTGTGATGATCAGTTAGTGGGCTGATATGTCAACCCTTAACTTGTTTGTCTATAAACTCAATGTTGCCAGGCAGATTTAAATGAGATTCACATTTGTCCATTTAATTCTAACGTCCATATTTCATGAAATCAGATGGTATTGAGTGAAGGTTGTATAACTTAATGACAGATATCTTAATAGGAACTTAGTTGTGTGTAAATCTGATGACTGTTTTCAAGAAAACTCTGGAGCTACAAGCTACTGCACCTGCTGTTTGTTGTTGTTGTTGTTGCTTTCACTATATGATTCCTATGAGATTGAAATGGATGAGATGGAGATTGACTGGTTTGATGAAGAAGAAGATGACACCAGTGAAAAATGATATGCGCTTGAACACTAATCATAATAACAGATGTATTCTGGTCTAATTAGTGACTGAGACTAAACAATATATAAATTTAAATAAATTACTTACCTGGTCACTGAATTTTCGTCATTTTGACCCTTTCATGGCCATTGCACAAAAATTTGTGACTCTTGTGATGTATGTTTTCACTATGACAAATATTATGAGGTGATGACAAATATTTTTGAATGAAATTATAAGTAATCTTGTACTTTTCTTCTAAGTACCAGTCAGAAAAATGTAACACGGCATATTTTGGCTACATATTGCACAGTAAAGTTTTGAGTTTTTCCTTCGGTAGTTAGTACCAGGTTCAGTGCATGATGTTACCTAATTTAGGCTTCACAATATAATAGTGTACTGCATGCTGTTGCACAAGATAATGGTTCATGTTCTTTTGCTATCACCATAATCTTCACTATGTTCTGAAACTAGAGCATGTATGACTTCTGTTGTTTACAAATTTAATATTACATAGTTGAAGAATAAAAGACCAATTTGATGTCACTTGCTATTTTATTTCTCTTCTTATGTGCTCAACATGTTTCGGACATTAATATGTCCATCATCAGCAGCTTGTGACTATCCGTGTTTCAGGCTGAAACCTGCAACATGGATACCACTCCAACCCAACCACACCAAAACTCCAACACGCATCGAACCAAGAACAATACGACCAATGTTGTAATTGAACAGAATAATCGCAAGCTCCTGATGATGGACATATTAATGTCCAAAACATGTTGAGCACATAAGAAGAGAAATAAAATAGCAAGTGACATCAAGTTGGTCTTTTATTCTTCAACTATCACGATGTTGCACGGTCCAATAAACATAAGATTAATATTACATGTTGTTTTGTGTGGGTATGAAAGTTTGTCTCCTACATAAGGAGAGAATACAGACTGAGGTGTTCAACAACAAAGTGCTGAGGGAACGTTTTGACCTCAGAAGGGGGAAGTAAAAGTAGGCTGAAGAAAATTGCACAGTGATTTAACTTCATGCCGTTTGTTACTACAGTAATTGAAAGAGGAGCATGAGATGAGTGGCCACAGAACATAAGAGAAAAACATGCAGAGTGTTATTCTTAAAAGATGAGAGAAATACACCTAGGAATTGGTGCGAGGATAATGTTAATATGAGCGATTTAGAAACGGGAAGAAATTCCTTGATAACTGAGCGTATACTGGTACTCAAGAAGGAATCTGCTGCGCTGGATTAGCTGGTTATGTTTTTTTAGTCCTGTTAATTGCTTCAAAATCCTGACCTTGCAGTGGCAGATCATACTAACCTAGCCTTGAAAGGGTTAAGTATCCAAAAAAATTATTGAACTATTGATGTCTGTAAAGAATATCTGTAGAGTGAGTGGTACTCCATTTGTCCCCAGAATACGTCTTATTTGTGATTTTTTTTGCCCCAAAGCACAATCAGCCCCATGATTTTTAAAAGAGTTTGTTTGAGCGTCAGATAAATTAATTTTGATTTCCTTGTTTGTTTAAAGTTTTTGTTTAGTTTCATCTGAGTTTGGTTTGCATTGGTTTCACCATTCTGTCATTACTAACCCTTTTTCATAACTGCATATTCACTTATTTCTTGTTTTATTTCCATTTCCTTATTCCCTTGAGCTGAAGGTTTTGGTTTATTTTAAACAAAGTTTGATGAAAGAGTTTGTTAATAGCCATTTCCCCTCGAATGTTTCCTGCTGTGTGTTACAGGCTGAGAGTGTAAAGTTTGCAAGTCACCAGCCTTGCTTGTCCATTTTCAAAGTTTGTTTCATGTTTCATTTTTGTGGTTTTTGTAAGTGTGTGATGAAACAGTTTGTTGGGATTCCAAGAAGAACCGTCCCATTTAACGGTAACATTTGTGAGTTCTGATGTTCTGATAGAAGTGACCGTGAAGATTACAACAACAGTCTGAGGCTAGACAAATTAGAATGAAATACCGGCTTTAATTGCAAGTTTAGATGAGAGGTGAATGAAAATATGTGCAAAAATATTTTCACCAAGAAATAACGTGAGAAGAATTTCACAGGAAGAAGTGCATCGCGCCTGTCTGCCACACCACATGCCGTCACACACAAGATCAGTGTAATCTCCGTACTCACTACTGTGAGAACTTAAAGTCCCTCATATATTTTTTTTTTAATTTCCAGTGTGCATTCTAAGACAGGAAGAGATAATTCTTGGAATTTGTTATATGGTCATCTGGAACACATGTATGTTGATTTATTCATTTAATTTTTGCTGCAAAAATATGTGAAGAGCACTTTCCAACTCCTGCTTTTAATAATTCCATTTCATGTAATAACTATGAACCTGTGCACCAGACGGCCAACTACAGTGAGATGATAACAGATGCTGTATAATACATTGAAGTAAAAGGTGCAAACTAAGTCAAAACACAACTAATTTATTGTTTGTGTTTTGACTTACTTAGCCCTTTTACTTCATTGTTACGCACACAACGGGGATGCCTCAACTTAAGCTGTGTAATACAATTTTGACCTCTTGATGATGAGCACAACAGTGCTCGAAACATGTAGAGGAATATAATAAACTTATTATAAAACAAGAATTTGTACTTTAAGTTGGTTAATTACTAAGATTATACTGAGATGTGCAGTCAGCAAAACATAAAAAAAATTAAAAAATAATTTTTTTTGGACGGTGAACCATTAATTTTCTAGTTTTATCCATGTGACCGTCTTCCTGTAAATTGTGTTCCAATTTTTTGTGGGATATTTTACCACTTTTTAATTTTTGTTCTGTTCCTTTTTTACATTTAGTAGTTTTTGCTTTATATCATGCAGTTTATGTTCTTTTTGATTAAATTTTTTTTTGATGTTTATTATTAGGAGCAGTTGAATCAAAATGTGTATTGATTTGTGAGTCTTTGTTGTGGAACATGTCATGTTTTAACAAGATACAACTATATTGAATTGTGTTAGGTCCAAAGGCGAAAAACGAGACGAAAGTAGTACCCCGACCATGCGACCAGAAGACAAGTCTGTACCTCTTGCAGTATGAGGGGCTCAGCAAGTATGAATACACACATGATCATTGCTCAAGGTATGTACAGCATGTGCTGTGTCAGACTGCAAGGTTAGAGTGACAAGAGGATGTGAAGTTAATGAGTCTGATTTGTGTAGTAGTGGACTCTGAAATTTCAGTATCACTAATATTAACCCTTCAAACGCAGAGTTAAATCCCATCTGCCGTTTGCTAGCATTACTAGGAGCTCACCATATTCTCTACGTTAACAGGATAAGGGTTAAAGGACATTTTAACCCTTTAAACGCCGAATTAAATCCCATCTGCCATCTGCTAGCATTATTAGGAGCTCACAATATTCTCTACGTTAGCAGGATAAGGGTTAAAGCACACCATTGGACATGATGCTGAGCTAGTTTCATTCTCCCCCCATCTTCACAACTTGTATCCATAAAATTTGCCTTAATGTTATCCTTCCATTTGCTGTTTGCCGGTATGAAGATATGCACCGTGACTGATCATTACCGCATTACTCCAGAATGAAATGTTTGGTGTGTGAATACGAACAAATATTCAGAAAGTTTAAAACATCATCTTTGTGCTTGAAACTAAATGTTTGGTTATCTTGTTGCATCTTTCTTATCCCTACATATTTTGGTCAGAGACAACAGTATCCCTTGTATAGTTATGACACGACACATTTTGATCACACTTCGCACACTTGCCTTATGATGGTACAGCCATACCGAGTGTTCAAGGCAGACTATGGTTTCCAACTGAAATATATGTAGTGATATCAGTGTGGTCGCGTTGTCTCAGGTGTGGGTCTGTGGCCGCTCGCTTGCTGGGATTGTGGGTTGGAATCCCTCTGGAGGCATGGATGTCTGTCTCTTGTGAGTGTTGTCAGTTAGAGGTCTCTGGAACGGGCTGATCACTCATCAAGAGCTGTCATACTAAGTATGTGTCAATGAGTGTGATCTGGTGCAACAATAACCCTTTACAGTTACAATGACTAGGTAGAAAGAGGCCGGAATAAGAAAAAGAAAGAAAGACATCAGTGTGTCATAACATGTGAGCTGTTGTACATTGAACCTGTTATTGTTTTCTTAATTTGAATAATAACACAGTGTTAGTCACCAGGTCTGTGATTGTGCTATGATGCAGACCTTTAAGTGGCTAACCAGTAAAGAAGGTGATATGGCAGGTGCACGTACTGTGTGTTGCAGGCCGCACTTGGTGCAGCGCATCCCGCACACTAATCTGGTTTTGATTGTGATAAAGTCCACGTTTGAGACGTGTTACAAGCAGGTGATGTCTTCACCTGAGGAAATCCAATACAATGGGACAGACCATACCTGTCAGAAACTGCTCCTCAACTCCTTGCCACGCAGAAGATTGGTGGGCTGTTTTTCAGAAAACCCGTTGGTAAGCCACGAAGTGTATATACTGTACTCAATTTGTGTGTAAACATTCCATTTATAGTGTATAAGCATATGTTGTTAGAGAGAAGAGATTTCCATCTTTAATTCATTTTTTCGCTCTTCCCCTTCTTCCTTCTTTCCTTTCTTCGTTCTTTTTATTCTTCCTTCCCATCCTCCTCCCTTTCTTCTGCCATCCTTCCCTCCTCTCTTCCTTTCTTCCCTCCTACCTTCTTGACTTCCCTCCTTCCTTCCTTTCCACCTTCCTTTCTACCCTCCTTCCTTCCTCCCTCCCTTCCTTTCCCTGTTCCTTCCTTCCCATCCTCCTTGCCTTCTTCTTCAATCCTTCCCTACTCTCTTCCTTTCTTCCCTCCTACCTTATTGGCTTCCCTCCTTCCTTCCTCCCTCCCTCCCTCCCTCCCTTTCCCTGTTCCCTCCTTCCCCCTTTCCTCCTTCCTTTCTTCTGCCATCCTTCCCTCCTCTCTTCCTTTCTTCCTTCCTACCTTCTTGACTTCCCTCCTTCCTTCCTTCCTTCCTTCCAATGCTCTTCCTTTTCTTCCTTCCTTTCCACCTTCCTTCCTTTCTACCCACCTTCCTCCCTCCCTCCCTTTCCCTGTTCCTTCCTTCCTCCTTTCTCTTTCCTTCCTTACCTCCTCCTTCCCTCTTCCATTCCTTCCTTCCTACTAACCCTCTTCCTTTCCTCGCTTCCTTCCTGCCTACCTTCCCTTCTTCCTTCCTTTTTCTGTACCTTCTTCCCTCTTTCCAGTTTCTCTTTGTCCTTCCTTCTTTGCTTATGTGTCTCTTTCCCTTCTTAGTTTGTCTTTTTGTTTGTAACTCCAGTCGGTGTGTAAAGAAAGTGATACTTGTGTTATCGTTATGAGTGTATGTCTTTGCCATTAATTTCTAAACAAGAAATTGGAATGATTCTAACATTTTTCCAGTCTCTGGTCCCCAAATTTTATATTATAATGTGAAACACTGAGTATATGAGTGACTTCATGCAGTAGTAATATAAAGGCAAGGAGCGTACAAACAATGGGGACCCTGGGCCGCCCTGAAATGTTAAATATGTAACACATCTGCACTGCCAGCAACTTGCTAAATCATGAGCATAAGTAAATTTGTCATAACGGACAACATTGACTGCATGATCCTTCTTTCTGTTATAAAAAATTTTCTTATAGATTTGTAACATTTATCATCATCATCTTCCTCCATGCATTCGGTCGTTTGGCCTGCTGTGGCTGTGATGTGTTGCCATCATTTCCTGGGGTGTCCATAGTCTCTTCATCCTTGGGGTTTGTAGTTGAGGGCGTGTTTCAGGAGTCTGTTGTTATCCATTCTCTCAAAGTGGTTGATACAATTTTGTTTATATTTGGTTACCAGCCCATCTGCAAAACACCCATTCTTGGAGGACCAGTTTGTCTCTGTCAGTCTGGCTTCTCTCTTATGGCCTGTCCAGTTTGAGAGGCCCTACCAGGAACATATAGTTCCCACCGGCATAGCCTGTAAGGTCGTTGAGGCACATAAGCCCCCCCCCCCCCCCACCCACAAAAAGCGGACAAAAATGGGGAAATTTGTGTTGAGTTATAAC
>Ga0123352_10017819_pt1 | contig 11312 bp, 8 predicted proteins | sample TergutLab28metaG_FD_89700 | JGI IMG/M metagenome (GOLD analysis project Ga0123352, IMG submission 89700) | Labiotermes labralis P1 segment gut microbial communities from Petit-Saut dam, French Guiana - Lab288 P1 | ecosystem: Host-associated > Arthropoda: Insects > Digestive system > Gut ... | reverse complement strand
GACTTACAAATGACGTGACAAGTAACGAATCATAATGAAACCCGCAATGATTTTAACTAACTAAGGAAGCTGAAGCCTTATTACATTAGGCAGGAAATGCTTTTCTTTGGCAGAAGAATCAAGCCGTAAATATGTACTTTGCTATGAGGAATTCCATTCTGAAATAACCACATCGTGAGGCGATTTACTGAGATTCCCTGGCTTCATTACTTTTAATATAGGTCCACAGCACAAAATGGTGTTTCCCATATTCCGGGTACCTTCACTGCCAGGGTCACTTTCCATTTTATATTTCTCCCAACTAGGGCCGCAGAAGTCCCTGACAACCCTCAATACTCAAGCCCACACGAGTGGAATTCAAGTTCCGGCAGGCAAAACATCTTACATGCTGCTTGAAAATCTTATGCAGCAAGGCAGCACATAAGGCATGGATTTTTACAATGGCCTGTTCATTCCACAGCACACCCACAAGTAACAGTCTACACTTCACACAATGAATTGGACAAATTCAGTCCATTACCGATTCTCATTCTGAGGAAACAACTGACTCCACTTACTACAAACCATACTTTTAAAATTTCCGCTCGTAACGGCAGTGAATATTCAGACTCTGCTCTTCTGGGCTGTGATATCGCGCAGACTGTCCGGCACTTAATGATGTTTCGCGACTGGACGATGTCACAGCCCAATGGACCACAGCAATACAAGAGTAGTCTCCTGGCATATTACGCCTTGTCGAATAATAAACAGTTCCTGACGTTTCGAAGGATAGTACAGTCGCCATCTTCACGACCCAGTCCTCACTCCTTCCGAATAAGTACATGGTATTTACCAACACCGAAGAAGGCTCGTATCTTCTGGACCACCGCTACGATAACTTCGAATCATGCAAGAATGTAGCCAAGTTCAATACTTCAGGTGATTTCAGGCTTCCGCCGGGACGTAGATGAGATCTGCGCCCTTCTGGGATCTTACGCAGCGGATGGTGGTAATTCCTTACCGACGTTTCGGGACAACCTATCGGTCCCATCTTCAAGGGTTAAGAAATCCCAAAATTTCTCTTAGCAGGTCCACATCAATTGACTTTCGTCACATCGCCAAGAAATAAACCACTCTTGAGACTCGTCATTCGTAACAATACTTACTCTTCAGTCGACGCTAAGCAACGTACTCGGTCAATAATGAGTCACTTAGTGACGTAACTAACAGCTGGCATATCGCAATGTTCGTACTTATTCACGATCTAGGGCGCTTGCAGCATTCCTCATCATTTACTGGGTCGAACGGTAGGGGGACGAATGAATGATGAACTGTAAAGGATCTGGAATGAAGTGGCCGCGGCCTATTTAAGGCAACATTCCTACATTTGCCTGAAAGGCTTCCCCGTTCTTGGTCCAGGGCCTTAGAGTACAGAATAATGATTCTCCAACTCACGTCAGTAGGTCCAGCTTAGCCTGAGACTCAGGGTTCGGTCCGCAAACCCTCCCAGATAATGAACATGCTAACAGAACACGCTGGATTCTAAACCTGGCTTTGAAACGCGATAAGTAAACGAGCTATACATGCAAGCTTTATAGTTACCAAGATTTACCTAATGTAATGGTGACAGTTACTGGAATAACAAACACATCACAAGGCGAAACCACCACCGGAAATTGTGGGCATAAATGTCCTCTTGTGCGCATGCGTGGATTTCATTGATTATACTTCAGATAAACATGAAATGGGTTCCGAATGAAAGTTAAGTCGTCTGAATATTAGGATGTCACACGAGATATGTAAAGCAGAGAAACAGTGATGGCAGCAAGTTCTTCTTCTTTTAACGTTCGGTGGATATCCTGACGAAGATACCTCAACAAACCCGTCACACAAGACTACTCAGAAACCATCTTCACAATGTTGTTTACACCGCGCATCTATATAAAGTTATTTACCTTAATACGGTTCCAACTATATGCACTATAAAATGGCTTTAAAAAGTTCTTATGAAATCAAACTATACTCCAACATGTTTCAGTGGCGGCCACCACGATCACCAAGGAAACTTCACTTTATAAACTCAAACACCGCATTACAAAAAAGCTGTCTTGTTATGCGCATGCAGTTAGATCCACGTCGCATTTTTTTTATCATCGTAGAACCTGGCGTGGACAGATGCACAGTATTGATGAAGACTGTCGACTACCGTAGAAATTCCACTATAAACGCAGGATGTAAGAAGTCCAGAATGTAGACATTTCGGCAGTAGTTGCAATATGACAACCAGCAATTGTACAGAAACTTGTAATTTTTACAATAACAACCAATATCAGGGTTAGTTCTGCAAACAATGCTCGACAATCATCACCAATACTCCACGTCTTTTCTTACCACGTTCTACGTTGATAAATAATGCCAAGTGGACCAACTGCGGGCGCACAATAACACACAGTTTTATTTTACAATGCCGCATTTTAGCTCATAAACTGAGCCTTCCCTCTTGACGGAGGTGGCAGCCACCGAAACATGTCACAATACAGTCTGATTTTACAAGAACCTCTTAAAATCATTGTATAGTGCATGTTGTTGGAACAGTTTTTCGATAAATAAATCAGAAACCAACGTTTCTCACATCGAGCCTACAATAACCAGTTCCACAATACCAAGTCTTACTTCAGCAGCTTATAGTCAGTCCATTGACGTCAATTGCCTACGCACAGGCCTTGACACTGCAACCCATTTTGTCTCAGAGATTTCAATATAATTCACGTCATGACGACCAAGTTAGCAAAACAAGGAGTTATGAAAATAATCTGTCAAATTTCCTATAAACGATTCCATAAATATGACTACCAAGAATTATTAATGATTTATTATATACACGTGCGTGAATGATCTGCTACTGTATACATGCCCTCAAACACAGACACGCCGTATAAACTTCCTTCCGTCGCCCTGTTCGTAATTTTAGCAAACAAATAAATGTTCCGCGCAATGCCACGTCCAGAACTGAAATAGTAAACTCCGGCCGTTAAACAGGAGGATGAATAAAAATTGAAACACCCTGCTGTTTCAAGATATTAAAAAAAAAACCATCATTAATAAAACTACGTATCACTGAAGACCTTTAAGGCACATTAACCTATAGTATCCCACATCACGTGACGCTACTGTCACTTCCTCCTCAAAGAGTTCGCATCACCGCCATGCTTTATAACATGATGGTCGGGAATTAAAAAGTATAAAGGCGGGACGGGTTCCAAAGGCATGGTGCCCTTGAAAATCTATGACTTTTCTGTAACTTTTTCCCCATGTTACTAGTGACGGGAGATGACACAACAAGTCTACCCTTCTACTGAAAATACACCAAAACCCGACACCACGACCAAAGTTTAACACATAACTGCCCTGCGTAACAGGAACTGTTAGCCCAGACACGTCATACGTCATACACACGTCAGCGTACTTTTGTGAATAGTTGCTGCAACTGTTTTCAGAACCTCGCATCTTCCTGTAACCAATGTATAAACTAAGGGAGCAAAATACCGGCGTACAGAACTTAACATTTGCTATGAAAAAGAAACTTTATTTGTTAGTCCGGGAAGATGTAGGGAAAAGCGTTGAGGAGAATATATCGTCTAAGGAAAAGCAGCAACCATCACCTGAAAAAAATACACCACTCCGGAAACCTACACGTACACAGGAGGATAATATTAAAATGGGTCTTCAAGGAACTGGGTGCAGGATTCAGGCTGAGAGGGTCTTCTGAGCAAAACGAGAGGAATTTGACCACCAAAGTAATTAGTAACACATCTCACTCACTCCCGGGCGCTATAACCCATGTAGGGTCTTGGCCGACTCTAGAAGTCGCCTCCAACCATCTCTGTCCTTGGCCTTGATCCTCCAATTTCTAACTCCCAGCCTCTCTGCATCCCTCCTCACTCCGTCCATCCATCTGAGGTTTGGCCTTCCCACTCGCCTTCTGCCCTCCGGCTTGTCCAAGGTGATTTTCTTACATGGTAGATTATCTTGCATTCGTACTATATGCCCTGTCCATCTAAGCCTGGTTATCCTAACTGTTGTTATCAAATCAGTCTCATCATACAGACGATACAGTTCTGATCTCCATGTAACCCCTTCACAGATAGGTCCATAGATTCTTCATAGTATTTTTCTCTCAAAGGCTCCAAGACGCAACTCATCTGCCTTACTCAGAACCCAGGTTTCCGCCCCATACATCAGGACTGGATTTATTAATGTCTTATATATAATCACTTCATACTTTCTATTTGTTTTTGGCCTTAAGTATATTCACCAACCCAAGTGACTTACATTGGTTAATGTAAGTCTACCGTTAATTTCGGTAGAGGTATCATTATCAGCTGTAATTAATGTTCCCAAATACACAAAACTGTTGACTCTGTCAGAGATCATATGTTTCACCTTAAAAACATTCTCAACGTATTTCTTCTTGGTGCCACAAATCATATACTTAGTTTTAGCTTGGTTAATTTCCAATCCCATCCTTATTGCAGCTCTACCCAATGCTATTGCAGCCTCTTGAAGAGATTTCGGGGATCTACTAATAATATCAATATCATCTGCATATGCTAATATCTGCACTGATTTGTAAAATATATTACCACGGCGGTTTACGTTTGCGTCACGTATTATCTTTTCCAGTGCTATATTAAATAAGATGCAAGCTAATGCATCTCCCTGCCTCAACCCATTTCGTATAAGAACATTTTCAGATATTAGTAACACATCTACTCCCTACAAATACACATAGGTTTATAAGCTCACTGTACTGTCTGGGTCTCATTTCAGCATATTAACTTGCTGGCCGATTTTCCCGAAATTCTGCATGGCCGTTATGCCACTAGCATCCACCCACACGTCGTAAATTACTATTTCCTACAACCAGTAATAACAACATGGACGAAGAGCGAATTTGTAAAGTGTAAGCGACACTATGGGCACTTACTTTAGGGTGATAAATGATGGAGTGATCAAACATGCAACTGTCGTTAAAATTATTTAAAAACAAAGTAAACGCATGGCGGCCGTGAAAATAATGTCAAACTTTTTAAGCTTGCATCCTACAACAATTAACGTCTCCGTGTTCCAGTAATAAGTTTTTGACAAAAATAAAATAACAAAAAAGTCGAGTTAATCAGAAATCTACGCAATAAGAAGCATGCTTTACGAGTTCGGACAGGAGCTCCTTAGTGAAATTACTTTATCGGCACACAAATGGATAAGTGTTGAACATGCAAAACGTCCTGTCTGCCTGTCTCAGAATTTCCAATTCTGATTCATTTAACCCGAATGGCCTGGCTTCAAGACGTTAAAACAGTACGTCCTGCATATAAATATAACTCCGGGGAATAACGTTTAAGAAAACTCAATTACTTTAATCACAAAACCTTTGAAATTTTTCGCTGACTTCATCCTTCCGTCCGAACTCTACACTCAGCTCGACTCAGTCTCTACATGAAATGAGTGCCAGGAACATTTCCTTCGGGGGAGGGGGAGGGGGTAAATGCGGCCGGTGCGTAGAACTGACCTTACCACCTTCATGTGCCGACTGTCTTGAAATCCGACAGCCTCAACCTCCTGACACCCAAAGGGCTTGTCCAGGCTTGTACAAAGGATTGCTTTACCTTTGTTAACCACAAAACACAAAAACCTGCACCGCAACATCCATGTGTCAGGTCGGACTCAAACGTGAACATTCAGGACCAAACACCACTATCCAGAGACATTCCATGCTGCAGCTGCAGAATCAGAAATTCGTACGACCAAGTCCTCGAAATCTGGTTGCAGCCATGCAGTTGTCTGCCACAAAGCGCAGTAAACTCAGTTGTTCACTGTCGCGGTTCATCCAGTCCGGTGAAAGCACCTCATGGGACAAGGTTCGCGTCAAGATGATATAGTGAACTAAACTACGGCTCGTTATTCTTCATAAAGCAGACGGCACTTCAAATGCAAACACATCGCGGCCAGCAGCGGCAAGAAGCAGACACGTGTGAAGAGTCTGGCACCGAGAAACACTACTTTTCACTAACCACACTGACAATATGGGGACCGCGGTAGCACAGTGCTGTGCTACAAATCGGAAGGTCGCTGGTTCGATCGCAACTAGTGTCAGTGGATTTTTCATTGACATAAAATCCTTCCGATCACACTATGGCCCTGGGGTCGACTCAGCCTCTAACAGAAATGAGTACCAGGAATATTTCCTGGGGGGCAAAGGCGGCCGGTGCGTAAGGCTGACAACCTACCACCATCCTGTGCCGTTGTCACGATATCTGGGAACCTTAACTTCCTGGAACCCTCTGGGCACCTCCGGGACTGTAGCGGGACTGCTTTACCTTTTACACTGGCAATATACGCATAAAAGCAAAATTGTGGCCTCATTCGCGAAAGCACTGTTGCCGTGGAAAAGCAGAAATTATTACATTTTCCAAATGCGTGTTTGTAGCCTTAGTTATCAAGCATGCGCCGGATTATAGTGTCCTCTGTGGCCTGTCTGACTGTACAATATTCTTCCACAGTATCTCACAAACGGCACAATATTCGGAAAAAAAAATTATTTACCATAAAAATGTGTGTCTTGATTTTCTCTACACTTTTGTCTGATATATTTCTCGTTCTACGAAGAACTGACAAAGATATGATCAAAAATCTACATTGGTCTTCATACAAAGTACCCAATATTCTCGACACATTTTATTGGAACTTGAATTTTCTTGACTGGTATACGAAAAATACACGAATTCCAAATTTCGGGAAAATCCGTCCAGTGAGAGCCGTTTGTTCCACGCGGACGGAGGGACGGACAGACGGTTCTTACGAACCTAACAGGCTCTTTTCGCAATTCTGTGAACCCGCCTTACAAAGGCGTCTACAATGAACATATTCGCAGCCTTTTATTTAGCAATACAATGCGACTACACAGGTTGCGGACACAAACAAGAAGCATAAAAATAGAAGGCACTCTTCTCAAATTAGGATCTCTTAAACGTAAAATCAAACATAAAACTGACCAAACAAAACGAAAATGACCTCGGCACTAGATGAAGATCAGCGTCCAGTTTCATGCTCTCAATTATAGTCTGGTTCTGCTGGCGAAGAGAAAAGATCTACCGTCGACATGTACTGAATTCCGGTCAGGTTTGCACTAAGTCGTTTTACAGGGCAAAGGCGGTAAAAAGTGGACTGTAGCCTATAAGTTGGAGTTACAAATGCGTGCAGAGTTCTTACAAAATACTTTAGAGTGTACAACCTTATTCCGTTAATTCAATATAACTTTACTGGTGGAATTAACCCACATTTCTGAATACAATTAGGTAGGTTACTGCACTTTCCAAAACACAGCGGACACGTTAATGTCACATGCCATGAAGAAAATTACTAAAATAACTTCACATTCATACAACATACCGAAAAATTTCCAGGTCCGTTTGTTAATATTACTGTTTTAGCTACTATTACTGTTTTAAACACAATACTTACTACAGCTAACTGTTTCGAGAAATTAGATTAACAGGAACTTATAAGTACACCAGAATCAAGAACAAAAAAAAATGATCCATATATATGGCTTAATATCTGACACATGGGACAGGATTTATGACCAACCTCATGTTTCTGTTTGTAATACTAAAAGGTGACGCATCCCAAGTTTCCGTCTGTACATAATAAAGCATGACACATATCTTAAAACTGATGCTACAGTATCCTTCCTACGTTCGGTGTCACAGTTGGAGCAATATTTAAAGCCAAGTCGAAATCAGTCTAGTGCAGTGTTTCTCAACCGCCGGGCCGCGGCCCGATACCGGGCTCTGGCACCAATTATACCGGGCCGCGAGAGGTTCTCCTGGAATTTGTCATTTTTTGTTTTCTAAGTAACTTTCATGAATAAATGTTTTATAGTGGAAATATTCTGAGGAGAAAAATATTCGTGAATGTGTCGAAAAACCCAGACACAGATGTTGACCTGAGGAAACTACAACATGTTACAAGATTTCATTAGTCCAGTGATTGATAACTAATTTAAATGTAATTTTATATTTGTCAACATGCCACACCGTATACATAAGTGTACTAATACTCTTTATGATTATGCCACAATTAATTATTAATATTTGTGTTAGTTTAATGTATGAACTTAAAAAAAAATGGAAAGGTATTTACGAGTAAATTTGTTGGGACCGGGCCATCGTCTTATGAAGAAAGAATTTACCGGGCCGCGGTCTCACAAAGGTTGAGAAACACTGGTCCAGTGTACATGTTATGGATTTCAGCCATACCTACAAGGATATACGAGCTTTTCTTGTGGTTTCTGGAGAAACAGGGCTGAAAATTGGTCTGTTCTGTTCCTTAGAGGATATCTGGAGTATACAGCCTGCATACAGTGCATGTTGGTGCGCAGTTATTGAAGTGAATATCTGCTAAATGTCTGAAATAAATAACAATCATTAAACCTGTCGACAGAAGCAGGCCCATTTTCCGGAAAGTGTTTGAGAAACGCAACACTATGAGCTATATCCAAAATAACAGTACTGTCACTAACAATAATTTAATCGAATCCATCAATCCGTGGTCATTTTTAACAACGCCAAGGAACTTGTTAAAGAAAACTCGTACATTCCTGTTTCGTATGTACGTTGCACGTGGACCACGCGAACCAAAAATATGTTCAAACAAAATGTTTGTTGTTCGATACTCAAGAACATTTTGTCGTGGATGCGTCTCTCCAAATACCAACTCATTTCAGTACCCATCCAAAATGTTTACTTACCAATATTTATCGTTTGTCTCAAGCTATTTTTTCGGTAAGCAGACAGTTCTACTCCATCTATATTATTCTACAAAATACAGTATCTATGTTTACATTTCTACCTCTCCCTCTTTCTCTTCGTCTAAACTCCGCATAGTTTCTTCCCCTTGATTTTCCCATGTGCACTTCGCCCTGCATAAAAACTGGCCAAGGGTTTTCAGTTCTAAAATCTTGATGGAACCGTTACTTTCTTGTCCGCTGGTCCTTCGTTACGTTCGAAGATAATCTGTTTACAAAAATTTGAACCATTTTTGTATTTCTGTATACTTCAAGAGAATGTGTGTCGCGTTCTCTTCTTTACACGTGGACATCGTCCTTTTTCTGTACCTCTCCATGTACCTCCCAATTTCCAGACTCCCAGTCTAAAGCATGCAAACACATTTCTCCTGTTCAAGCTATAACTCTTTCTTCACATCCCAATACGCAACTCCTTATTTCTCTCATTTTCTCTATACTAACAACAAATTTTAAATATTTTCAATACAGATGCCCAATACTAAATTTTAAGAAACCTGCTCGTAACTTTCGCAGTCATGCTGACGGATGGACAGGCACGGCCTCTGCATGCGAAAAACGCACACAGACTTGAAAACACAAAACCCAACGATTAGGTGGAAATCGTTAGAATAATCCGTAAGCATCTTCCCCTATCAGTGTGGTATTAATTTTACAGGCTTTGCTGTTCTAACAGCGCGACTTATGACACGAACCCGAACTACTGTACAGCCCACAAATCCATTCACACTTGAAAAGAAAACAGTGAAAGTCGTGAAAATTTTGTTTACTTTCACATAAATATTAAGCCCTTTGTGCAAAGTTCTGGTCCAATCACATTTTATATGCAACGTCAGAAATGAACCCCATTAATTACTTCCAATTTCTCACACGTCACAACAGCGCTATCAGAAACAAATATGCCGTATTGTTCTAAAATTAATCTGGGGTCAGAGAACGCTTAAAATTGAATAACTGAAGACAGACAACATATCCGCTGATAAAAACACAACAAAGGAACACTGAATAATTTTTTGGAAAATTTCACACTTTCTTTCTGCCACTCGTATAACATTCAGAGACACGAATACAGAATACTGAATATGCTTTTACATGAATGAATTTCACGTGATTCAAGAACTTCTGATAGCCAAACAGCGCTACAAAAACAATTCATCGATAGTCGTACGCATTTAAAACTTCCGCGTTTCTTTTAAGACAACTGTACAGAGTGGCAGTGGACCAAGCCTCAACAGCCTTCGTTCAGCTGCGGCGAAAACAAAAAAACACCGTGCCGTTGTAACAACAAGTCTTGAAAGCTTTTCAAGACTTTTAAAAATGCAGAGTTTTTATGGGAAAGTCTTGGAAAAGTCCACACGGAAGACCCAGAAAAAGGTGTAATGATAACACTGAGATGCCTCGTAACAGACATAAGTTGTAAGGATCGGAGATGGATGAAACTGATTTAGGGCCCTGTCCAATAAGGGTCTCGAATCTCGGGGTTCTGCTACCAAAGTGTCTGTGTTGATGTATGTATGTCCGTGCATCGTTGTAAATGCGTAGAGAAGAAAACCATCTAGATGCTACTGAATGGTTTATCGCACTTATAATCCGCTCAACATGTTTCGGGCACTCATATGCCCACCACCAGGAGCTCGAAAAGCATCCCTCATTTCAGAAGCACAGCCTGCTGCCCTCCACCTGACCGCCGACCACCAGCAACCAAAGCATTACACATCATATGCGGTAATAACACACGTGTAGTCTCGGGCTCCTGATGAGGGGCATATAAGTGGCCGAAACATGTTGAGCAGATTATAAGTGCAATAAACCATTCAATAGCATCTAGTTGGTTTTCTTCTCTAGGCAAAGCGTTTGTGTTCAGAACTGCGCACATCTTGGTTTTTACGTAGCGTTATGGCCCAGAAGGGCGCAGTTCTCATTTACTTCACGGTGGAAGCCTGAAATCACGCAAAGTGTTAGTTTTAACTATTGGGGTTCTCAGCTGTGCTTCCACCGAGTCTCTGGCCACTGATTCTATTCCACACGCGACGGGAAAAATTCTCGGACAATTTAACAGTCGATGGTACTAATGACGTAGCCTACGCGAAATACCGGAAATCTTGTTCTGTTTTCGTTATTCAGTTATACGTGTATTGTGCTGTATGAACAGCTGAAGTTAAGGTGCGTCAAACGAGATATGACAGGATATTTGCGACCGATGAACCTGTAGGGGCGTGGGAGGAAGCCATCGCGATATTCTAAGGAACCACTTAAACACCGGCAGGAGAGATAACAAGACAAGCAATGTAGGTTTAATACAACATTGATGCATGTTCGTGTAACCACTGTTGCAGTGGAAAAGCAATAAGTATTACATATTCCGAGTGGTTCAGTAGCCTTACATATTCAGCATGGAATGCGCAGGCGCCACATTGTCATCTGTGGTTTTACGATCTTTTCCACACTATCTCACAATGGGTAAGATTTT
>Ga0123352_10017818_pt1 | contig 11312 bp, 10 predicted proteins | sample TergutLab28metaG_FD_89700 | JGI IMG/M metagenome (GOLD analysis project Ga0123352, IMG submission 89700) | Labiotermes labralis P1 segment gut microbial communities from Petit-Saut dam, French Guiana - Lab288 P1 | ecosystem: Host-associated > Arthropoda: Insects > Digestive system > Gut ... | reverse complement strand
TGGCGTCGATGTCCACAAAAAATTTGTTATTGCTACTATTGTTTCAACAACTGAAACTGGGATTGCTCAGTACAAAACAAAACGTTTTAGTACTTTCAATGATGAACTCAATCAGTTAAAAGATTGGCTACTTGAAAACAACTGTGTTGAGTTATGTATGGAATCTGTTGGTAAATATTGGATTCCTGTTTACAATGTCCTTGAAGATAAAATCACTATCACCTTAGCCAACCTAAAGTATATCAAAGCCATCAACTGACAAGAAAGATTCAATCTGGATTTCCGATTTACATCATGGTCTAGCACCTGGAAGTTTTATTCTACCACACACTGTTCGCAAACTTCGTGATATTTGCAGATATCGAACGAAGTTAGTTAGCAACAAGTCCAGCGAGAAGAATCGAGTCCAGAATTCGTTAACTATGTGCAATCTGGCAATTGCACATGTTCTGTCTGATACTTTTGGCAAAACTGCTCAGCGCATTATTGAGTATGTTCTGACTTGTGATACTTTTGACCCTGATTATTGTAAAATTCTGATTGATGGTCGCGTTAAAGCTGACCATGATGAAATCATTCGTTCAATTGTTGGATATCAATTGTCTGTTGACCAAGTCGCTAAAATCAGATTCGCTAATAATCACCTGAATTTTTTGGACGAAGTTCTCCTTGATGTTGATTTGAAAATTGATGAGTTCGCTGAGCCTTTTTTAACATCTAAAACTAGAGTGTATTCAATCGAGATAAGAGTCATTTGACATTGTTATCCCAAAATCAACATTTGGTAACTTTCGATTACTTTGTTCATAGATTCGATTATCAGGCAACATTAATATTAATTATCACACACTTCAATTTGTAATCCTATCCTAATAGCTATAGATAGTCTTAAGAGGCAAAGGGTTGTTCGAGTAACTTGGCAAAAATCTTTTAATGAAGCTCGTACAAAACTTTTTTCGGATTCAAACTGAGTAACTGCCCTATAGACACTAGTGTTGAGAAAGCCAGTACAGACAGATAAACTATGTAGTAGTTAATTACTATGTCTATAGAAACACCTATTTCCGTAGCTTCAATAATGTCTGTATGCGTTAATTCGTGAAAACCGAAGCTATTTTCAAAAATATTTCCGAAAAAATTTCCTGAATAATACCAATCATGATTTTCATAAAAAGATATGACCTCATTTTGCAAAATAAATCTAGATAAGCCATTAGCAACTACATTTCCTAAGAATAGGCTTATAGTAATGCTGATTAAAGACACAGCAAAAACCTCTATTAAGAATTGCAAAATAATTGACTTTCTTTTGCTACCTAATGCCATGTAAATCCCTATTTCCACCCTTCTTTCATATATCATAAGCGCATTTACCAATGTTAATACAATCAGGCTTGCTAGCAAAACACCGTAATATAAATAATTCATTAAGTATTGGAGCGTATTAATCGAATGCTCGACAACTGCAAAACGACTTTCGTAGGAGTCTAAATGCATCCCGTTTTCTAAAAAGCGAGATGCTGACAACAGAAAATCATCCACTAGATTCACATCAGAAATTACAAAGGTCGCACTCACTGGTGGAATAATGCTTCTGTTAATAGAATTACTCTGTGTATAATAATCATTTTGAACTTGAATCACAACCCAATTTGGAACAAAAATGCTATTTTCATGTGCTTCCTGCCATAGAGACAATAAAGGGTTAAAAAATACTTCTTGACGATTCGGGTGAGAGAAAATACCAATAATATTGAGGTTATAATCTATTGTTTTAGAATGCTCAGGATCATCAGCAAATGCAGTACTAAGACTAACGGTTATCACTTCTCCAACAGAAAGATCATTATAATTTGCTAGTTGCTCTGATATGATAGTAGGCATCAAATCGAAATCGACTTCCTTGTTAATTTCAGCAGTAGTAAATGTGCGTCCACTTTCAATATTAAATAGCCCTTCTCTTACATAGATTAATTCAACATTAGAGGTTCCTCTCAAAGAAAAGGGATTAAAAAAAAATTCTGATTGTGACTCATAGCCACTAAGTTGACTAGCAACTGGATCATTCCTAAATAGCGATGAGCTATGTACAACATTTGAATGTCCATAATTAAAGAAATCCACATGAGGCAAACTTGCGATTTCCAAAATAGTATTTTCAATAAAAACATCCCTTTTTTCAAAATCAAATAAAGATTGTGAATTCAAAGGGTCTCCTTGCAACGTTATAATCGCAGGAGAAGAATTTCTGAAGTTTTCTTCAGCATATAGAAATGCTTGGTTTAATATTATAGTACTTAAAGACAGGGTACTGAGCGAAATGATAGCTACCATGAAAATAAAATAATAGAAGAAATTTCGCCTAATTATTAAAAATGCTCTTTGATAAAGTTGCATGTTACACCTATCCTCACATAAACCTATTCATTCTCTTATCATGAGCAGATCTGCTGATCATTAGCGACGTAATTGCTGAGCTATCGCATTAGAATATGCCCAAAAAACACGATTAGTCAGATGAGTTTGACTACTGTGAGTACTTGTTATCCTTATTTGAACCCTGCCAAATGGCGCAACAGGAATTGATGATAGAACATAAAACCTTGTTCCAGAAAAAACTGCATCATGTAGATTTGTCGCTGATGCGCTAGTAAATAAATTAATTTGATGCTGTATCCGCACTTCCCAACTACTAAACTGCCATTGCATACGCGGTTGAATCCCCATAGATCTCTGTGTTGTAGACCTGAGTTCTTGATCCCAAACTGACGTAATTAGAGATTCTTGCTCGTTTCCATGAATCTCCAACGGTGATATCGTGAGCAGTCCACTCAGTGTCATAAATGCAGCAATTGTGACAATTATCTTTTTGCTCTTCTTCAACATAAAAATTCTCTCCTTTTGGTCTATATAACCATTTGTCTTTATTCAACTTCTTAGTTCAGAATCTTAAATAATTTTTAAGATTAAATCAAAAAATCATTTTCCTATACTTTGTTTTCACTCGTGATGTCATACGCTTGATTAAAACTTCTCTAGCTTACTTAGTTAGTCTCTTCTAAGCAATTCAAACCACAAAAGCTTTATACCAAAACACGATATGATACCTCTTCTGACCAATCTGTTTTGTTCTCAACTTCTTTGACTGGTACCAAACCAAAGAAAGCCAAGCTTTAAAGTGAAAATCACAGTCAAAGAATGACGTTTTTTCTACTCAATTCGCGCGTTAAAGAGCTATTTTAAAATGTCAAAATTTGCCTGTTAATGAAATTAAAGCAGTTTTTGTGGGCAATGTCAATACATACATAAAATAAAAAACGCTTTCTTTGTCTGAGGGGTCGGAAATTTGAAATAGCCTCTCGGAATGCCGAGTAGTTTAAAATTAAGGATGTGATGCCAAAATATTCAAAGCAAAAGACGAAAAAACACATGATTAAATAGACATTATGTTAAAAATGTTATATGAAGTTAAACGGCAAGCCCCAGGCGATTTTTGAGAGATTTTTCCTGTGGCAAAGCCCAGGCATCAAGATGTATGCACATCATGATGATGAAGAGACGGCAATACTATTCTCGTGAGGAGCGGTATCTGCCGTTTTCTAATTGGAAATCAAATTTGATGCGTTTATTAGCTCTTTCGGCAGAAGATCTAGCTTTGAATTCGTGACTCCATTGTTTTGACTGTCTCGGCGGGATATTAAAGATGCGAGGATTGTTTTTCATGGGCAGATGAACGGTTCGTACTTGGCTTCAGAACAAGGATTAGTGCAAGTAACACCGTTAATACGTGAAGCAAGAGGACACCGAAATTTAAGCCTTAGTTTAGGACGTTCAACGCCATCACGTCTCAATTTCAGACCAAATTTACAAACAGGAATGCCATCCTGCCCAACTGTGAAATCATCATCAATATGTAGACTAATGCCCCTCTTAAGGTTAAGGTCGATAAAAGGTGTGATACCAGCTGAATGGCAGTATTGATATAAAGGTAAAGTATCGTGAGCAGAATCAAGAAGTAACTTGTTTATGTTGGCGTATGGAATGAGATACTTCATATTAAACAAGGTATAAACGAGTCCTAGTGAATCGTGTCTTGAAACTGGTCCAAACAATGGAAAGATGGGCAAATCATTGTAAGAATTAGAGGCAGTGAATAAATGCAGACCGTAGCCATGATAGTAACATTTTCTGTGAGAATCCCATCCGATATCACAATCGGGTTGCGAGTAAAAGCGAAGACAAACGCATGAGTTGATATTGTTTAGTTTACACTCACAAATCCGTTTCTTACGCTGCCTAGTAGCAGTGACAACGGATGTACCGTCACCCGCTAGTTCGAGTTGATAAAGATTGATTAGTCCTTGTTGGACTGATGTTTCGGTGAATTCAGTTTTAAAGATTTCAAATAATCTTGAGAATGGTTGTTTTTCATCGAATGGTTCAAACTGAAATTTGTTAAGTAGCTCATCAACGGTAGTCTTAGTAATATCCTGGGCTTTGTCACAATCAGAATCTGGTTTCTTGACGGAAGATTTAGTTGGAAGTAGGTTGTGAGCGAGGTTTTTTATCTTGGAACAGCCAAAGTCTATCGTTGAAATCATAAAAGTTCCAGTACCAGGCGTATCACCGAAGTGAAAGCCACTAAGAATGGCATAAAGCGGATTAAGCTTAAGTTGTGTTGCCCAATTTGTGAATGAATGACATTTGAACATTATGGCAACCAAGATAGAGCGAAGCATGTTAGAAGGAAGTCTAGGTTTAGCACCTAAGACAGAGTAACAATCCCGCATTAAAATATCAACGGACGAGAAACCTTTGAAGTAGAATTGTTTGATAATATCCCAAATACCCTTATCAATTGAATCAGGGTCGGGGTAATAAATGCGTAGTTGTTCAAAAAGAAAGTTTTGATAGGCGGCATGCCCGCCAGAATTAATAGGTAACACAAGAATCACCAATATTGTTTTAACTTTATGAAATAGGCAAGAGAGTGGAGGTTCTTATAAAAACGGAGTGTTAGAACCCTTTATTATCAGGGGTTCGGCATTCCGAGAGGGTATTGAAGTGATTGGAGGTTCTAAATTTAATGACTTAGCTTATATTGAGTCATCAGCCAGTAATACTACTGCATGTTTTCAATCTTATCACTCCAGTATTCACATCATCATTACGGCAAATCAATCATAATCGAATCCCACTCTTCCACGATCTCTTTAATCGCCGCAGGAGCGTCATCCCCAGACCAATCGGCTTCGGCTTCAAAGTGCCAATCCACAATAACAGGTGTCACAATCAATTGCGTTGCTTCTTCGTGAGCGCGGTCAGTGATGAAGAACACACTTACCTGACTTTGATCGGCTGGATAAGCTGCTAGTGAAAGATCCATCGTTTCCAAATCCCAACCTGAATAAACCACAGCGTTACCCCACTCATCCGTCACTCTGATCCGAGGAAACTTTCCTATTTGCTCAATTCTGTCCATATCAACAACAAAATTAAAACGCATCCCCGCAGGCGAAAACGTCACATCTGTCAGGGTTATCAGCTCAAACCCATCGTAACTAATCGTTTGATCAATCACCAATTGATCACGCTCAACGATCTCCATCGGAACCTGAAAATGCCAAGGGCCAGCTGCCACCGTGTGATGTCCATATCCAATCTCTGTCATCAAATACGAGAAGCTCAGAAATAGTTCGATGTCATCTGTTTCAGGTAGTCCACCTGCGAAAAAGACCTCCTCAGTCATCATCGGATAAATCATGAGCATCATTAAAAAGCTATATTCATCAATCATAACAAAATCCCGCCATCTGATCCCTTCATCAACAGCGATCTCACGACCGTCAACGATCAAGTTCACCGAGTCCAATCGGTTAGTCACAAGACCAAAACTCGGATTATTCACAGCATGCTTACTTTCAACTAAGAACGCCACATAAATCTCATCGCCGTCAAAAAATAATTCGCTTAGTGTCACAGACACACCGTCAGAAACATACATCTCACCGATCACTGTGGCATCCTCAGCCAGGCCCAACATGCGCTCTGATTCATGCAAATCTGCTCTTTCAAACAACCCACCAATCAGCGGAATGTGCTGCGCTAAAGCGGGAAACGTGAGACCAAAAAACAGTAACCCGATCACAACCGCCGCGACATCTATCACTAGTCGCTGTTTCCATGTGCTAGCTCTTTTTCTCCCCTCAAGTCCTAGCGCAACAATCCTATCAATCGCCTGCTTCTCATCCACCTCATTCAAAAAATCTCGATCAACCATTTACATTAAACTCCTTTCGCAATAGCTTCTGTGTGGCATAAAAATTCGTCTTCACTGTGGATTCTGGTAATCCCATCGCTTCTGCAATTTGACTAAACGTGTAATCTCCAAATATTTTTAACCTGAAAATTTCACGACGGTCTTCGCTTAGTTGGTCGACAAATTCATTAATCTCATTAATTTCAACCTCTTACTCAATATTCGCATCAAACGCGTCTTCACCGATGACGTTTACAAGGGCAACCTCTTGCGAGGTCTTTTTATAAGCGGATGAACGATAGTAATCTGCTAGTCTCCGCTTTGCGATGCTATACAACCACGTTCTAAAAGAAGACTTCTTTTCATCAAAGCGATCAATGCTTTGTAGCAGGCTCACAAAAATTTCTTGTGTGATCTCCATGGCGATTTCTTTTTCTTTCGTGCGGTTATAAACGTAGCCTAGCATTTCACGATAATAATGCTTCACCAAAGCGTTCGCTGCTTTCTCATCAGCGCTTCGCTTCACCCTCCGAATCCATTTATTAAGTTGTTTTTCTGTTTCCACAAAGGCCGACCTCCTGTTCCTAATTTAACGACGTCATAAGTGTATTCGTCTAGCGCGAAGAAAAAAGTTTTAATAGACGATTAAATAAATGAAAAAACATTAAGCTTTAGCTTCACAATCAACTAAAAGCTCAATGTTTATATTAATTCTAAGCACCATCCAAATACAACTTAAACGCCATCCCGCTACCGTCCTCCACCGCGACGAATTCAAAATCTATCTGCAGCTGTCTTAATAATTGCTTCACGATGAATAACCCGAGGCCTGTGGCGTGTTCGGTGGTGTTTTGGGTCATCAGTGGTTTGAAAATTTCATCCACCTGTATTTTGCTCAAAGGGTCGCAGCTATTAAAGATGGTTAACACACCATCTTTGTAAGTGACTTTTACGTAACCTCCGATACGGGTGTAATTGGCTGCGTTAGAAAAGAGGTTTGACAGGACTTTTGCGAACAGGTGCTTTTTTATGTGGATGGCAATATTTCCCGGGACGTCTTCGGAATATGACAATTGTTTGATCATAAAGATAACCTCGTACAAATTGGATGTTTCTTTGATAAGGTCCGCGAGGTTTTCCTCAGCCGCCGGCTTTTTGTATTGCTCAGAGAGGTTCAGTGATTCTTTCGTCAACTGAATCGTTTTTTGCAGGAAATCGCGGCATTCTTCCAAGTATTGTTTCGGGTTGTCGTGATAAGGGGATACTTCGTAGATGATCCCTTCCAACAAAGCGTTTGCCGATGCAAGCGGGGTTTTCATTTCATGTGAGACCGATTGTAGGAACTCGATTTTCTTATTTTCGGCATCGGAATAGCGGCTTACTTCCTGTTCAAGTGTCACAATTGTCCCGTGCAATTGCTCGTATAGCTGGCTAATGTCACGACCCAACATCCCGATTTCATCCTGGCTTCTGGTCTCAATGGTGACGTTGGGTTCGAGTTTGCTCATCCGAGAGGTTGCCACTTGAATGTTTTTAATCGGGTTTGCGAGCCAGCGTGAAAAAATCAACGCGGCGATAAGAGCAAAACCAACAGAAAGCAAAACAGCGAAGGGATACATACTCATGATGACGACTTGAGCATCAGCGAGTGGGGAGAGGGGGATCGTAATTTCGAGGGTGCGATGGATCGCGCCATAGGGTGGTTCCTGAAGCCATACTGCATACTGAAAATTCAAATTCAAAAACGTGTACTCAAAATCAATGGCAGTAGCTCCAAAATCAATCATAGGCGCCATCTGGTCAAAAGAAATAACCTGAATGTCATAGCGAACTTCAGCTCCATCAACGCCAACCGTATAACCATCATCGGTGAGCTCAATTGTCAAACCGTTCGAACGATCAAAGTCGAGCACATCCACATTATCAGCAAGCCAACCATACTCAAGCTCATCGTTTTCATCAAGCACTCGAAAAAAAGTACTACTCCGATGTTCAAACACCCCCGCTTCATTTTGATATAAAACATGCCCATCCTCATCTAGCAACGTCATCGAAGAATTGGAATCGCCAAAAATAGTGTATAACACATGGATTTCATCGTCTAAGCTTTCCGAAAAACTAAGCGCATGCTCACCAGCACGAAACATCTGCTGATAAGTCGAAATCTTATGATTCTGATAAAACCCCGGCAACAACATGTAAATCAACGTAAACGCAATGAAAGTAACGCCCATCAACATGGCGGTTGTAATAAAAAAAGTTTTCCAAAAAATCGTGTACTTCGGTTTCATCCTCTGACTCATGCCACGCGTCCTCCTCACTCCTAAGCCCCAAAGCGATACCCGATCCCTTTCATCGTCACAATCATTTCCGGGCATAGCTTCTTCCGAATGTTTTTGATGTGCGGATCCAAAATGCGAATGTCGTTCTTATACTCCCATCCCCAGACAGATTCAATAATCGCTTCCCGAGTTAAGGTAATGGTTTTGTTTTCATACAACACTTTGATGATATTGAACTCGGTGGAAGTGAGCGGGATCAGCGTTTCATCCTCGGTGGTAACGGTATATTTTGAGAAGTCGATTAAAAACCCGTGAATGGCGACCACGTCATTCTGTGGATAAATCCGGTTCATCAACGCTTGAATGCGGCGTGTCATAATGAGGGGTGAAACTGGCTTATCCACATACTCATCCGCTTTCAAATCAAAAACGTTCAGCTGAGTCAGCTCATCATCCAGCGCAGTCAAGACAATCACAAGCACATTACTGTGTTTGCGAAGCTCTTGCAAAAAATCTAGCCCGGTACCATCCGGCAAATTCAAATCTAATACAACAAGCTGAATCTCCGGTGTAAACAACTCGTTGGCTTGCGCAATCGTGTAAGCTTGTGACGTTGTAAATCCCTCTTTTTGTAGGAAGCCAGCCAGTACGTTGTTTTGGGTCACGTCATCTTCGACAATTAAAATAGCCATACTCTTCTTAACCACCTTTTCTTTTATTATCGACAATTTGATTCATTATATCATATCTACTCGTTATTAGTATATGATAAGAAAATGACTAGCTTATGAAGCCAACCTGAATTCCATCTGAAATCACCTTTATTCTTTATCATGATCATGAAAAGGTTTTACTGTGAATTAATTGGTGTGTAAAATTGAATTCTAATTGGGTTTTATGTTATAATTTGAAAGGTAAGCGAATAGTGACAAGCAATTAGGAGGCTTATTAGCTATGAAAAACGAAAAAAATGTGAAGGCTGAGCATTCAGCGGATGGTGATGCGCAAAAAAATAAGCGTGATTCCATTTTGAAGCAACTAGATAATCGTAAAATGTATCCTCTTCAAGAGCGCATTGGGATTTATGTAGTGGCTGTTTTATCCGTTGTTGGTCTGGTACTGATTGGTTATACGGGTGTGATGGCGATCGCAACAAACGCGGCGAATACGGCTGACATGCCAACGGTGGATTCGGATGAAGTCCATGAGATGTTAGATGAGATTGATTTGTACGGTGAAGGTGAGGAAGATGAGGTAGAGGATGACGATTTAGAACCGAATTTTGAATACGTCACCGTGCCACTGACCGAGGCGCCAACGGAGCCGCTGACGGAAGCACCAACGGAACCGGCTGAGACTGCAACGATTCAGTGGGACATACAAATGCGAGAACAACCTGGAATTAGCTCAAGAGCTATTACTTGGCTTGTAGGTGGAACTGTTGTAGAGGTGCTTGATGCGGAAACAAATGCTTTCTGGATTCAAGTCTACTACGATGGTGATGAAGGCTGGGTAGATGCAAACTTCTTCGTCGAATTTTAAAGGAAAGCTGCCTTTTTTGGCAGTTTTTATTTTTGTCTTTTATATCTGCAGATTAGAAGAGAAGGTCATAGGTAAGCAAATGTGTCTCATTAGTTCGCCGTTATGGAATGGAAGGGTTTTGATTCGATTTAAATGGTCTGTAAGTTTGAATTCTTGTTGGGTTTTATGTTATAATTTGATCGTAAGCGAATAGTGACAAGCAATTGAGGAGGCTTATAGCTATGAAAAACGAAAAAGATATAAGGGCTGAAGGTTCCGCAGAGATAGATCCGAAGAAGAGTAATAAGCGGGACTCGATCCTAAAGCAACTAGATGACCGCCGGTTGTATCCGATACAAGAACGTATCGGAATTTATGTCGTAGCTGTTTTATCCGTTGTTGGTCTGATGTTAATTGGTTATACGGGTGTGATGGCGATCGCAACAAACGCGGCGAATGCAGCAGATCTACCAACGGTGGACGCAGAAGAAGTTCATGAAATGCTTGATGAAATTGATTTAAACGGGGAAGATGAAGAATATGACGAGGTAGAGGACAACGATTTAGAACAGAATTTTGAATACGTCACCGTCCCACCGACGGAGGCACCAACTGAGCCACCAACGGAAGCACCAACCGAGCCAGAAGAAGAAATTCTTACTGCTACGGTCATCAACAATTTACCGCCGCTGAGAAGACAGCCCGGGCCTACTGCTTCTGTTATTGCTAACATCCCCGCTGGCGCAGTGGTAGAAGTTCTTGACTATAGTTCAAATCATCTTTGGACACAGATCTATTACGACGGTGATGAGGGTTGGATGGATGCGGGGCATATCAGGATCAACTGGTAAATAAAAAGCTATGCGTGTGTGATGAGAGTTCGAAAGCCACTGGAAGGCGAAAATCGCTGATTCCAATGGCTTTTCTCTTGCCAATTCAGATTCAAAAGCCCCTGGTTCGCGAAAATCAACGTTTCAGAGGCTCTGATCTACCGAAATTGAACCTTAAAAGCCAATGAAAAGCGAAAATCGCTAAATCGTTGGCTTTTGGGGTTCAAAAAATGAGTTTGGTACCTAGCGGATAACAGTCTGGACTTAATGCGCAACCTCGTGCTCAACGAAGAAGTTCTTAACAGCGCCTAAAAGGTTCGCGTCATTTTTATATTTACAAGGCACAATCTTAGCTGTGAAATCTTTGATCCTAGCTGTGATAAGCTCGTTAGTGTGATCCTCCACTTTTTGCACAATAGC
>Ga0123352_10017817_pt1 | contig 11312 bp, 2 predicted proteins | sample TergutLab28metaG_FD_89700 | JGI IMG/M metagenome (GOLD analysis project Ga0123352, IMG submission 89700) | Labiotermes labralis P1 segment gut microbial communities from Petit-Saut dam, French Guiana - Lab288 P1 | ecosystem: Host-associated > Arthropoda: Insects > Digestive system > Gut ... | reverse complement strand
CTCCTGATGATGAGCACATGTGCTCGAAACATGTAGAGGCATGAAATAAAACTTACTGTGAAACAAATTTTGTGCATCAAGTTGGTTAAATACCGAGATAAATATACTGAGATGCACGGTCAGGAAAACGTCAAAATTCAGTAACCTTGTACTAAACCGCACGGCGCCAGTCTACAGCAGACACCATTATTACAAATACATTTTTTATCCCCTTGACATGAATCATTCCTGATAGTGATTACGAATAGTGTATTGAACTGCAGGCAGGGCCGGCCCGAGGCACGTCGGCGCTTCAGGCAGATTAATAATTTTAAGGCCATTAACAACCGATAATGTTTAAACTTTTTTTCGGCGCACGACGTTGGTGGCGAGATTATTATTTTTTTTTTGAGAGCGCGTGCCCAAGTTGCGAATAATTTTTGGAAAAACTCTTTCGCGCGTGGAAACACCACTTTACTGACACCAAATTTCGTAATTCTTTCGCGCGTGGAGACACCACTTTACTGACACCAAATTTCGTAATTCTTTCGCGCGTGGAAACACCAGTTTACTGACACCAAATTTCGTAATTCTTTCGCGCGTGGAAACATCACTTTACTGACACCAAATTTCGTAATTCTTTCGCGCGTGGAAACACCACTTTACTGACACCAAATTTCGTAATTCTTTCGCGCGTGGAGACACCACTTTACTGACACCAAATTTCGCAATTCTTTCGCGCGTGGCTAATTGTGGTTACCAGCACCACATTTCCGACTATTCTAGTGACGTCATAGCGCCTCTTATAGGCTGGCATCCCGGGCAGCTGCTAGGCTGACCCTCTTCCATTCCGGCCCTGGTTTCAGGATATTCAGCTTCCTCAAACGGAAAGCTACGTCCTACAGTAACTGTAACGTTACTGTAAGAACACTAATTACTGAAATCCGACACTTTCTCCATTCATCACTCAAATTGTGAAGCAGAGATTTTGGAAGCTGCTGGCCTCGTCATTTTCTAACCAATATATTGTTAATTGCCGAATATAATATGTACTTTCAATTCACATAAACAATAACTCTGAAATATATTCACCTGCATCCAGTTCTATTGGCTTTCCTGGGAATAATCTGTTAATCAACAAACTACCAGCAGAAAATGGGAAGGCTATTTTAAGCTTGGAATTTTAAAAATTGACAGCATTGAATTAGGCAGTTGTTAGTTGAATATAGAGAGACCAACTCGATGTCACTTGCTTTATTATTTCATTATTTAATGTTCAACATGTTTCGGATGTTAATACATCCAACCTCAGGAGCTTGCGACTTATTTGTTGAGTTATTTCATGGGTTGTATTGCTCTGGTATGATGTGTGTTGGTGTTACGTTGTGGTTTGGCTGGGATGGTGTGGTATCCGGATGCAGGCTGAAGCACTAGTGCTTACCACACCACCCCAGCCAAACCACAACGTAACACCAACACACATCGTACCAGAGCAATGCAACCCATGAAATAACTTAACAAATAAGTCGCAGCCTCCTGAGGATGGATGTATTAACATCCGGAACATGTTGAGCAGTAAATAATGAAGTAATAAAGCAAGTGACATCAAGTTGGTCTCTCTTTATTCAACTATCAAGATGATGCACGGTCCAATAAACACAAGGCAACTGTTGTTTATTGAATTTTGTACCGCTGATATTCTGTGTTGCGTAACCGTATGGAAAAATATCGACACCATTTAATCACATGGTTAAGGTGAAAACTGCAAAGAATACGGGCAAAGAATGGGCGAAGAAAGTAAAAGAATTTCATGTGAATAATGAAAACATGGCTATAGATAAAGCTTAGAAATTGAGGGATGGTGAATTAAAAGTACAAATTGTAATGGTTAAGGGGTGTAAATATTTTGCATGTGCCTGCACTAAAATTCGTGCATTTGATTGCTACAAAACACGTGGAATTTCACTGCTAGCAAAAACGAACACGTGGTAAGTGCTAATTTTTTTTTCTACGGTCTGAAACTTTCATAACCTTGATTAATCCAAGTTGTGCCCTTCCGCCATCTCTGCACTAAATGTGTGCTGACACTAACCTCTGCTCAGCCGTCAGGTTCATAAGCTCCGGTATTCTGCACCAGTATCCCTCCGGAGTCACTGTTATGAATATCTGCGTGAAGTACACAAAGGCCACAAAGAAAGCAAACGGTGCCAGCAATGTGAACAGTATCTTCTGGTACAGCCCAAACTCTCCAATATGCGGCAGCATGTCATCGAAATCCATCAGAGACTTCTGTTCTCCGACGGGACTGTTCTTAGCCGGAGGAGAAGGCGGCTTCTCGTTGACCTCCACGTCCTTCTCTTCAGCGCCATTATCGCTAAGCGAAGACTGTCGTATCATCTTCAGCTTCACTGCGGTCCAGGTGCTGACTTCACCGTTACTGTCTTCTGTTTGTCTTGTATTCGGGTTCGTATCGGTTACTTCAGGTAACCTGTCAAGTGACGTCATTTCATGGTACTGTGCAGGTTCTCCAGTATCACGTGACATAGTGTCATCATCTGTCTTGGAGTACCCGTGAGTACTTCCCGGACGAGTCTGCATCACGTCCGGTTGATATGACGTTCTTGTATTTTCGTATTCTTTATCCTGGGGCGGAATCTTCTCTTGTGGTGGCATAATTAGCACCATAAAACACACACAAAAAAACACAGTAAATCACCTAATTTTGTCGTCACTTGCATGAATTTCAACGGGGATTTCTCTCCAGTCGCTGCTCCGGATGACGAAACCCACTAGACTATAACCCCCATAGCGCCTAGGTGATGCCTGCCTATCGATAGTACTGCAGGCAAATCCTAGTGCAAGCAGGACGATGCCCCACGCAAACTGAGCTTCGATGTCGTGTGGCCGGTGTTTTATATAAGGATTTGCTGCTGCCACTGCAACATTCATACGAAAGTGTTGTGCTTGAGTGGGGAGAGGGGGATTACAGTTTGTCAGTTGGAGGGGTAAGGAGAAGGTCAAGAGTAAGGAGAGAAAGGATATCCTTCGATTTGTGCATATGATTGGATTTTAATTCTTATTTAAAGCAGGAAGTGACAGGACTTAATGGTTATCCGACTTAATCATGTATAATAATCAAGTTCTGAGATATGAGAGCAAATGATTAGTACTTGACGTTGGCTTCCTATTGATCATGGCTGACAATGGCACGCTGACTGTTGTCTCTTCCTGTCATACTGCGATAGTTTGGACGTAAAACGTACGTTACCGACTTTGTAGGAATTCGTTTGCGCATGTGCAATGCCCCCCCAGTACTGAAGCGACTTTAACAACAGAGGCATTTACGTGTGACGTAACAATGAGTCGCGTTCGTGTAGCCATTGTTGCAGTGGAAAAGCAATAAGTTTTACATGTTGTGAGTGTGTGTTTGGAGCTTTTGTTGTACAGCATGCAGAGCGCATACGCCGTATTGTCATCTGTGGCATGCCCGGCTGTACAATATCTTCCACATTTTCTCATAAACGGTACGATTTTCGAAAATGAAAAAGTTATTTAACATAAAATGCGTGTTTCTATATTCCGTATTACTTTTATCTGAACTAAACTCTTCCCACCCTAAGAAGAAATGAGCAATATATGACGAAAAATGTATATTGGTCTTCATGTAAAGTACCGGTTATTCTTGTCAGACTTTAAATGAAACTTGAATTTTCTTGACGGATTTTTAGCAAAATACTAAAATATCGAATTTCATGAAAATCCGTCCATGTGGGAGCCTAGTTTTATGCGGACGAAGGGACAGACGGACAGACATGACGAAGCTAATAGCCGCTTTTCGAAATCTTGCGAATGGCCCTGAAAATGTGTGCCGTGAGTGGGGTTTGAAATGAACTGCCGGGGTGTCGATGTGACGTGACTGCAGGAAAAGCAAAATGAAATTTGATCCTTTCCACGTCATGAAGGCATGTAGGGGGTTTGTAGATACAGCTGCACAGATTTTTAATATCAGCGCTGGATGGAGAAGGTCAGCTTCACGATCCAGCCGTTTTACCCACGGGGAAAGAACGGTGGTAGCCGTTAAGTAGGATGCCGAGCGGGTCCCACGGTCTGTCTGAAAGATTTGAAGAAGAGAACAATATTTTGCCCCTACCGGGATTCGAACCCCGGATTGTCCCGCCCGTTGACTACGCTGTCGTTGCTGTTTCGAATTACTTTACATTGTAGTACGTTGGAAGTACTTTCTGAAGTATAAATTGACATGCAAGACGATTCGGTTTTGGTTGAATTCACATTTTCATGTGGTTGATTGTCACTGTACTCGCAAATTTTCATCGCCCGTTTCTTCTACCTTAGAGGATAAAACCTTGTTTCTAGGCCATTACACCGTTTAATCTGTGAAGCTTCCTTTCAGTAACTTGTCGAATTCACTGCATGTATATACCGCGAAACTGTGATTTCATATATCCTTCAGTTGCCATAGAGCATGAGAATTGATTAATTGAAGATAGTTGTCACCTTCAGCTGCTGATTTTCTTTGCGGGTTAAAATACGTTGATAAGCAATGGCGAAGAGTGGCTGGTCTGTGCAACAGAGTTGTGTCTCAGTTATTCAGTTCCACCTCATTCAGATTACCATATTTACCCATTGCCAAGCTTGGAAGGTTAGGATGAGGACCGGTGATCTTCTGTGGCGGGGGGGCATGAGTAAGAACACAGATTTTTACACACAAACACTGGGTTCAACGAGTGACGTCACTTAAGTTATTGTGAAGTGACCAAGATAGTGCAGACTAAGCAGTGGGGCAAACTTGTCTTTCACCTTGCAGGTGGCCGTGTGTTTGTTCGCAACAATATAAGAGGCCGAGTAACAATGAGGGCTGTGGAGCAGTCCAACAATAATTCGCGTGTCACAATTCTGAAGAAAATAAAAAATGTAGACTTTTGGTTCACAGAGGATGTGGTAACCTGCGGAGTTTCGTGACGTCAAACGTCAGATAGCGTCGTGATTTAAATAGACCTATTTTCGTGAATTTTGGGATTTATCATTGAGTTTTAAACGAGTTTTCTTCAGTGGCAAATTTAAGGGTAGAGACCACTTAAGGTCTTGAGAGCATAGATAGGAAGATAATATTAAAATGGAATAGGCTGGGATGTTGTTTAATATCTTTATTTCGGGTTATGGAATAAGGGTGAGCTGTTTTGTAAATTAAGAGGAATATTTTGAGTACCTGAGGGGATGCTGGTTACCCAAGGGCAAATCCACTCCAGAGGTCGATTTTTTCCCATTAAATTATAATAATTATGTTTTTATTTCTCCATATACATTCGTCTGTTCATCCATTTTTTATTCGGAATTGCATGCTGTTTGTGGGGACCGCGGTAGCACAGTGGATATAGTGCTGTGCTACAAATCGGAAGGTCGCTGTTTCGATCTCAGCTGGTGTCAGTGGATTTTTCATTGGCATATAATCCTTCCGATCGCACTATGGCCCTGGGGTCGACTCAGCCTCTAACAAAAATGAGTGCCAGGAGAATTTCCTGGGGGTAAAAGCGGCCGGTGCGCAAGGCTGACAGCCTTACCACCATCCTGTGCCGTTGTCATGAAATCTGAGAACCTTAATTTCCTGGAACCCTCAGGGCCTGTCCAGGCCTGTAATGGGACTGCTATAGCTTAACATGCCGTTTGTTGCGACCAGCGCTGTACAGTTTACTGGTCTTAGCGTAGATTTATTTGGTGTATTCGCATTAGAATATGCACTTTTCCTCGCCACGTGTTGCGGCAGTTACCGCCGTCTGCACTCATACCTTACACGAATGCGAAATTGCAGTTCACCTGTCATGAAATATGAAATTTACCTTCATTAATCAACTTTATTTAACTCTGTCGATCTTACTTTTGCCGCAGTTACGTGTAGCAATCCGACAGCAGACGTGCCGTGAATTTACAATCTGAAGCACAGTGAATTTTTAATTCCTAAACGTGTAAGAATCCTTTGTCTTCCATTTTGCTATCCAAAAATTTAAAGATTAGGATATACAAAAGTATAATTTTGCTTGTGGTGTTGTATGGGTGTGAAACCTGGTCGCTCATACTGAGGGGAGAACGTAGGCTGAGAGTGTTTTGAGAATAGGGTTTTGAGGAGAATATTTGGACCTAAGAGGGACGAGATAACAGGGGAGTGGAGAAAACTACATATTGAGGAGCTTGATGATCTGTACTCCTCACTCAATATTATTTGGGTAATTAAATCGAGAAGAATGAGATGGTCTGGGCAAATAGCGCGTATGGGGGCGAGGACAGGCGTATGCAGGGTTTTGGTGCGGAAACCTGAGGGGAAAGAGACCACTTGGAAGACCCAGGCGTAGATGATAGGATAATTTTAAGTTGGATCTTCAGGAAGTGGGATGTGAGAGCGTGGACTGGATCGAGCTGGCTCAGGATAGGGACAGGTGGCGGGCACTTGTGAATGCGGTAATGAACCTTCGGGTTCCATAAAATGCGGAGAATTTCTTGAGTATCTGAGAACCGGTTAGCTTCTCAAGAAAGACTCTGGTCTAGTAAAGTATGAAAGTAAACCTGTAAGCGGACCGTCTGACTTTCTGGTGCCCATGGAATTTAGTAATAATCACACGACCTTCCCTCAACAATCAATATCTATCTTTCTGTTCTATAATTTTTTAGTAGCTGTAACGAAACCGTTCATCACATTCACACAAAATCTAATTAAGTCAGTTTGCACCTCCTACGAACTAACTCCATCAAAGAAAGCTAAATTAAAGTCAAGTTGGATTGTAATAAGTGTCAGACATGTGACTGCATGTGCTAGTGCAAGATGGGTGCTAAAAGAATTTGTGAAAGGAAAATTATTAATAACTAAAGGAAAGACATAAATAAGAATACTCGGACCTACAATTGACACAGACAGTACATGGAGCATTAAAACAAACGATGAATTAAATAACCTAATTAGAAATATGAATATAATTAACTACATTAAGACCCGAAGATTGAGCTGGTTAGGCCATATACAGCGAATGGCAAATGACAGGGTGATCAAAAAATTATGTGACTGGAAACCGATGTTTACAGGATTGGCAGGATGACCAAAAACTAGATGGGAGAACGATATAAAAGAAGATTTAATAATTATGAAAGTAAATAACTGGGCAAAAGGCATCCAGGCTCGGGTTAAATGGAAGGAAGTATTTAGGGCCATAACTTTCAGACAATGAAGTTGTAGCGCCTGTTGAAGGAGATGAGGAATGATAAACTAGTTCCTCTCACTTATATACTGTTAGTACTCCATCTGCGTGTCTTCACAGTACTTCTTTCTAAGAACTTTATCGGCCAATAGTTGGACAGATTGCAGTCGTGCGTGTTCTGTATCCTGACCTTCACTGTACATGTCGTCCAAGCATAGTTACATACTACAACAAACAGTGACCTAGATGTGCAAGGGCCCTCCTCCCCGACACAACATGGATATCGGTGCCCCCCCCCCGCGCCTCGCCCCCCCCCCTGTACAAATTTTAGCAATGTTACTCCCAAACAAATCACACTTATTCCGTGTAACACAACACAGGTTTATTTTAATTAATTTGGTTACCCTTTCATGCATGCTGCGTGTTTCGGCCTGTACTTAGACCACCCTCAGGCATGTAAATACAAAAACCGTAGAAAGGAAAACACAATGAAATTCTAAGGGGCTCTCTTTTAAGTAACTCACCATATTTATAGTGTTACAAGGTTAAGTATATAATATAAAATGCAAGAATTGTGTTACTTTAAAAATGTATGTGTAAAGGCTTATTAGATTAGGTCTTAGAGTGCCGTAGTAAGAAGTCGTATTTCAATTTTCGGCGATTTTGTGCAGTAAAATTGACGCGGCATGGCCACATTGTATCATGTTCTTACACGAAATCGTTCTTGGAACTCAGTTTTTTAAAATTACGGTCCAGGATAGACATTACAGTGGTGGTGGGGCGATGTTTGTCTGCAGACAGTAGGAGCGTGGCTGTTAACAGTAGTATTACAGCTGCATTGCACTGCTTGGAGATGACAACGTGTCCAAACGCACAGTAGACTAAACTAACTACATGCAGGAAGGTTCTTCCTGAGAACCTAATAGTTCCTTAACAAATCAAGAAATTCTCCGCACTTTGTGCAAGCAGAAGGTTCATTACCGTGTTCATAAATCCCACCACTTGTCCTATCCTGAGCCAGATCTATCCAGTCTACGCCCTCACAGCTTATTTCTTGAAGGTCTATTTTGATTTTATCCTACCATCTACGCGTGGGTCTTCCAAGTGAGCGTTTTCGTTGAGGTTTCCCTACCAAAACCATGTATGAATTTTTTTTTCTGCCACATACTTGGCACTTTCCTTGGCCTTCTCTGCTGCCATGATATGGTCGCCATTTTATTTAGCGTGTAAATGTGCATTAAATTATACCGTATTTAGACTGAAACATGGCTGTAACTAGATCATGGCTGTAACTAGAACATGGCTGTAACTAGAACATGATACAGAAATATAAAACTCTTGTATCTGCTTCACCATCAGATACTAACAGAAGGATTATGATAATTCTGGCCGAACTTTTTTATTTTTGCGTCCAGATATTTAAGGCAATTTGTTGATAAGTACTTGCCGGTGTTGTTCTGTTCTCAGTGCAAGAGACGAATCACTGACTGCTGTTATCACTAGCATCACCAGTTACAGAAGTGACTAGGACAATTCTCAGGAAATATTTCTTGTGTTTTTTGACATTGACTGGAACGAGACTCGCCATTCATTAATTGTGACCTCATTCACAGCACTGGATATGGCGTGTTGGAAAAGGATGCTTGTAAAAACGCGTGCTAATGCAAGACTCTTAAAGTGTCTGTCTGTCTGTCTCCTTACTTATTACAAACACCCGTAAACTCCATTTTATGTCAAAACCATTGACCTGTAATTAATTTTTTTTTCTTCATTTTCTGGGTTTGGACCATAGTGTTCGAAGAATCAGCTAGATATGTTTTAAATTCCGAATTTTGAATTTATAGGCTCAATTATTGCCCTTTGTTTAAAAAAAATGACAAATTGTTAGCTTCATTTGCCAGGACATAACTTCACTTTTCGACTTGCACGATAGTGAGAGAGGAAAACAGACGTGGCGTTAGGTAAGGTAATAAAGATAAAGTTCACCCTGTAACATTCCACGAAGGCCCAGAGTGGGAGTAGAGGTATGGCTGTACTCTTTCTTTAACCTCGGCGCTAGATGGGGTGGGTGGTCAACGACACGCCCTGACCACTTTACCCCCGTGCAAGATCTGGTAACCGTTGTATAGGAGGCTGTGTGGGCCCCAGGGCCGGTCTGGACGGGTGCGGAAAATCTTGCCCCCCCCCACCCCCACCGGGATTCGATCGATTAATATTTCCCACTACCGCCATGTTGACATTTTACTTGTGCAAATAGCGTGCCCTAACAAACTTGCATTATTTTTCCTACATCATTTCAGGACACTGCAACACGCCTGTATTACAGTTTCACACTTTTGACACGTTGCTGTTTGTGCACGTGTGAAATGAAGCAAGATAAACAAGACAGGCAGTGAATGTTAATGTGGAGCTTAATGATCTGCACTCCTCACCAGATTGTTTTCAGGCTATCAGATCATGGAGAATGAGATGGTTGGAGAACTTGGCACGTATGGGTGAGAGGAGAGATGCATACAGGTTATCGATGTAAGAACCTTAGGTAAATAGACAATGTGGAATACCTAGCCGTAGATTGGAGGATCATATTGGATAGTTCTTCAGGAAGTGGGATGGGGACATGGACTGGATTGATCTTGCTCAGGGTAGGGACAGGTGGAGGTGTCTTGTGAATACGGTAATGAACCTCCCGTTTCCATAACAAGTGGGGAATTTCTTGACTAGCTGAGGACCTATTAGCTTCTCAGTGGAGTTAGTTCGTTGGTTGGTTGGTTGGTTGATTAGTTAGTTAGCTAGTTAGGCATTGTACTTGTAACGTAACATTGTAGAGCGTTTGCCTAAACATTGTTGCCATGGAACGCAGCAGTGCGTTGTGTTTAATGTTGCTTATGTACAGAATATTGTGAACTGCTTGTACTTCCTTGGCTGTCCTAACATTTTGGCTGGAGGAAATCGCCTATAGCAATATTCTGTGTCGCTGTCAACAATATAAGTGTACTTAGTTCTTCATGTGAAGTGTCTGATATTAACAAAATTAGGATTTTCCCAACAGATTTCAATGAAAGTGTTCAATTTCGAATTTCACAAAAATCCGTCCATTGGTAGCCGAGTTTGTAGATACGGAAGGACAGACAGACGGACGGACAAACAGTCCTTACGAAGGTAATAGGCGCTTTTCGCAACTTTTGTGAAGACGCCTGGAATATGACGTTGATATGGCCCTCATTGGTGTAATTGTACTACGAAACGTAGTGAAAAAATCAGTCAACTGATTCAGAAGTCGAACAGGAGCGGACACAAATGTAACGTCGTGATTTTGTCAAGTTACTCTTTAAGCTTTAAGGAAATAAAATGGACTAGAAAGTCCCCCGGATTTTGTGCAGTGGTGACTTTGGGCTTAATACAGTGAGGCCGGTTGTCGTACAAATGTCCGTGGCTGTCAGATCCGTACTCCGTCACGCAGTCGTCTCATCCCCCGCGATTCACTCACATATTGCTTCATCCCACAACGGATGAAAACTGGTGATTCCACTTGAAAAAAATGGATAGGCCTAATCATCTTTTACGACATCTGTTTCACTTGTTTGTCACATGGATTTCCCGTGGTAATTGTACCAGTCAGTTGCTCGTCCACTTTCATAATGATATTCATTCAGGCGAAAGCCTTCCATCTGTCTTCCTTAATGGTTCCCTGAAGCGTTAGGACGCAAAATGTATGGCTCTGAAGGTCGAGAGGCAGTGTTACACACAGTGGCGTGGCTAGATTTTCTGGCTCCCGGGGCTAGCAATTACAGTAGCTACCAGTAGTAGAAATTATGAACTTTAAAAAAAAATCCAGCGCCTTAAAACTGGGCCCATTCAGCTAAGGGAGCACATCGCTACAGAAAAGCATGCAGGTCTAGAGGCATCACGGTGGCAGCCCCACCACTAGACTCACCCTACGACGGGCCGGTAACCTATCCAGGGGACACCAAGATACTCGAAAAATCCTCAAAAGAAAGAAGCGGACCGACAAGCACTACAATATAAACCAAAAGGACGAAGGAACATAGGACGACCGAGGAAGAGATGGAGGGACCAACTTCATCTTGAGGATCAAGGAACAGGAAACACACCTAACCCTTCAGGAACATG
>Ga0123352_10017815_pt1 | contig 11312 bp, 7 predicted proteins | sample TergutLab28metaG_FD_89700 | JGI IMG/M metagenome (GOLD analysis project Ga0123352, IMG submission 89700) | Labiotermes labralis P1 segment gut microbial communities from Petit-Saut dam, French Guiana - Lab288 P1 | ecosystem: Host-associated > Arthropoda: Insects > Digestive system > Gut ... | reverse complement strand
TTTCATTTCTACCTAACAGTTTCAGGTCATCCATATACAATAGGTGACTTATTTTCCTCTCAGTTCCATGTACTTGATACCCACAATCAGCTCTGTTCAACTCGTTTGTTAATGGAATAAGTGGAATGCAAAAGAGTAATGGCGAAAGAGAGTCCCCCTGGAATATTCCTCTTCGTATCTGAATGGGTTGTGACTGCATTATTTCCTGTTTTGTTTTCGAAATAAGCCTTGTGTTCCATTTCTCCATAGACAGTTTACAAAATTAACAATTTTACTGTTCACTCCTACCAATTCTATTGACTTTTCCACCCTTATTATTATTATTATTAGTGGTGGTTGGCCTTTAGGATGTTGAGTCAGCGTGTTAAGAGAATGGAACTTCATAGACTGGGTCTTAATTGTTCACTTTCAATTTTCCTATTTAGACGGCCATAAAATGAGAGTGGAAAGTTCATGACTCCGAAATGTGTGTGTGTCAGCGTGTAATATGCAGATGCTATCTGTGCCAGTGTGCTGGGTGTGTGCTCGGTAATGCGTCTAGACCACAAGCCACCTTGACGACACGGAGCGCTGCTGCCATATGCTTAGCCCTATGCTTGTATTCTGATCATCCAAGAAAGCGTCTTTCAGTGTCTGAAATTACGTCACGATCCCGTCGTTGAAGCTGTTTGTTATTCCAAGATGCACATACCGAACTTCTTACTAGTCGAGTCCTCATAACTTACGGTACTGAAAGCGTTAAATAAAGGCAGATTCGGTTTCGTATGAATGGTATGTTGGTTGCGCTTGTTACTTCGCACTGCGATTGTTTAATAACTAACGTAACGACATTCTGTCAAGTATAGGTTTCTTTTTTTAACTTTGACATACTGAAAGGCGCCAATTTCGAAGTTTTTGGAGACTAATGTGAAACAGGGTCTAAGAATTTCCGTTACACCGTGTGTCTAAATACTTTGACAGTATGTCCAACACCCCCTCCCCCCTTTCAATTCTTTTCGGTACATCCCGATCAGTGTTCGAAGCCTGCCTCCTTTGTCGTCCGAACTGGAGCATAGTCATTGTACAGACTCACCTGTAACCAGTAGGTGTAAGAAGCAAAATAGGATATTAGAAAGGCCTTGATATCAAGATTTTTCAACTCTCTCTCCTTCTGTCGCGGTCTGTTAGAGTGGCCAAGATAACCGTCCTTTTTGTATGTGCTGCGTTAACTTCCGGAATGTCAGGAAACATTATATCTGCCTTTGTTTCAATTTAGTAAGTGGTTCCCGGTTTATACAATACATTTTAGCGGGCTTAAAATAAGAGAAAACTATTATCCTCCGAAACGAATATGAAGTTTTTCGTATCAAGTTTCAAATTTAGTGGCCACTAGCAAACTTCCTGCATGTTGCGAACGCAAGAGACGGGACAAAGAATCTTTTCCATTATTGTCAAAATGATAGTTGTTTACAGCGTACCTACTCGAATGCTGGATAGAGGCCAGGCCTGTTAGATATAGCACTTACAGTTTGCAGTAATTCATGGGGCTGTTTGTTTGAACACGATAAATTGTTACGCCATGATCTGTTATTCGGTCTGGCGAAGAAGGTTCACCCAAACTGCACTCTACTGTGGTCATCGCAATATAGGCCTACCCTCAATTCCCGTCTGTTTTGTTTTCAATTCTAAGTAACCAGTATTTACGCTTCGCAACGGTACACGCCTGTAGTATAGCTTCAGTACGTCTTTCTTTGAGTTGCAATTTTGACTGAGATGAAATGATTTGGAAGTAATTTGTCATGCGGTGAGTTTTTCTGGAATTTTCGGTCTGACCCACTCCACAGGCAGTCTTCCTTGACCAGGCGGTGGCATTCTCTGTAATATAAAATTTGCTTTTTTTAGAAGATCCTTTTAACCTTGACCTCTACATGACATAAATACGCACATTAATCTTCAAAACAAAACTCAATTATAAAAAACATGTTACCCCATTTTATTATATTTTATCACCACCTGTAAGTAACGGCATTCATTTTAAAATAAACTTTTGTAATTTTGGACCATTCAGCTGTTTGTAGAGTGACATATACCAGAGGTCTATTGATACAATTGACTCTCCTGATGGTAAGCACTTGGTTGCTCGAAACATGTAGAGAATTGGGATAAATAAATATAAGAGAAAGAATTGTGCATCGGGTTGATCATATACAAAGATGATAATAAAATTCGCTATTTCCTTGTAACAGCGACAGCAAGCATTCTGCTTTGGAATTTATGGGATTTGTCAGTCCGATTTAAATCCTCCCTACCTTATATGTAGGTGTTAATGCCACATTTACTTTTCTGTCAGGATGTTCCAAATATGGGCTTTGAATGATAACTCACGTTTTTCTGAGTTCCACCGTGTTTGTGCTCTAGATGCGAGACGACCTGTTTCCTCTTCCTTGTAGACGTACTTTTTTTTATTTGCTACATGATGCTGTGTAATAAAGCGACGTTAAACAACTCAGCAAAAATGAGTCGTCTCAGTTATTAATAACCCTGTGTTGCATAGTACCGCACTTTCACTTGTTCGGCTAGGGAGATGGGAATCTCGGGCGTAACGGTGAGGGAAACGGTCACCCGGAACAGTTTGACTGTCCTCATACATCACAGCATAGTGGGGCTGACGGAGGATTAAAAATGTCCGACGGTTCTGTTGGCTTGCTGACCCTGCTGTCGCTGTAATTAACCCTTGACACCTCACACACCCCTGTTTCCACGAATCCACCCAAGCATTGTACCATTTCTTCTGCCCCACAAATCTGCAGTTCCTTCCGGAAGTCGCATCTTCTCCAACACAGGAAATTGCGCCATTGTTGTCACGTCTGAGACTTAGAGAATCGATAATACTTCGGAGACAGGGTGTGAAAGAGGATTCATTTTAGAGGAAGGTGTCTGCATCAGACTGTGTTCAGTTCTTGTTGCTGTAGAGAAAGATGGCTTGGTTTGTTTGGATCGCAGCCTATTTAGAGCGACTTAATGAAAGAGTGTTCCACTGCGTCACTTTTAACTTCAGTATGTAAACGTCACAGAGAAAGTCATTTCGATGTGTTAAATAACACATGTGGTCCTGTCTCTTGAAGCAGCTGCTTCAGCTCTATAGTAATAACAGCAGGGTGGGCTGGAAGTGGGTGGACTTTTGCAATTTACGAAGCTATGTACTGTATATTTTCGGGGTATGGGAAATACAAAGAACAGAGGTACAACAGATAGAAAATGCGGATAAATAAAGGATAAGTAAAGGATTCTGCTGTCATGGAATGGAACGGAAGAAGTGGAATACGAGGTGAGAGAAACTGTTGTGAAGAAAGACAGAAAATTAGGGAAGGGGGGGGGGGGGGGGAAGAGGGAAAGTAGAAACGGGGGGGGAAGAAATGAAAGCAGGTGTATATTTTTGTACACTGGCTAGGTACTACAAAGGGATGCTTCCTGCATGAAACAGTTTCTTTCTACATTAAGACAGGATTACTCTCACATCTTCTTTTGTCTAGACAGTGTCCAAGAACATACGGGAATTTCCTAATTTGCAATGAGCAGTAAGAGGTGAATGTGTGATGCCTGTGTGTGTGTGTTTGGATGGAGGGGGTGGGAGGTTTGTACACCATTAACTATGCACTTTTATGCTGTATCATATGTATGCACTCACAGAGGATGTGGTTACTTTTAGTATGTGCTAGATAGAATTTATCATGAAGCTATTTAAACTGTCTGAAGAAGAAGAAGAAGAAGAAGGAGGAGGAAGAAAGTGGAAAGGAATGAGAGTAGGATGGACGAATAAAAGGGATGGGAAAGAACTATAAAAGGAGGAAAGGTGATACAAATACAAAAAGAAGGACCAAAGGTACCAAAGATATGAGTTTATCTGGAATGACAGAACCCACGAATGCATGGAAATGTCATGGCCAGATGAAGGGATATCCTGGGGTTCTTAACAAGTGCGTGTTGCAGCAGTCCCGTCATTTTGTTGTCTTGTAATGTTATAAGTTACTGCATGTAGTGTGTAAACATTACCAAATGAATGGACCTTCCATGGAATTTTGAGTGGGAATTGTAGTAGTTCATATGTGAGTGGAACTTTCCTAGCGACGGTGATACTGTAGGAACGTGGAAGAGTTATGAAAGGGATTTTTATTTAGTTGCTGTGTGTTCGTTGTGTTCTAAATATGTGTAAAATTTATGCACACATTACTGAAACATTCATATTAACATTAAACTCCCAAAAATACCTGTGTGGTATTTTACCCTTATGTTATAAACTAAGGATTAACATTCTGTCCTATTGTCATTGACATTGTTGTTGGATGTTCCACTGTTATCCAAGTATCTGATACAGATATGAAAAATACTTTAAAACAGTTGTTATTAGTCAGAAGTGTTGTGTATCAGTAATCGGAAACCAAAGGTCACAAGATATTTTGATTAATAATTAAAGCTTTGACATTTAAACTTATAATACTGTTATTTTTTTACCAGAATCGCAGTGTAAGATTGAAACGTCATGAGGTTGGTGGCATTATAATATCACCAACTCGTGAACTTGCGACGCAGACAAGTCAAGTGTTGGCTCACTTTTTCCATCACGTTGATCATATTACCCAGATGCTTCTTGTAGGTGGAAATAGTGTGGCTGCTGATGTTGAACGTTTCAGGGCCAAAGGAGCTAACATTATTATTGCCACACCAGGAAGACTAGAAGACTTACTGACAAGGAAGTGTGACATTAATTTACCAGCTGCCGTCAAGTCATTGGTATGTGTGAGTTCGTGTTTTACTACATGTATTGTATCAGTTCTTTTGGTTTAAGATGTTACTGTGTATACTTTACATTTGTTCATAATAACACCAATTTTCGTGGCCTAGGAACTGACTGAATACAGTCAGTAATCCATAAAAAACCTTTGAATGCCTTTCCTCATTGAAGGATACATTTAGGAATGTAGTATGCAATTCCCTGCCCCCAAATGAACTTAACTTTATAATTGTTAGCAAAGACTGTAAAGGTGTGTGTGTTCTGTGCTAAAGATGTGGTTGCTTTCTTTATCAGTATGAGAGAGTACAGTACTTAACAATGTAATAAGAGGGAACGACGTTTTATTAAAAGTAAATTCATGAAAGTGAAAAAAAGAATTGAGGATTCTAATCACACCCACAAAATGTACTGCAGTACTAATACATTACTTTGACAGTCTTGGCCATCAACATACTGACCAGAGTATGGTGTAAATTTTGTAATGTCTTTGGATATTCTGTGTTAGATGTGTCGTAGGAAACTGGAAATGTAGAAGTTGTATATACTTTATTAAGTTACAAATGTCCCTATTTTGCACAATTCCAGTTTCTGTTATTTGGAGAAGATGCATCCTCCCATCCTTGCTGGAAGGAAGCATAATACACACGTTTAGTAAGGTATTTCATCCTGTATTTGCTGAAATGGATGTCAGATTGAAAATGTATTGGGTTAACAATAAATTTTGAGGCCAATCCCCATGGCCATGCGGTCTAAGGTATTGGTCTGCGACCACTCAGTTGCTGGGATTTCAGGTTTTAATCTCACTGAAGGCATGGATGTTTGTCGGTTGTGTTTGTGTAGGTACCGCCTCTGCAACAAGCTGATCACTGATTCAAGGGAGTCCTCTTGGGTGTGTGTCTAATTTTGTGTGACCTAGAAACCCCAATATTTAGGTGTCCTACACCTGATTTGAGCTGTTGCGCTACAGAAAAAAAACTATAAATTTTTAGAGGGTGATTATATTCCTTTTACTGTGGGAAGTGTAATGGGTTTTAGTGTTGGAGAATTGTATCTCAATGCATGTCAGTAAGTGTAGTGTATGTGACTGGGATTTATTGACAAATCAGTGGCAGTTAATTAGAAATAATTTGCTAATTTTTATGCAAGGTGTGAGCAATATCTGGGGGATCTCATGCTCCCCACCCCCTACCCCCCAGAAAAGAGAATTGACCTTTTTTTATTATTTTGTGTATGAATTGGGCATCTAGTGAAACTACAGTCATGAGGTTTGAGCCCTTTAGATCGATTAGTTCAGAAGATATTACAGTTGTTGTAAGTTCTGTATACCACATGGCAGATATGTGGCCAGTTACGTGCTCAAACTTCACAAAAATGAATAAATAATTAAATGTTAAAACCAACATTTTTTGCAGTGTGATTTAATTTGGACTAATCTTTACTGGACATAGCATTTGGAATGTGTATTGCAGGAATTACTGGTGCTTGATGAAGCAGATCGTCTCTTGGATCTTGGATTTGAAAAAACTTTGACAACTATTCTCCAGTACTTGCCCCGTCAACGTAGGACAGGATTATTCTCTGCCACACAGACAAAAGATGTTGAAAATTTAGTGCGTGCTGGCTTAAGAAATCCGGTCTTAGTTTCTGTTCATGAAAAATTCCTAAAGTAAGTTGTTTTTCTTTTTTACGCTATTACATAGCATAAATGTCACATAGTGATCAAGTTTCTCAAACCCTCCTCGTAAAGAGTGGTGTATTATTAAAAATACTTAAATTATAATTTATGCATGAGTTTATAAAACACAACAGCTGAGGCAGTAAGGATCTTATATTTCTTTGTTATACAGATTGATTAAACATTTGGGAATGGAGGATGTTTAAATGTCTACTGCAGTGGTGGAGGTCATTTAAATAGTAAATGTTCAGAACAGAGCTATTAAAAAAGTGGCCCTAATTCTTAAGATAATTAAGATCTTCTTCCTTTTTTCAAGATTTTTTATTACATTCATTAAACCATGGAAAATCAAATTATTCATTGCATCTTATGTTAAAACTTAATTTGGTAGGTACAGTACAACTTAAAACAATTGTTGAGGCTGAGTACAGTTATCACAGATATTGCAGGTGTTTTTCTTCCCATGTTTTGTACACATCATACATCATCTACGGCATCTTTTCTTCTTTCCTGTGGCTGAATTGTATTGTTACTGCAAAACATGTTTTGCAGTAACATGTTTTTGTGCCACATCAGCAGGTAATCAGTTCCTGACATTTTGAAAGAACATAGCACCTTCATCTGCAAGGGTATAGAATATGGTTTCTCAAACTGTAGTATGCATACCACTATTGATGCTGATGTGCAGCCTTAATGAAAAACTGAAACATAAAAAAGGATTAAAATGTTAAAAGATAAATAAAACATAAGCCACATATATTGGATAACATGTAGCATTGCTGGCAACATTATATAACTGATCCCTGCTGTCAGTCAGTCTTTCCAATTTCACCTTTTTTATTTAAATACAAAAAATCTGGTGGTACACCGAAATTGTTAAATTTTATGTAGTGTTACACCAGCGAAAAAGTATGAGAACCCTTGGTATTGCCTCCATGTTCCAGGAGAATGTTGGGAAAACACCAGAAGAGGAAAAAGTTCCTTTTCTGGTCCTGCCCTGGTATTCTGTTCTAATTTTGTAAGATATGTCTCCTTTAGTCACAGCCTGCCTTAACTGACAGGGCATTGGTCGAGAGAATGAGTAATGTACTTATCACAAGTACTGTATGTCGAAATGGAGAATTTACTTTAACTCAAAGCTGCAAGGTTTGCTCAGTGCCTTTGTACAAACATCTACCATTATTGCTACAAGACCATTAGAGACCTGAGGCTTGGCTGATATGATTTACATATATGGATCTCTCATAAGATGTATGGATGGCACCATTATGGATGGTAAGGAAGGATGCATTATGTTTGTAGGTCGGACAGTACAAGACTTAGTGAAGCTGATGTTTCAACACCGTCAACTTTGGCCAATTACTACACAGTATGTAAGCCTGAAGAAAAGTTAGCAACATTGGTGGGTTTCTTGAAATCACAAGGAAGCCATCAGAAATTCATGCTGTTCTTTGCAACATGTGCATGTGTTGAGTATTTTGCAACTGTGCTGAAAATGTAAGTGTAGTGTCAATTGAATGCTTAAAAATATCTTGCCTGTATTTTAAATTTATATGACGATTACATTTTATGAATTAAGCTGCACATGATATGAGCTGTTCTAAAACATTATGTAACTTCAGTGAACTTTTGATGTCTGTTATAATCAACATTGAAGTTTTTCTGCTAACTATTATATTAGAATTGCAAAACTACAGATACATGCTGTTAAGGCAGAATGCCAAGATTTCAAATATTGCTCTTGAAGCCACAATGAATTTCATACCATGTTACTTCTTCTTTAGAGAGGAATTTAATAATATGTTATTTCACTGAACCAGAGGAATATGCCAGCACCATCTTGTTTTTTACTGACATAGGTTGTATTTTAGGTCACATCCGTGTAACAGAAAGATTAGCCAAATTGTTGGTTGTAAGTTGCCTCTACAAAGTAATCCTGTTTTTCAGGCTTATTATTTTTAAGGTACCTTTATACATAATTCTTTTTCAGATTGTACATTTTTAAGATCTCTTTATATAGCAATTCCTTTTTTCAGAGTGTTGATTTTTAAGATACTGTTTCACAGTTTTTTTTTCAGCTTGTTCATTTGTAAGTTACCTTCATGCAGTAATTCTGTTTTTCAGACTGTTTGTTTGTAAGATACCATTATGCAGTAATTCTTTTTTTTTCCCCTCCCAGATTATTTTCTGAATCCCAAGTGTTTGCTATTCATGGAAAGATGAAAAGTGCACGCTACAAAGTGTTTGATTCTTTTCGAGAGGCCACGTCAGGTGAGTGATGTATAATTATTTTAAGTATATTATAGGACAGCCCATTGACAAGACAACAGAAAATTGAATGTGCTAATACAAGACTCATATTTTTTATATATAACTCCAGACAAAGCCTGCCCTTCCTCAAAAATTTGATTACAAATGGGAATGAGATAATTGAGATGAAAGTGTAGAGGATTGTTGTAATAATCAGTGGTTTAGTTATAGTATTGAAGTAATAAAATTGTTGCTATTGTGCAAGAACATAAAAGTGATGCCTTATTGAGGCAAATATCTTGGCAGAGTACGTGTGTAGTTTATTTTACACATGACTTTAATTTTATACATCACTTTATGCCCAAGAAGTAATGATGTAGACTGAATGAGCAAACACAATCTTTCAATAGTCCTGCTGGCCTGTTGAAAGCTTGTGTAAATACACATTTTATAAGCTGAAATGAAGAACTTTTTTCCAGTGAACTGTCAAATAGTATGTCATATTGCTGTTATCATGATGATGTCATTACACATTTTATATAATTGAGCATATTGCTGCACAGGCTTTAAATTAAAAGAAGGCCTATATGAATAGGATTTACGCAAATATGCTTTACCGTCCTCAAGTAGATGTTAATTGAAGCAGTTATGTGTCATAATATGTGCATGTCTAACATTCATACATGCTAGCCTTCTGGTTTCAGATTACAGCTCTCAGACAATATTTTCTTTCAGCCCACCCTGGGATGCAGAGTCTAAGAGGTGGAAAAATGAGCACTTCTAATAAAAAAGAAACATTGATTTTCTTCACTTAACAGATTTAAAATTCCTGAGTCAAATGAAAGGAGATAAAGTAAATGTTTGTTCTTTAAGTTCATAATATCTGTTAGTTGCAGGTGTGATAATTTCCCCAGGCATAAAAAAGCCTAGTTACACCACTGTTAAACAGGAAACATAGAAGGGTATAGTTTAATTCTACCTAAGTTCTGGAGTTTACATTGAAAATAGTTTTCAAAAACTTGTGGCAGTATTGTATTATGCCCAACCTTGTGAGGTCTATAGCAGCATTTCACAGTAAGTAAAGTAACCCACGATTTTGAATTCTTAGGAGGATAATTTAATTGAAAGAAGAAATCTGGATGCAATAATGCACAGTTAAAGTGGGATATGGTGTCTTGGCAGGTGTGTTAATTTGTACGGATGTAATGGCCAGAGGTGTAGATATTCCTGAAGTTCACTGGGTAATACAGTATGATCCACCAAGCTCAGCAGCATCATTTGTTCATCGATGTGGTCGTACAGCAAGAATTGGCAATCAGGGATCAGCACTAGTCATGCTTCTGCCCACAGAAGATGCGTATGTTGATTTCATATACCGAAATCAAAAGGTGAGTCTCTACGTAAATGCAGCTAATAATACGAAATTATGTGTACAGCAGAACCCCTTAATCCATCTTATGATAATCCAAAGCGTGATGAGCATAGTCCCAAGTCTGGAAAGTTTGCTTTTTACCAGAAAATAGCTTCAAAAATGAAACAGGCAGATATTGGGGACATGTTCAAAAAAGGACTGCAAGAATGCCTGTATGTCAACCATTTTGGTATTTCCCGACCCCTAGTCTCCTACTCCATCAACATCATCAGCTATGAAGGCCCTGTAAAACACAGAAGAGGACTATGATGACCCTGAACCAGCAGATGAAGGAGGTATCCAAATGGAATACAGTAGGGTCTCGTTTTACGACGATTCACTTTTATGACCCTTGTCGAGTCAGACCGAGCACTCCCAACTTGTGGTGCACATCACTGTCCCCACTCAAGGATCCTTTCTCTAATTAGTGTGCTTGTAGCTCTTTTCTGGTGCGCATGTGCTTCATCTTATTCTGTTTTAGTGCAGTTCTATTAAGTTCATTATGATTTTTTCCACCCATGATGTCCATCAAAACAGTTGACATCACATTCTTTCTTGATGTCTTCTGAACCATGGCCTGTGCCTTCTTCAACAAAATAAAAAGTTATTTGATTGATATTTTTTTTCAATTATCTGTGTAATTTTCTACATACCTAATTCATTAAATTAAAATTGAAGGTCATAATGTTGTAAATTATAACATTTTTTGACTAATTTGTTTGGCCCATGAACCTATCCAAATTTAAACCATTTAAATAGTACTCGTTTTACGATGATTTGATTTACAACCAAACATTTGAGAACGTAACCCCATCCTAAAACGAGACCCTACTGTAATTCCCTGATTACTTATGCAGCTCAAGTATAGGAACAGTAACAAAAAATTACGTACTGTCTGATAATCTGGGATACCCAGTAGTATCAGGTATGAACTTTCCTATAACCACACTATAAACAGTTCCCACAGTACGTGGTCACATCTCAGGGCTGCAGAAATATGATCGTCCACTTTCTGTAGCTGAGTTAAGAGACACTAGTGGCAAGTGTTACTACTCACTACAGGCTGGATGGTTCGGTGATCGAATCCTGGAGGGGGGGGGGGGGGGTTTTTCAGCCCACCTCAAGACTGCCCCAGGGGCCCCCCCCCCCCCCTATAAATGGGGGGTGGGGGTCTTCTAGAGGGAAAAGAGGAGGGGTTAAAGGAA
>Ga0123352_10017814_pt1 | contig 11313 bp, 3 predicted proteins | sample TergutLab28metaG_FD_89700 | JGI IMG/M metagenome (GOLD analysis project Ga0123352, IMG submission 89700) | Labiotermes labralis P1 segment gut microbial communities from Petit-Saut dam, French Guiana - Lab288 P1 | ecosystem: Host-associated > Arthropoda: Insects > Digestive system > Gut ... | reverse complement strand
TGAGATGGGTGTGCCATATGGCACATATGGAGGGCAGGAGTGTTGTATACGGGGTTTTCGTTGGGAACGTGAGGGAAATAACCACTTGGAAGACCTAGGCGTAGATGGGAAGATTATATTAAAATGATATTAATTTTAAATACTCATACCCCGATATTTGTTTCATATAACAGTGATAAAAATATTATTTTACATAAGAGTATAACAGTGATAAAGACGTATCATTTAAACAAAGGCAAGTGATTAACGCATACAACATGGGTTAAGATGACATTGAAATCTACATGATATGAAAAAATGTCACGAGGTGTAAAAATGTCTTAAGATAATAAGGTTTTAATGTTGAATTTCAATACGCATAGCAGCCACATAGGTTTATATATGAGGTTTTAATCTGTCACGTGATGAAAACAATGCCATGTGAATGTAACGACTTTAAGTATAGGTTTAGTGCGAATGCGCCATTTTGTTTAAATAGAGGTTATTGATTTGTTGCCGAATTTTCGTTGGAACGTACTGACTCTATCATGTAGGGTCTCACGTCACATCCCAGAAGAACGGACTCCTTTAATACTGGTATTATCACATTTTCTTTCATACCTTCCAAACTTATTTTATAACATTTAGGTTCTCTTCTTGTACAGAAAGTTTTGTATGTGCTGTTATGAACACAAATATTAACAACTCTGTAGACTTGTGTGTATTACGTAATTAAATGGTTCAACCTTGAATTAAAATGATTGAATTGTAATATTTACGCGAGTGTATTTTAATTTCATTTTCAAATACATTTTTAATGAAACAAATTCTAACGCTAATTACATTGCTGTGCCAACAAAACAGCTGTTATTTAGTTCCGAGCAAGAAATTTACAAGATATTTTATACATTTTGTTCGATAAAATTACTGAAATTGATAGACGTGGGTATAATGTAACCTTGTAGCAAGGACGTCAGAAACATCCAAAAGGCGGTTTATCTTCTTGATTTGTTAAAGCCATTATGAAAATGAACTGCTGATGGAAGATTGTTATAGCCACCATCTAATAACAAGAAGGTCATTATGATTTTGTCAAATGAACAGCCGGTAAACACTAATTATATTTTCACAAATACTCGACATGTATACGTGAGAATTTATTGTGTGACTGTAAGGGTTCTTGTGTTGTCAAGACTGATCGTGCTGACCATTGTATATATGTACATTTAACTACTTTCCACGTTAAACTGGGAACGGATATACCATAAATATATATAAATGGATTTATACCGCATTTTCAAGCCTGCGATATATATCTCCAGAGTGTTTTGTCTTGCTCCTTTTGCTGCATTTGAAGACTGTGGTTCCACAAGATACAAATTTTCCACATTCTGGTTACTTTACAGTATTCTAGGAGTGTGTGTTTCTTTCATTTTCCAGATAAACACATTGCGGATTTCTTTATTCTTAGGACGAACAAATGTAATTAACGTGGCTTATAAGGTCATGGCAGCAGCCGCATGTGTGGCGAGCGTTGTGACACAAGTCTTGTGTTTGAATAATGGGAAGAATGTCCTCAGAATTCTAGACCACGTGTCAGCATTAGACAGTGAGCATAGTGGAGCACGTATCAGCTATTACAGACTGTATAGAGTGTTTATCGTTCTCTTGATTTACAGCATAATTTCCTTAGTAGCTCCTAACATAATTATTTTTGCTGCTCTCAACACAAATTCCTTGCATAATTTACGAGTCCTATACTATACAACAGTACATTTTATTTTTGATGCCGTGATGTTGCTATCAGATACACAATTTATTCATTTTGTTCTTCTCTTAAAATACCGTTTTTCTGCTCTCAATGACACTGTTATTAATTTCCCAGTCCAGTCGCTTTACAAAACGTCTCTAAATCACATGATTAGAGCAACAGCTGTGGACCGCTCTGTGCACTCAAATACTTCAGCTGTATCCAGTTCCGTCACAGTGTTAAAATCCACTGTAAGGAAAGTGTGTCGACATCACGATTCCCTGTGTGACATATCGGAGTTTGTAAACAGAACGTACTCTTTTCAGATTCTTCTGAGTGTTACATTAGCATGTCTTGAAGTTATATTTACGACACATTCTGTGACCAGTGAATTTTCTGACTTTGTTATATTACAATATTTCTCCTCTACAGAATTTCTTTCTAAGTCCACAGTTTTTTGGATATTTGCGATGACTGCGAAAGTTGTACTGCTAGTTGCGGTGTGTAACCTCGCTACGCATGAGGTAAGTGGGCTGCACCTGTGGTGTCCACATGTCTGGTTTCTGAACACGTGGCTAACAGAAAAACATACCGTTACTGAACTTGTGTAAAAATTGCAAAAATCCTTATAATGTAGTTAAATATTTAATTATTTATTTTAAAATTTCTACTTACCTACCCCATGTAGCGGAGTTCTTCTTGGAAACTAACAGATTGTTAGCTAGTCAAGACATTTCCCACATTTCACGGAAACCGCAGGTTCATTTACGCATTCACAAGAGTCCGCCACCCTTCCCTGTCCTGAGTTATATCAATCCAGTCCATGCCCCCATCTCAATTCTTAAATATCCAATTTAATATTTTCCTCTAATCTATGCCCACGTCTTCCAAGTAGACTCTTTCTCCGTAATTTCCCCACCACACCCTGTATGCACCTCCTCTCTACCCAGCAGTTGTCCCGCCCTTCTCGATTCTATAACCCAAATAATATTTGGTAAGGAGTACCGATCTTTAAGCTCTTCATTATGTAGTTTTCTCCACACCTCTGTTACCTTGTCCTGTTTAGGCCTAAATATTCTCCTCAGCAGCCTATTTTCAATCAACCTCAGCCTAGATCTTCCCTCAATTTGAGCGTCCAAGTTAAACACCCATACAAAACAACAGGCAAAATTCTAGTTATTTTTTTTTAATTATTAATATATTGAACAAGTAAAGTAAATTAATCTTACTAGTTTTGTGGCCACATCAACCATATTAGTTTACTCTCATAAGACCTGAACGTGTTAAATAAATAAAGGAGTTCGCTGCCTGCGACATAAACTATATGCAGTAAATTATTGTGAGATTTTACATCATTCGTAACCGTTCATTAGGCAAATAGATATGGTAACGGTACCACCAATGCACATAAGTAAATGACGTTGTATTATGAACATCGTAATAGTAAACATTTTCTTGAATATGGGCCCGAGTAATCACGTATTTACCCCATTCTGCTCTGAGAACTAGGTATTTCACTCAGGTGAATATCAGTTCGTGAACCTAGGAGGACACGTGTGCTGGGATGCGCAAGGCTTTGTTTGCACGCGTCCATTATTTTTACCTGGTTAATTCTATTTGTTGGAGGAAACTGAAAATTACATAGAGACCAATAACTTCTGAACTGGAGTTATGCTGAGAACAGAAACACATGTTTTGAGTTTTCAGGTGGAAACAACTGTTTTTAGCGTTCAGAATTCCCAGTAAAAAAACCAAACTCCCAGTCAGTCTTTCAGAATTTCACATTGTCTTCACTGCTGCGAGGTGTAGCTATATATTTATCGCGTGCGTTAAAAGAGTGCGAGGTTGGTGTACAAGGTATACATCACAAGTTCTGACTGTACTTTGATTCCTCATTCTGAGAAGTGAAGGTTTTCTTGCCCCGTGCTGACCATTGGGGATTCAAATATATAGCAGTTAGAACACCATTAGTTTTTATTGTAAACGGTTGTGTTGACTGCTTGATTCTTGGTACTTAGTGTACGAAAACACAACTTTGTATCCTCTGTTAAAGTTATATAACTGATGTTTGTTACGCGAAAATATCAAAGACCGGTACTGTGTTCGTCGTTAGTGGTAATTCATTTAATGTGAGCCAGTTCAGGCGTAATATGTAGTGTTTTTTGTTTTAATTGTAAAGATAAGAAAGAGATAGTAACAGATACAGGGAGAAAGAGAGAACAAACCAGAAAATTGTCCCGTCAATTGTGTAGCAGTTGGCAATAATATGATTTGTCATGGACAGGAGATAGCTTCACACGTTTAATGTTTTGTTTCAGGCAAACAGGACTGCAGATTTGGTACACAAACTAATAAATATCTCTGATGATCCGACCATAAAAGAAGAGGTAATGATACGAACTGTGGAAATATTGTAATACACATTTACGGTAATATTGCAAACAGTAGGACAGTACGTTAGTGCTGTTAGTGTTGCAGCTGTTGGTACAAGCACAGTTTGTATCGCAGCATTGAAGTAGCTTGTTTATCGGTGCGAACTGCATGTTTATTGTTGAACTGATTCTGCACAGTCCGAGACAGGTAGACTGTGTGGCTGAGACAGTTTGTTTTATCGGCTATATTGTGGATGTGAGAGAAATATGACGCCATACCTGGTATAGCTTTCTGACAGGCTTTTGGATAGTGACATGTTAATGATGGTTACTGATTGGAAGTAATGGACACAAATTAACAGTGCGTTGTAAATGTTTGTCTTTTGTCTGTACACATTTAAAATTCTAGACCTGTTTATTCCTGACATTACTTTGCAAAGCGAATATAAAGAACATTATTATTATTATTATTATTATTATTGTTTTTATTGGGTTTGAAAATTATCGCCGTATGGACACGTTAAATTTGACAATAGGAACTTGTTGCGTAACATCTCCTTCTGGTAGAAAAGTAGATGTTCACTACCCAATATATTCTTTGGCTAAAAATATGCATGTAGATGCACAGTTTGAAGTGCATTCTTAAGGGTTGCTTCTTCCAATGTTGCATACAGAGTGTCGGCCAATTAGTGTACAGGATTGCGACACTGTATGTATGTTGGTGTGTAGACTGTTGATTCTGTGCACATGTGCTGTATATACAGGACATATATTGGCCTGTGGACTGTGCTGACGTCATTGCATAATTCTGTGTCTTTCAGCTTCAACTGTTCTCACTTCAGCTGTTTCATCGCAAAGTCCAGTTCACAGCCTGCGGGCTCTTCCAGCTAGACTCCACTCTCCTCTATGCGGTAAATAACGCTACTGGCCTTTCCGCCTTACCTTCACTGCGTTTGGTACAGTAATGCGTCACAAATGATAAATGAAATTTGAATAAAGTATTAATCTACTGTCTAATTTATAAGATAGCTGGAATTCTGGAAATGCCAAATAATACGAAAAATCGTTTATCGCACATCTTTTTAATTCGCTTAAAGTAATTATTAATATTTTGGTAGTTGGTAAACGGTTTATTTATAAATTAATATAACGAGAGCAGAAATATCAACAAAATTTTAAAAATACTTTCGATTTTCTGTAACATTGTTTCCGAATTGTCATGTGCAGCCACTTTGACAACTGAATGTCTGTTATTGAAAGATTTCTTGTTCAAACTAATATGGTCCACCCTAGAACAGTTCACTAAGGCCCAAAGGGATAGTAGATGTATAGCTGTACTCTTTCTGTAACTTCAGCTCTAGATGGGGTGGGTGTTTAACACCACGCCCCGGTCGCTTTATTTCCGGGAGTCATTTAGTACCCCTTTTTAGGATGCATTCTGCGCCGCAGAGCTGGTATGGAAGGAGCGGAAAACTCGCCCCTACCTAGATTCGAACCCTGGACCGTCCATCTCGTAGGAGTCCCAAAGCCGAATGACCTGTTCATTCAAACTAATATGATTTATCCAAATGTTACGTGCTGTTGAATAATAAACGAAATAAAGAACTGATAAATCTGTGGATTTCCACTATCGCAGTTTTTAAGGCGACATTATGCAATGTTGCAGATTGTTGGAGCAGTGGCAGCTTATTTTGTGATTCTTGTGCAGTTACATACTTCATTAGCCACCGTCGATGATGTCAGCCCAGTGTCGCCGTAACGAATGTATCATAAAACAGCTGTCTGTAATGTGAACAGAAAAACATACTGAGCATTAAAAGAGGCAATTTATAAATGTAAATGTATGAATAAAATTATTCGGTAATTGTGTGTGTCTTAGACATAATATTATAAAATGTAAATGACTTTATATTCATGGAACATTTTGCATTAACTGTTAACAACCATCATTTTTTTATTTTTCCGTGTGGTTTGAAAATTAGTGACAACTACATAATGATCAACGTTACGATAAATGTAAGAACAAGAGTAACTTTAACAGAAGCTAAGGTCGCCTTCTCAATGTCGAAGACTAATACGAGAGTCTGTTTATGTTAGGAAAAGAAATCGCTCTATGTGTCTGGCAAAATCTTGAGGTAAGACGTCCCGCTGTTTGCTTATTGTAAATAAATAAGTCAATAGACAGTACTTCTAATGTATAAAATATTCTACATATTTCTGCCTGTAATTTAAATCCATCGTCAGGCACAGAGATCGAAATAAAAAAAATCGGAAAAACATTGGGTCGTTTTAGGTATAAAATTATTGTCCAAAACATTTGTGACTTTTGGCCGACTCCCATATCCAACGGCCAAAGTGTCTGTACTCATAAAACTGTGTACAATATACGAGTAAATAGCTGTCGTGGAATGAAGTGCAGCACTGGAGAAGAGAATAATTTGGATGTGATCTGGACACTTGTGGAATGTTCTGTCAAGCGTTTGAAACACTGCAGTCCTGTCACAAGAACAATGACTGTCTTGTTACCGGTAATGTTCGTAAGGTGTATTGAAATTTGTGTAGTAGACCAACAAACGCACACTGGTAAATAATGTTTATCGTTTATTATTAACTAAATCTATTGGTCGCTATTGCGATCATCTTCATCATCAGAACCCCATGGTCTTTTTACACACAGGTGGGCATGGACACGTGTTTGTGTGCGTTTATCGTTGTTTTAAGTAAATACTAAACAGTTAGTGCAGTATTGCTGGTATCCATTTGTCATACACACGCTTGTGTAAATCAGATATCGGTGTTTTGGATGTATGAAAGGACTGCAAGTAAATCTGATGGCACCGAACTGCCGAAACATGCAACACTGTATACAACTTTCAGTATGATAGGCTAAAGAGCTTGACTGTTTGAAACCTTTCCGTTTTTTAATAATTACAGCTACCGAAATGGATCACAGAATGGAGCGCAGTTTTTTTTTGGCAAACAAACTCAAATTGAATATATTTTTTTTATTTGTTTAAATTTATTATAATTTTTATAAAGAGGAGCTTTGCATAATCCTCCTATCGTTAATGTTATTTTCCTGTGTTAATGGTTACCGCATTATCGTAATTGAACTGTCACGCTACGGCCATTTACTCAGACAAATTACTTTCCTGTTGTGAATTCGCGAAAATATATCTTGGTGGTGTGATTGGAGAAGGTAGAGTCCAAGATACCTGACCTTATATGACATGGAAAACTTTGTTTCCAGATACACGTGTCTGCATGACTCGGATTATGATTAGAGCTGGTTATGAAGGTCAAAGTACGTGGATATTCATAAGGGGGCTATTATTGACTTGCAAATTATCACATGTTGTGTGAAATGTACTGATTATGGGAAGAACTGATCTTGGAATATGGCAATCTGGGGCCATGGAGCGTACATTTTGGAACTCCCTGTTTTAATATTTTCTACACGTCAGTTTTTCTTATGACAGATTCCTTTATCAGATAATGTAATGCATGTGGGAAAACTGAGATAGGTGTTTCTAGAATCGTTTGTGGAATTAAGCAGATTTTGTGTGCAAGGTGCCTATTTGAATTGCGAATGTGGCGGTACATGCAGGCTACTGACCAGTGTGCTTGATAAGGCGGTGTTAAATAACCTCCAGCTGCGTTAAACGTAAGAAACTTTGTAAAATGGAAACTAGGGACGAAAAGAACTGTAACTGTAGGTTGATAATACAACGAGTTTACTATTTTGGCAGTTGGGGACGTGGTAGTTTTGTTCTTGAAATGGACTTGCTCAGACTGTGAGTTGGGCAGCGTCATTGACTTTGATATAAACAAATGTGGCGGCTGTGCGCACTAAACCTAACCTTAAAGTCATTATTTTCAAATGGCATTGTTCACATACCATGACCGAGACTGTGCTGTATGAAAACAAATATGGCTGCTATGTGTATTGAGACACAAACTCCTTATGGTCTTATGGCGTTGTTTACATCACGTGACACTTGTTGATATTACGTTATGTAAATGACCTATTAACCTAAATTCGAATACGTTAGACCATGTGGTTTTATTTATGTAATACGTTTCTACCACTTATTATACGTAATAAATATGGCGGTTATGAGTACCGCAAATGAATATTGTTCATGGTCACGTGACGTTTATATTATGCAGGTGTAGATGGGCTCTTAGCCCCTGTCCCTAGCCCTATCCTCCGCTGTCTAACAATGCGGTATAAGTGTTATAGCTGGACAGGTCGTTGACATGTTCAAATGCTTAGATCCGGCATTGTCTTTCAGTTCAAAGTCCAAATATATTCAGGCAGCAATATTTAAATGAATTTTAATTCGGACCTAGCAGGGACCTAGCACTGGTCTTAAGTTTTTCATACATTTGGAAAAACTTTAACAAACCAAAATTATATTCAGGAAGAAATTAAGAGCAGATTGAATTCAGGGAATGCTTGTTGTCACTCGGTGCAGAATGTTTCGTCTTCAGTTTGCTATCCAAAATATAACGAACTATAATTTTGCCTGTTGTATTGTATAAGTGTTAAACTTGTTCGCTCACATTCAGGGTGGAACGTAGGCTGAGGGTGTTTCAGAATAGGATGTTGAGGAGAATATTTGGGCCTAAGAGTGACGAGGTAACCGGGAAGTGGAGAAAACTACATAATGAGGAGCTTAATGATCTGTACATCTTACCCTATATTTTTCAGTTGATAATATCGAGATGAATTAGATGAGCGGAGCATGTAGCACATATGATGGGCAGAAGAGGCACATACAAGGTTTTGGTGCAGTAACCTGAGGGACAGAGACCACTAGGAAATCCCTGTCGTAGAAGGTAGGATAATATTAAGAAGGATCTTCAGGTAGTGGAATGTTCGGACATGAACTGGATCAAGCTGGCATAGGATAAGGAGAGTTGGCGGGCACTTGTGGATGCGGTAATGAATCTTCGGATTCCATAAAATTCGGGGAATTACTTGATTGCCTGAAAATCAGTTAGCTTCTCATGAAGGACTCTGCTCCATGGAATAAGTAAGTAATTAATTAGGTAAGCAGTGGTCTTAAGTCAAAGATGGCGCCGAATCTAAGCATTTAAACTTGGTTTTGAGCATTTGTTTGGGGTAGGTTAATGACCTGTCTAGCTATGACAAATGTACCGTTCTACTGTAGTGCGGGGGCTAGGGCTGTGGAGGGGGCTTAATTAAATAAATTGTGTAATTTGAGATTGGGTTAAAGCCACATCAAATTTAAAAAAAAAAACTACGTGGTCTAACCTGTTACACTTTAGGCTAATAGCTTGCCTACACCTGAATTATGCGAACAAATGTCCCGTGACCTTAACAATATTCAGTTTCGGTACGCCTAGCCACCATATTTGTTTACGTAAAACATGTGGTAGATATCAGGTAATCAAAAATAAGTTGTTTAGTTCATTCGAATTTAAGTTAAGATGTCATTTACACCCACATAATACAAACAAATGTCACGGAATGTAAACAGTGCTCTATGACGATAATAACATTAAGTTGAGGTTAAGTACGCAGAGCCGCCATATTTGTTTACATACAACAGTGGTAAAGACATATCATGTAAACAAATCCACGTGGTTAACTCAGTCACATTTAGGTCAAGAGGTCATTGACATCCGCATAATATGAACAAATATCACGGAATGTAAACAATACCATACGATCATAAGGACTTTAAGTTGAGGTTCAATACGCATAGCAGCCATATTTGTTTATATATGGAGTCACACACTCGGTCACGTGATGAAAACAATTCCATGTGACGACGTGTTTTAGAATAGGTTTATTGCACCTAGCCGCTATATTTTACATATAGTTCATTGACCCTACCAACACACAATCCCAATACTACTTTCCCAATGAACTTTCAGAGGAAAGAGATAATTCCCATAATACAGTTAGGGAAAATAAATTATTTCGTAATTTGTTGCATTCTAATAATGTTTATCATTCGCGTTTTGAGCAATTCGTGGCTGTGTGGTTGAGTACTCAGTTGGGGGATGCGGCAAGGCACCTGTGAGTGATTTGTTTCCGAATTTTCATAGGAACGTACTTCCTTTAATGTTAAGGGTCTGAAGTCACATCGCAGAAGAACAGACCCCTTGAAACATATCGCGTTTTACTTCATACCCGCAAAAAATATTTTATAACACATTTATACCTCTTCTTGTGCAGAACATTTTATATGTACTGTTACGAACAGAAATATTAACGACTCTGTAAACTTGTCTGTTTTACGTAATTAAATGCTTCAGACTTCAATTAAAATGATTGGAATGTAATATTTACACGACGCACACCCAGCCAGCTGCACTCTCAACAGCCTATTCCCACACAACATGACATGCTGCCACAACACCATGTTTACAGAAACGAATTAAATTGTGAATGTTATAATATAACTTTAGCAAGGAGAAACACAGCTCCCTGATGATGATCTAAAAAAAGATCGAAACATGTCGGGGTGATTTTAATTGTTTTTAGGTGTTTTTATGTGGAATTTATTTAAGTGCAATTGTTGGTTAATAATTGAAGTGACTCGGTATTTGTGTGTGTCTTAGACATAATATTGGAAAACGTAGACTGAGTTTATGTTCATGGATCATGTTGTTTTAACTGTAACAATCATCTTTTGTTTTAGTCAATTTGTGTGAACACTAGTGACATCTACAAATAATGCTCAATGTGACGATAAATGTAAGAATAAGAGTAACTTTAACAGAAGCTAAGGTCGCCTTCTCAGTGCCGAAGACTAATACGAGTGTCTATTGAGGTTAGGAAAAGAAATCGCTATACGTGTCTGGCAACATCGTGACATAAGGCATCCCGCTGTGTGTGAGTATCATAAATAAATAAATAAATAAGTCAGTAGAAAGTACTTCTAATGTATAATATGTTCTACATATTTCGGCCTGTAATTTAAATTCATCCTCAGGCACATATATCAGAATAAATAGAATTGGAAAAACATTAGCTCATCTTAGGTATTAAATTACGAGTATTGTCCACAGCAGTTGTGATTTTTGGCCAACTCCCATATCCAATGGCTAAATTGTCTGTGCTCGTAAAACTGTGTACAAAATAAGATTAAATATCTGTCGTGGAACGAAGTGCAGCACTGGAGAAGAGAATAATTTGGATGTGATCTGGACACTTGTGGAATGTTCTGTCAAGCG
>Ga0123352_10017812_pt1 | contig 11314 bp, 2 predicted proteins | sample TergutLab28metaG_FD_89700 | JGI IMG/M metagenome (GOLD analysis project Ga0123352, IMG submission 89700) | Labiotermes labralis P1 segment gut microbial communities from Petit-Saut dam, French Guiana - Lab288 P1 | ecosystem: Host-associated > Arthropoda: Insects > Digestive system > Gut ... | reverse complement strand
ATGATGATCCATTGGGATCGAAACATGTAGGAGGTGATTATGACTTTTAATGTGTTTTAAAGTGTGATTTTACCAAGTGAAATACATTGTGTGCAACTAGTTGGTTTGCTATAATTTTAAAAATTTACATTTAAAATTGATACGAAACACGCTGCAAGCACATATACTGGTAGAACATAAGAAGATAAACCTTACGCACTTCAAAACTCTTCCTTTCTTAGTCTGACCTCTTCTATCTAATCATTGGAGCTGTAAAGGGTTATCGTTGCACTTGATCGCACCCAATGACACATAGGAGAGCTGTGCTCTTCTGGATTATTATGCAGTGAGCAGTGGTAATTTCTTACCAACATTTTCGGGACAACCTATCGATCCCCTGTTCAAGGGTCAGGGAAAAAAAATACTCCTCTAAACGCGGGACTATAAACCTCTGAATGCACATAGGACAACGATAAAAGTAAGGTCGTAATTAATGTTACGTGATCAAAACGTGGAATATATGCGTCAATAACAAAATGGAGCTTTTGTTAAAGTAGCTTTCTCTGAAACGGAAAGCGAGAACACTGTTCTAACAAACATCATTCGAATTTGAAAAAGGGAGGTGACAAAACACTGCATACGGGCTTCAAGACTGACGAGTGGCATGTCCTAGAGTCATTGCGTTGCAACCCATGAAAATACGCACCACGGTCCTTCGGTAATTCGGATCCCCAGGTGGTCCGGACAGTTTTGGGCTAATTATACACAAGTATTTCCCCTAAAATTAACATTAGAGTACATTATTATTATTATTATTATTATTATTCAATCTTTCTTCATTTACGAATTTCTCATGCTAGAATCCGTCTAACACAAGATGCTGAACGGTAGTCATATGATGGTCGTTAAGAATTTTCGAACTATTGCATTATTATTATTATTATTATTATTATTATTATTACATACCGTAAGGTACGTTATTTACAATTTAAGGAGTTTTTTTTTTACCTTAGCACTGATTGAAGATTTTTGTACGTTACACCTACCACGGAGTTTCCCCTCGGTGGTCCGGATTACCGGGTAATTCGGACCACCCCTCCGCACTATAGTTTGGATGACCAAGGGACTACTGTATTTAAGGGAAAAGCATAAAAATGGATGAGCATCTCTGACAACATGTTTTAAAAATAAACGAAAACCAGCCTCTGTAACCCCTAAAAGCGGAGATTTAGCTGGAACTACACGTATTTAAAGATTCAGTTCGTACCACGCAGGAAACAGACTCCGCCCCTGTTTAAAAAACCAGTCCGCTAATGCAATTAGTTTTGACAAAATAGAAAACACACATCAATGCAATCTGTGCGCAAAACGTAGATTTTTTTTTTTTTGTTACAGGCGGCGGTGCGTATAGCAAACAGCGAGCCTTAATTGGTTAAATGAGCAGTCACAGAACAAGGATCCCAATATATTTTTAACTACAACACCAAGTGTATTTCATGACAGCACAGAATTGCCATATCGACAATTTTATATCCATTAGACGTAATAAGAACGTTCTTAAAACAAGATGGTATCTTGTTAAAAATCCCAGTAACACAGCAACGTCTCACTAACTGAACAACATTCCGAACGTAAGAAGCGGGTGCCTACAAAGTAAAGCGGTATGTCAACTTCCGAGGGGAAATCTTGATCAATGACACGAATTTATACGAAATCAAGACATATTTTGTTTCCTTACTGCGCCCCATATTTCTTGTACAAGCAGAAGTTATCTCAAGAACTGTAAAAAGAAATACACGACGTGTCTTATCTGTAGGACGGACAAGTATAAAGTTTCTTGCGCCAGAAGGTGTATATTTACATAACACATCCATATCGACGCAACTCATGAAGGATGCGGAACTGTTTACGACAGGGTGTACAAAAATATTTATTCTACCGCTGTCTATCTGTTGCACTATTAGAAGTCTGCCTTCCTAAGCCAATTTGCAGAAATGTGTTATATTTGAACAATTAGAATCAAGGCAATGTTAACGTTAACTTTTCGGTTACATATAACGAACATCTAGCATTGTAATCTGTGCCAGTAGAAATCATACATTTAAACAGACCACCAAGCGGCGACTGCTATTCTGTAGTTCTTTGAGGCATGTGAGGGAAAGGAGACTCGTTAAGTTCTTCCGAGAACTTTTTATGGTACAAGGTGTTTGAACCATTCTGGATCCATGGCTAAGATGAAGCACAATATTTAGTGGTCGCCTCGGTACAGCATACCTTCCACAATTCTTTGAAATCATTTATTTAATCCACAAATACCTTTTTCCTGTAGATTTTATCGGCAGAAGGACGCAGCCTTACCAACATATTCACAGATGGGCGAATACTTAAAAACTTTTTTCCCCCCAGTTTCTCTATACATAAACCTAATGTATCTGATTCGCGCAGACCACAAATATTCACCTGTGGTGAGAAAATGTAGCTTAAGTTGTAATGTGTGGGTAACAAGACCGGGGCTTCAGTCCACTTTAAATCTGAACTAAATGAAAATTTACATGGGACAGGACACTGAAGGCTAAGAATCAGGAGAAGACAACGAAGTTGAAAAAAGGAGAAGAAAAGGGGAAAAACGAGGAGCAGAAGCAGATGGAGAAAGAAAAGAAGAGATAAGGAGATTCGGATTAAGATGAAAGCAAAAGAAGAGTAAAGTGTCAGAACATAAGAGGAAAAAAAACAGACCGTTATAGCTCCATTTCACAGGCAATTTTAGCGTGTAGAGCACTTTCATGGGACGCTTTCAAAAACCGGGTTTCAAAATATTACATACCGACCCAATACAATGAAGTTTATTTCCAACTTATTTCACTAGTTAAAATACACAAGGAACTCTTACATGTTTCGTCCACCTTCACGCAACATATGTTACACATAGGTCATATAAAGTTCAAACACAACGTCGTTGGTAAGAGGTAAAATATAAGCTGAAGAATAAAATATATTTATACATAAGTATAGAAAATTTAATAGCTAAAAAATGTGCGTGATTGGATTTGCCATTTGCACCCAAATATCTAACCTTCAAAGAAAATTTATGATTGTCAATCTGAAGTTATAATTTAAAATAATATACAAATTATCATCGTATAAAATGAAATACAATATACAAACATAATGGTCAATAGTAATATAGAACTGTAACTGGCCGAGATGTAGTTTCATTGGAAGAACACTGTACTGGAAAGCAAGGTAAACAAACCATCTATGATCGATATGCATTCACGCTTATGCGCATGCGTGTTGAAGCTCGATCTCATGCGACATTTAATACAAGGTGTCATACTCCCCAACATTTTATTCATCAATGATCCATAATCATGTACATACCTAAACTATAACATTTTCTACATTTATATGGGCCAATACATACGCTTTATTCAATTTATATTTTGCCACTCACCAACGAAGTTGTTATATTTTAAATTCATATGACTTTTGAGTGACACATGCTCTCTGCAGATGGCCAAAAAGAACGCCGAAACATGTATGAGTTACCTCTATATTTAAACTAGTGCTATAAGTTGGAAATAAGATTTATATATATATGTGTGTGTGTGTAGCATAGAAAATGTATAATATTAAAATGTAGACCCAAATTTGAACAACTCAAGGTGAAGCAATTCCTGTACAGGACTGAACAGTCCCTGAGGGTCCCAGGAGGTTGAGGCTTCCAGATCTCAAGACAATCGGCACGTGAAGGTGGTAAGGCCGACTTTGCCCACAAGGAAATATTCCTTGTACTCATTTCTGTTAGAAGCCGACTAGAATCATGTCAAAGAAAAATTCCAATCACACCATCGGGAATCGAACCCGCAACCTTCCGGCTTGTAGCGCAGTGCCTTAACCAACTGCGTCACCGCGTACTCCAAATATCAACGTCCATATATGACTAAAAAGAATCGAGGTATGTTGGGTAGAACCGCGACTAAAAAGATTTTAGGCCGTCAAACATTACGTCTGTATTTGCAGGTAAATGTACAGGGACAAGAATGACTGTGTTCCTGTCACTGCCAGGTCTGTCCGGTTTAGGTTATCATGTCAAAAAAAAAAAAAAGGGAATTGTTTCTGATGAGTTGGGTCTGAGAGGGTAAGCAAACAATTACTTGCAGGCACGTCATTTATGTGTACATAAAAACGATCCATAAAAACTGTTTAACAAAATTGCTACGAGCGTGTAAAATATTTAGGAGCTTCTACTTTGGTAACATATAATTATTTAAAACATAGGATAAATGCATCCCGAGTTTACAAGCTTGTTACAGCTAGAATTATGTCAAATTTGATCAGCGTTTCCATTCATTGATAATTTAAGGCAGTTACATGAAACTGGACAGGCGCAAAGCGATGGCGCTGTCAGAGAACATCACGTGCGTCTTGCTACACAACCAGAGGTTCACCGTTTGAAAAATGGTCAGCATATAAGCCCACAGGGCGAAATTATATTCACAGCTGTCCACAAATTCATGGCCGATAGCAGTTTTTCTCAGCCGGTGTCACGAGCGATTTGAATTCAAATGCGTTTCCACATAAATTAGTGCAGATGTTAAACGAATACTTCAAATACCCTGACGTCGGCATCGGGTTCCTCTGAAACGCCGACACGCCTCTACCAGCCTAGCCGACGTCACAACCTACCAGAGAGTGATCTTCATTGTCACACCACAAGAGTCTTAAATCTCACTTCGTCCAACAACAGTTCACAAAACGGAGCAAACTGGACCAAACGGCACCACTTCTGAATTACACTATGGAGGTACAGGTTCGAACGTCCAGCGGGACATTATAATCTATTCCGACTGGGAATTTTTGCGTTTTTTTTTTAATTCTTGGCAAATGCAAAGCTAGTACCACAAATTAAGCCATCATTGACTCTTTCCACACCCTTCTCAATACATTACCAACCAATCATTCGATGCTACAGACCTTAATCTGACAGCGTCGTTAGATAAATATAAACAGTTCAACACGGGCTTCTTATATCTCACCGCCTGTACGAGCGTGCACGTCACTGGAATATGGTGAAACCAGGTTCTATGTACAATTCATAGGCATTCTACGCTATGCCAAAACAACGGCATGGGCAAAGGATAAAAAGGACTTTATTCATACATTGCCTCAGCATTTGATAGACAATGTCACATTTGTCTTGGACAGTCTTTGACAGCGGTTCGACGCGCTGTCCTGCGCTGGCTTATTTCTGCTTTCCTAGACTTGAATCGGATGTGAAAACACAACACTCTGAATTTACAAGAGTCGTTGCAATTCTGCTTGTTGTAACAAGTGAAGGTGCCGCAAATATTTATAGTTCTGGTTAATTTTAATGTATTGGTACAGCTCATTACAGTATTTGTTCTATAATATGTATACAATACAGCACCTGTGCGAGATTTGAGGTTTCCACAGGACTGCAGTACAGGATATCAGGTCTGCACAAACACTGTGCGTTAATTTTGTAGGCACTGCACAACCATGTAAGTTCAAAACAGTATACACTCCCATTACACATTAAGAGTCCTACTAAACATTATTAGGTCAGTAATGTGCATAGAAAGTGCAGGGGTAAAGCTCCACCCGTTCAACACCTCAGACTTAAATTGAGCTGAGTGCTAAGCATTAATATGCAGACGGATATAAACCCAGACGGAAGAGCCTCCAGTAGTCACCAGGCACGAGACGCTTTTTCCTTTCGTCATCGTGACAGTAGATCCTCTGATTCTCTACAACAAATGTCTCGAACACACGGCCTGCAACTTCATTTTACACGGCCCTCATACTGATATTATCCCAACTGAAGGCGATGCAGTTCACTGTGCAGGGATTCTTTTGATTTAAAGTGACTTTCGTCATGGGGCCGAAGGTTCCTACAGGTGTGCAGTTCCTGGTTAGTACCTACAACATAGGGAGATTAATAATGCATTAAAATTTTGTATTCAATAATGGCAACAATTTTGTTTATTCAAAGGACGAAGCCTCCTTAATAGTGTGTTCAATTTTAATTAAATTACGCAACCACTTTACTGCTGAAAACGGCGGCGACCCGCCTAAAATTTCAAAATTACCGCTTCGCAAGCGCACAGTTTTTTAGATCCCTGGTCTACGTTTCCCAGCAAGTCAGCAGTGACACGACAATATCTTACATAACATCCCGTATCGTTATATCGAATCGATCTGAGGTAATCCAGCAACTTCAGTAAAAGAGCTATCGTTGTCCAAACACAGTCACAAGTGCTGATATTCACAGCCTGGAAGACGGGAAAACTTTACGGATTTCCAGCCTGCATGCACAACAGCGTCCTCCTCCATTTTACACTAGAACCAAACCACCAAGTCCACAAACAATTCTGGGAGGAAATAGCAGGGGAGGGAGCAGCAATCAAGTGGTTAGGTTTCTTCCGCCTCCCCATGACCTTCTGGTCAATGCTATTACTGCCAGCATCGGTAGTCCATGCAGGAACTTTTGTTATTAAATCTTAACCGTGTATACAATTACAGGACGAGAAATAAGAAAGAGGTCCATGCACCGTTTAACAACTGAGAGAGGAGTCTGTTGGAGCAACAAAGGCAGCAGTAACTGTATGTACAGTGTGTGTATATGTGTATGTGTGTGTGTGTGTGTATGTGTGTGTGCGTGTGAGTCTGTGTGTGTGTGTGTGTGTGTGTGACGGACAAAGCACTGCGCAACTGCTCCCTTCTCATAAGGCAATGTTTCTTACAATATTCCATCTTGCTACCTCCGCCGTATATTTGCCTGCCGTTTGACATGCACATGTAACGCGGTTTCTCACTTCCAGAAGCAAGCATAGGTTCAGTGCGCTGCTAGGGAACACGGTGCTGAGGAAGATATTTGGACCTAAGAGGGAATAATTAACAGGACGATGGAGATAGCTGTATAATGGGAAGATTCATTATTTGTAATCACTTTCACCGAGCGTTGACCCGGGTCCCCTACAGCAGGGAGATCGGGATCGACAACTTGTCCTGGCTACCCGTAAAAGGCGGCCATGTCGCCCATCTGGCACTTTTCGACTACCCTGACTGAGGTTGTAAGGCCAATGCCAGGACACGCCCAGCACTCTTCCCACGTAAGGCTGCTAAATGTCACCGCGACATTGTCTAAAGTTAACTTTAAACATGACCATTCTGGGTTCGAATCCCAGAATGCCTCCAGCCAAAGTTATGTGCCCTCATAAGGTCTACTGGCTCTTAAGCAATGGTCGTCAGTTTGCCCACGTCGGGGTCTTCAACCGCGACGGGAAATCGTTAGCGTAAGCGCAATTCCCGTTCTTTAAGGTGTCTGTTACTGAGCCCAGCGATGCGGTTAACGCAGGAATGGCTAAACAGACTGAGGGAAGTCGACATCCCTCAGTTAGCTCTTTGGTTGGCTTTGTGATCATTTTCGAACATTAAATTTGGGTGACTAAATCAAGGAGGGTGAGATGAGCGGGGCAAGAAGCACATATGAGAGAGATGAAAAATACGTACAGGTGTTTGGTTGGCAAACCTGAAGTAAAGAAATGGCTTTGATGACCTATGTGTACAGAAGAGGATAGTATTAATATTAATATAAATATAAAGAAATATGACGACACGGCGTCGATTAATATGCATGCAATTCCGAACAGGGACAAGTGGCGGGCTCTTGTGAATACGGTAATGAATATCTGAGTTCCATTAAACGCTAGGAGTTTCTTAAGCTGCTGGGGACCTATTAGATTACCAAGAAGGACTCTCTGCTCCACGGAATCAGTTAACTACATCCTCCATATAATCTAAAACCCCTACTACCACAGATCTTCAACAGAATACCTTGTTGTGCGTTTTAAAAAAGAACTTTATATAAACCTACATACCTATCAATATTTATTATTTACTTACTTGAATGAATCCAATATTCTATCCCATAGTAAATAGGTTTATATTACTCGAAGTTCCATAACTCACTAGTAGAGTGTTATTCAAAGAAGGGCAGAAATATTGCCCACTTAAGGTCTGAAACAATGTGTAATTGCATACGTATGAATATACACCAGCTGCTCATAGTGTTGGAGCGTCAACATAACAGCTGTTTTGATTCTGTCCAATGAAATCAATTTCTTGTTTTAAAAAAAACCGCTGTAATATTAAATGACACAGAATACGGTGGTCTACATAAATCCCCGCACCTTCAAACTAGAAACACACACACACACAACACACAAAACACACACACACACACAATATATATATAAATATATATATATATATATATATATATATATACCATACACATTTGAAACACCACATTTCTCATTAGCACAGCACTTCTAATCTCATTAAACACAATGCGTCTGATGCTTTAAGCAATTCCAGTTCCTTCCTGTGTACTGCAGTTACCAGACAAAAACGGCAGTCTCGGATTTAATGGTTTCATTCCCGGTGTTCTCACGTACAGCCTAACAACAGGAAGCTGTGGCTTCAAAAACAAGAATCTTTTAATTTACTATGGGAATTAGTACCATAAAAACAATTTCATACCTGCAGATGTTCAATTTTTGCACAGACATTACGAAACTGCACAAATAATAACGGTGGGCCGCACAGTATATTATTTAAAGTCTGCAACACGTTCTGGCTAGAGGCTCCAATTACGATACAACATTCTGAAACCCAGACACGTATAAAAATCCGGCGCACAAATAATTGGGCAATTTAGATATGCCCAAAAGAATGGTGGCGATGCAAGACACTATAAAATTAAGTCCTTCGGAGATGTTCAAACAGTAGTAGCAAGAACCGCAACCCCTTGTACTTTCTGATATACCCTACAATGTAGTAGGGACATGAAGAAAGTATAATAATTACAACAAACATATGGAATACCACGTCAGGGAATGTCCGAACAGTGTTAACACTTCTGGTCGGTTCGTGTTCATATTAGTTCTAAACACTTTTAATGCAGTCTAAATGCAATCACCACTGTCTTTTGCTTTATTATTGCGTGCGATGATAATTACGTTTCGATCGTCAACTGTTCCTGTGGCCTCTATGGATGTGCCACGTTTGGTGTACTTAGATAACAGATATCGCGTTGAAGGGCGAGATGTCCTATTTCCTGTAATCTGTCTCGTAACAGGCGGGACTTTTCGATCATCACCTGTTTGTTAGGCCTGATTTCTTGCATCACAGAGAACACAATCTACCTTCATTATAAAGTCCATTCACATTAATGTACGTGTGTCCTGATGTAGTGTCGGTTGCAAGACATTTGGTTCTCACAGCGCTGCTGCTGAAGACCGAAGACGCTCCCGGCACTCACTCCTACATTGTCTGACGCCGAAGATGAAGGCACTACAGTATTTCGAAACGTCGAAACCTACTTACCCAACGACATATCGCCGCTTTATATAAATCGTCTGTTATTTCTGTCCCAACGAAAAATCTACAAATTTTAAAGAAAATCCTAAATTCCAAAATGCATACAATCCCCCCCCCCCCTCGGAATGGGAGTCGGGTTATTCTCTGCGGAAGGGCAGACAAGACAAGGCTGATAGTTAAGAATTATATGGGGAGGGGGAGGAACATCGAGGCGGTGCTCTCGACCTTTCATCTTCACCACTGTTTTATATACAGGATTAACAGTTTTGTTTATAATGGATACGGACTGTGATCTGCGAGGCACGAACTGAAGCTTCGTATGTAGCCTAATTATGATGCACGTCAGTCCTCAAAGGGCTAATAATCTTCTCGGCGCCTTGCATGCAAAGATCATGAATTTATGTTCTTCCCTTGGAGTACAAGAACGCGTTTCACATCTACGTAAAATAAAAGGTATGTTTCAGTCTTCAGCGTCGGCACTGATCCTGGGAAGAACAAGAATTCCGTACTGAATGGCAACAAGCATTCCTCGAAATCACTCTGCTCTCACCATTTATGCAAATTAACTTATTACGATGTGTTCTTAGTTCGTCGCCCACCCCACAGTCGCAGTACCTTTTCTCAGAAGTCAAGGATGGAGCAGAGACTTGCAGCCTTACAGTTTGTAGTCATCAGTGATACGGCGTTCAGAAATCAGCAACATTTATTTTAAAACACAACAACAACAACAACAACAACAACTTCTGGACACAACATAAACCTAACGTCATTCAACATACTATATTTACAGTCAGCCTAACAAGTAATTCTAATTTTTTAGTGTAAAATTCAATGATCCTAACACTGCCACAGAAATTTCGACAACATGCACCGTGACAGTTGTAAACTTAACGACTATTAATGTCACTGTATTTATAAGTTTGAAACAGGTTCCACGCATAAACCGCAGACTTTTATATGTTTATGGCCGATTGCTATACGCAACTTCACAGAGGTCTAGCTAGCTCCGAAGGTTTGTGTGTGATAATCAACATACAGACAGCTACATAAAAATGTTTCATGCATTCACAACACTGTGTAACACTGAAATCCAAAACTTTTCTAAATAATACGTACAAATATCAATTTCCTAGCTCACAGAAAAGGCACTACTCCCATTACAAAGACGAACCAGTTAATGTTATTGAGGGTAGCAGTCACTGTTGCTGTGGCAGTCATCTGAAACTCGTAGGCTTACAATGTGCGGACGAAAGACAGAGGTTTTAAATGCTAAAGCAGGTGGTACATATATTAACACTGTGCTAACCATTTACAGTTTAAATTATAACTGTGAATTGCAACAAAGTGTTACAAATTCATTTCCCAGGAAATCTCAAATCTTCGAAGTTCAAAGCAGCCATCAGAAGACGAAGCTTAATAACACCCAACACAGAACGCTGCACAATAACGTGTCCACTTCAGCTAGACATTGGTTCTGGTACAATGGAAAGCGCTGTCGAGTTTAACTCGACACAGGACCGATAACGGTTAAATAAAACTGCAGGACAGACGCACATTTCGGAGCTGCACTACCATGCGGCATTTGTGTACCTTAGGTAGCGATAGTGTTACTCCCACCTCAGAAGCTCGCACGATTGCTAACTGGTACAGTTAATGGTAGTAATCATATATATACGGGTGTCCCAGGAGGAATGTGCCAGACTTCGGGAGAGTGTTCCTTATGTTAAAGTATACCGATATAACCCAAAACACCTATATCCAAAGTTGAACGGTTATGGAGATAATGGCCAGAATAAAGTGGGGCCTTCTTGCGGTTCCAAATACTGCAACCTGCACAGCTGATACGTCACGTGACAATGCGAACGTCCTTGACAGTGGAATGCAGTGTTCACTGTGCCTGCGTGACGCTTTGCGCAGTCAGCCATGT
>Ga0123352_10017811_pt1 | contig 11315 bp, 14 predicted proteins | sample TergutLab28metaG_FD_89700 | JGI IMG/M metagenome (GOLD analysis project Ga0123352, IMG submission 89700) | Labiotermes labralis P1 segment gut microbial communities from Petit-Saut dam, French Guiana - Lab288 P1 | ecosystem: Host-associated > Arthropoda: Insects > Digestive system > Gut ... | reverse complement strand
TAGTGTGTGTTTTTTGTGTTTTTGTGGAGGGATGGGGGTGGGAGGTATTAGTGATTGGGTATGGTGGTGGGTTTTTTTTTTTTTTTAATTCTCTTACCTTCCAAATAAATCAGCTATCACATGAAAGGTTTGGATTGTGTGAAGTGAATTATTAACTTGAGAGAGAGAGAGAGTGAGTGAGTGAGTCTCAGTCTTAGATATACTGACAGTCACCATGCTTTCATCAAATATGCTCTACTGTTGACAGATGTGCTGAGGAACCAAGTGATGCCTCTAGTCAGCATCTCTCCAGATGCATCATTATTTGATGCCATCCGGACACTGATCCACAACCGCATTCATCGGCTTCCTGTCATTGATCCTGATACCGGCAATGTGTTGTACATACTCACACACAAACGTATTCTGCGGTTCCTCTTCCTATATGTAGGTACAATCAGTGATGTGCATTTGCTTGGGAACATACTATGCATATGATCATCTATTGCATGCTTACACTTTTACAGTTCATGACTGTTCCAAGTCATGCCACATTTTCCCATCTCGTTACTTTGTTTTCTCCCACATAATCTGTAGAGTACCATTTAACATATCATCAGGTATCTTTAATTGTTACATATAAATAAAACTGTTTAATATTGCTTCTTGGTTCAAATTGCAGTCTGAGGAAAATATGTAAAGAGATGGTAATTGAAAGACAATTCTGAGGACAGTGTCTGTACCTTAGGAAGATAAGAAACGAATAAGGAAAATTTCATAATGATGAGTTTTATTGATTATATTGTTTTCCTGGTGTTGCTGGATTGATTGTAGATGTAGAGTGCAATAAAATGTATTTACACAATAATGTGACATGCCCTTTCTTTTGCATATAATCGCTGTTACCTTTCATAGATCAATGACCTGCCAAAGCCAAGTTATATGAATAAGACGCTGAATGAGTTGAAGATTGGTACATATGAAAACATAGAAACGGCTGTGGAGGATACAAGCATCATTCTAGCACTGAAAAAATTTGTGGAGAGGAGGGTGTCTGCTTTACCTATCATTGACCCAGAGGGCCGACTTGTTGACATTTACGCCAAATTTGATGTCATTGTGAGTATTTGCTTTCACCCGTTAAAGCATAAATAGAAGTGGCACTTGGTAGAGCTGTTTATATATTATGTCACATAATTCATGAATACAGTATCAACATTTCCACCTATACAGTAACAACAGTTACATTTTGTGGCAAATATTGTTTTAGATAATTGAATAGAAGGTGCTTGTAAATGGCTGTTTTTTCATTTATTAGTGACAGCTTATTTGAGATACTGCTTTGAAATAAGAACCATGTGAACAAGTTGCAAAGATTTAATTAGGCATGAGTGTGCATCCAGCTGTGCTCTTTGCCAGCTAGGCATTATGGTAAAATAACATCCAGGTCAGAAAAGGCAGTCTACATGTTACCATCTCATGAAATTAAATCTGTTGCTACAATTTAGCAACATTTCAAACAAAAAGTGTGGTAAGTTCCCATCTGTTAGTGCCTGATATGTGGGCTGTGCAAAAATTGATCATGAAATTCTCTTCCAAAATGTGTGGCAGGAGGTTGAATATTGGTTTGATGTTGCTGAAACCACTCATGGTGCTGACATTGAACTTTATTAGTGACTAGCTCCTGTTAGCACAACTTTTTGTATTGGTCTTTCAGTTGGCATGTTTTAAAAGTGCAACTTAATATAGCTTCAGAATAATAAAATATCAAAATTGCAAAAACCATTTACAGATGCCCTGTATGAACATAACCAAACATTAGGCTCAATAACACTGTCTAGAGAATAGTCACACTGCTGCTTTTATGTCCATCTGAATGTTGGGACATTAACAAAGAACAAACAAGAGGAGGCAGGGAAGTGTCTTCCTGAACTGTAACAAGATACAGAGTGAATGATGGTATTAGAGAAGATTTCAGGGTAACGTATATATCAGTAAACTGTTAAGAAAATATTGAAAAGAACTGAGTGTTTGGAAAAGAATGCCTGAACACCAAGTTCATTGATACTTCACTGACATTAACTGAATGGTGGATAATGTCAAAAATGTCTGACAGGGCTACAGAAGGCAAAGTTTTAATCCTTGTAACTGGAAGGCACCAAGGGTAATCTGTTGACAGTGATGATCATTAGATTCAGAAGTTAATGGTGCTTCTGTCATGAGGGGGAAATGTATAAATGTTGGAACTGTAGGTATATTGTTGCAAATATTTTACAGAATTATAGACTTCCATCTGTTGCTATACTGTAGTATATACTATGGTATATTCCAGAACCTTGCTGCAGAGAAGACATACAACAACCTTGATGTGTCCCTCAAAAAGGCCAATGAGCATCGCAACGAATGGTTTGAGGGTGTGCACAAATGCAAGTTGGACGAAACGTTGCAAACCATCATGGAGAGAATTGTGCGGGCAGAGGTATGGTTTGACACTAGACTGTGCACTGATGCAGCTGTGTGTTGTCTAGAAAAGCTGTTACTAGGTCACTGAGAGTCTGTACCTTATAAATCCATGTACGATTTTTTATTGCATTCGTTCAACAAATCTACCAAGGCACTTAGTAGTATTAAGCATGCATGCTTCATATTTGGTAGGTCCAAGGATTGAATTTCAAATTAATTGGCTGATAATGCACAAAACTTCGTATACTGATCAAATTCTAAATTCTGCACCATCAGCATTGCTGAACATGGGAGCTGTTGAGACTTTGCAGCAGAAGTGTGTGGAGGTCCTGAAATTTTTTAAGTTCTTCTGTATGCTTTATTGAGTTACTGAACTGCTCCAATCACTCCTTAACCTTTAAAAGCCTGAGACTGACTTTATGTACCAGCAGCTATAACACACAGATATTCTGTGTTCTGCCCACACCACATTGATGTGTTTTGCGTGGATCTCAGAACAAACAGTGATTATTTTTTCTATATTTCATTAACTTATCAGTTTTTATAACCAAAGCAGAGTGTTTACTGTGCGGTACGAACTGGATCTTTAAATCAGACAGATACAGTTTCATCCTCAAAGGGTTAATTTTCAATCTGTGCTCTGGTATTCATCATTTAGTAGTGTAATGTCTTGTTTCCCACTGGTATTGTAATGTGCAGTGTCAGCAGAAACATAATGAAATTACAATTTTGATCCCACTACAAGACATTGTCATGTAATCCAATTTGGTTGCAATACTGCAGTGTTATTTCTAGCTAGTTTTTGTGTGTGTGTGTGTGTCAGTACAGAAAAAAAAATGTAAAAGCCTTCAGATTTTGTTATGGAAAGTGGGCCCTAAACACAAACTTACAATATTGCATGTGGGCATAATATTATATGGGCTTTGGCCTTCATACATCTTGGTCCTGCAGAATTGAAATATGTTTAAGTAATTTGAGTACAGAGGTGATGGAGCTTTAGATTCATGAAGAATGCTTACTTGATTACAGTGAGTGTATTTCTGTATTCATAATCAAATTCTGTTGCCAAGACTTTAATGTGTTCTTACTTCAAGCACTCAAAACAAGAGCCATCATCCTCAGAAGCGTAAGTGCCATATAATGACCAGTTTCATTCAGTGTCACTGATTTCATAGACTGGAATGACGGTGTAGGTTTTAACACATACGTGTTATTTTATGGGCTATTCTGTGTAAGTGTTGTCTCAAATATACTGCATCTCCCACAGTTCTTTGGTTTGGTTTATTTGTTCATCCATTCATTCACACATGTAACATTGGACACGTCAATTACATATTACAATTTATATATTACATTATTGAAAAACAGTTGAGAATGCCATCTGTGTGCTTCAGAGCACCATGGAGCCTGTTTCCTGTAGTCTGACATTTCTTCAGTGGCATTCTCTAACACAACCACTCTTGTCTTACTCTTCATCGTTGTTCACAAGTGGATCATATGGTGCAGAAGTTTTACTGTCATTGTTGGAATCTAATAAACTTCATTTTGAATACCTTGCATATAAACTTCCAGCCCCCAGTTACTCTGAAAGAACAACTAGTTCTCTGATATTAGTTCCTAACGTGACATTAATCTTTTCGTTTATTATGATTGGAATGACTTGACATGTGTAATGAAGTTGTACTGTGTCTGGAATAAAGAGACAGCATCAGGTCAGTCCCGTAACAGAATAATGAATAATCATTGCCAGGCAGTTGTAAATATATCTACTGCAGGACAAGAGATGAATTGAAACTTGGATTTTTCATTTCTGAAGGGGCATTTTACAGTGAATGTAAAATGAAGGAAATGAAAATTTGTGTAAGCATGTAAATTAAATACAGTAAATTAATACTGCCATAATAATACTCAAAAACAAATTCTCCCTCAGTAAGTTACAGAACTTAAAACCACTCATTAAAATACATTACAAGCATTTTGCCAAAAAATTTTAGATTGTAAACATCCTTTTGTGAAAGTTCTGATGAGCCCAATACAAATATGCATGCCGTCAATATTAATGGAATGGAAAATCCAAGCTTTTTCTTTGATATATGCTGTAGTATAAAATGTTCCCCAACTTCAATAAAAGCATCAGCCATATGCAAATACAAGGACTGATTGTGGTTCTGATAGTGATTTCCCTTGGTGTCATTCATCTGCTGAAATCCCTTCAAGATAGATGCAGAGGACATTATGTAGGGACAGAAATCTGTATCATTGAAAGGATCCCATAATAATTAACTTTCCATTCCATGATTATAAATTATGCAAAACAGAATAAAAATAATCAGTTTTGACTTGTGGAATATCTTATAAATTGATCATACATAGAGCACCTTAAGTTGGCAGCATTCCCTGTTTACCAAGCAGGTGGAAGAATAAAGGAAGGTTATACTAAAGCACTATTGTCAAGAGGTAAAGTTGTTCTTGTCCATGCCACGAAGGCCCTACTCATTCTAAGCCTTGGTGCTATATAGATGTGAGTGGTCATCATCAAGCCCAGGCTGCCTTACTCTAGGAAGGAACTCCAGTGCCTGTTGAATAGTGGGGACCAAAACCAATCTGGATGATTTGGAGAAGAGAAAAATCTCTTGCCTGTGCTGGGATTCAAACCTTGTGTCTTCCAGCCCATAACTTATATAACTAATATGTTATATGTTAACTTTTATTCATAAAAATAGCCTGCACAAAATCAGTTTTTGAAATGCAATGCCCTCCATAATTTAAGGACATGCTGTTGAAGGAGACTTCATCCTATATCACAGTATCACACAGTAGTTACATTGTCATTGTGATTATGTTCACAGTTCATTTCGCGACCCTTTTGATTTTTGTTTATTTGCTTGAGAAACACACATTTCCTTCAGTTATGTTTTGTACATTGAGACTTCACTGCAATCTTATATCACAGTCAGTTCCATCATTCTTAAATGACAGCCCAGCTGTGAAAAACACATTCATGTGGCCAGACTCTGAAAGGTAACTGGCAGATGGACACAATCTCCCTGCATTGTATGGGTAAGCAGACTTTGCAGTAAGTGACATGTAACTGCATCTGGGTTACCTTGGTGTACTATGGCAAAGAAACTGTATATTAAAAACACATTTCTCTGTGATTTCACAAGCGTGCCCCCTGTTATTGTATAAACCCTTGACACAACTCCCGAGACCATGAAGCCAGGCGTTTAAGTGGACTGTATTACCCTGAGGAGGAGGAGGAATTTACATGCTTCCTTTATTTCAGTCCCATTACAAAGAAAGTAGTAATTTTTTTCTGCAGAATTTAGCCACATTGTGAAGGAATGAAATATTGCCTGTCCACTGCCTCATTGCTTTGATCTGACAGGAAACAACAGACTGCTGTTGTACACAAAGTTTTCTGCCCATGATCATTCCAGTGAGTGGTCATTGCTGGAGGTACAGTAGCTGTCAAAACAGCCCAAAGGGATTAATGTCCCAACTTTGACTACAGGCCTGAGTTATAAATCTAGTTTTTACGACCTTCATGAAATGTAGTTTCATTGCCTCACATAGAGAACTCAACAATATTCATGAAGTCTATGGTACTTTGGTATTGGTGAAGTCAATGCCTATGCCATGTTGACTACACCAGTTACTGTTAGGTCACCACAGTTACGCAATCTTGGATATGGTTAGAACGTGGATGGGTCACAGCTTGGGAACACCACATGCTGTTGGTATATAAAGCAGAGGGATGCACAAAAGACCTGAAACAGTCAAATTTTAAGGGTCATTATGCAGCCCGCCCTGATGAATTTACATTTGGTTCTCGTGTATTGTAGTTTGAATAGTGGCCTGGGGTTGGTTATGATTGTGAGAGCTAAGCAGCTTAGTTGTAAATCTGAAATTGTACTGTTGGCAGGTGCACAGGCTAGTTGTGGTGGATGATGAGGATAAGGTTATTGGCATCATCTCATTGTCAGACCTGCTGCTGTACCTTGTACTGAGGCCCTGTGGTAAGTAATACATGTAAATAATCATTTTTATTTCTACAATAGTGTAATTTAAGGGCAAATTATGTACTGTTCTTGTGGCACAGTTTGTTTCTGTTAATTGGTAAACCATTTGGTTGGTTGCTGAAACCATTGGCTGCACAGTCTAAGGCATGAGTCTGCAGCTGCTTCAGTGCTGGGATAGTGGATTCTAATTCCACCAGCGGCTTGGATGTTTGTCTCTTGTGAGTGTTGTGTGTTGTCAGGTAGAGGTCTCTGCATCGGGCTGATAACTTGTCCAGAGGAGTGTGGTGTGTCTGAGTGTGATCATAAATCCTCAATAATGAGGAGGACTTAGCCCACTAGGGCTGTTGCACCATGGCGAAAAAAAAAATTGGTTGGTTAATTGATTAATGGTATATGGCTAGTTTTTTAAAATATTTGATTAGCAGCCTGATATTACATTTGTCAGTGTATATGCACCGACTGAAGATACCAAGGATGAAATAGTAGACGAATTCTACAAAACATTGCAATCGGTATGTGATGAATTACCAAAACACGACGCCGTTATAACACTAGGTGACTTCAACGCCAAACTGGGTAAAGAACAAATATATAGAAATGCCATTGGAAGACATAGCCTACATGAAACCACAAGTAATAACGGATTTCGATTAGTGCAATATGCCACTACTAATAACTTCAAAGTCCTGAGCACTTGGTACCCCAGAAAAGACATACACAAAGGAACTTGGAAAATACCTGGCATCGAAGACACCAACCAAATAGACCACATATTAGTGTCCAAGGGGTGGGCCACAGATATTAAAAACATTAGAACATACAGAGGAGCTAATTCAGACTCGGACCACTTCTTAGTTGGAGCAAGACTTAAACAGAAAATAACCCTTATTACAAGAAATGGAATTGAGAACCGGAAAAGATGGAACATAGATTAAACTTGATGAAACACATGTCCAGTGTCACTATCAGCAAGAGATACAAAAGGAGCTCCAAGGGAAACCACCCTCAAATGACATAGAAGAAGAATGGACATATATAAAAGAATCGATGATTACATCAGCACAAAACGCAATAGGAGAAAAACAAAACGAAAGAAATGAAGAGTGGTATGACCAAGAGTGCCGAGAGATGATAAAAGCAAAATGGGAGGCCAGACTAAAATGCATCGAACACAATACAAGAGCCAATCAAGAAGAATATAATAGAAAAAGAATAGCAGCTGCTAGAGTATGCCATAGAAAGAAAAGAGAGGCACTAAAGAGAAAAGTTGATGCCATTGTAGAACATCATACCAAAAATGAAAGCAGAAAATTTTATAAAAGAATTCAAGAAGTAACACAAGAATTTAAACCAAGTATAAATGTATGTAGAAGTGAAGATGGTAAAATACTAACAGAAAATGAAGATGTACAAAGGAGATGGAAAGAATATTTCGAAAGCATGCTAACAAGCAACTGAGATGAAATAGACAGAATAACAGTCTACACAGCCGAAAACGAAGATATACAGCCGAGCTACGAAGAAGTGATACATGTAATCCAATGCCTAAAAAAACATAAGGCGGCAGGAACAGATCAAATAGTGGCAGAATTCTTAAAAAAGGGAGGAGAAACCTTATGGAGAAGAATCCACCACCTTGTCAGACTGATCTGGACACAACATAAAATACCTGAAGATTGGTCTACAGCAATTATACACCCTATACACAAGAAAGGAGACAAGTTGGAATGTTCTAATTACAGAGCCATAACACTACTAAACGTTACATATAAAGTGTTATCAGGTACCCTATATAATAGATTAGCAGAATATGCTGAAGAAATACTAGGAGACTATCAATGCGGATTTCGAACAAACCGTTCAACCATTGACCACATTTTCACCATAAGACAAATACAAGAAAAGGCATATGAATATAATATACATTTACATAATCTGTATATAGACTTTAAACAAGCTTTCGATAGTGTTAATAGAAGCAGAATGTTGAATGATCTCATGCTATTGGGTATGCCAAAGAAACTGACCCAGCTTGGGGTGTGACCATGGCTGGATCCAGGGCAACCTTAAGAGTTGATAATCAATATACACCCACTTTTCCTATCACCAGTGGTGTGAGACAAGGAGATGCACTGTCTTCTATATTATTTGATCTAGTCCTAGAAGCAATAATTCAGAAGCTGAACATCACTGGACATATAGGAACAAAAAGTACACAAATTTTTGCATACACCAATGATGTGGCAATACTGAGCAGAAATAAAAATGCACTAAAAGATGCCGTAGGCAACATAGAAAGTGCAGCAAGAGAAAGGGGCCTTATAATAAATGAAAATAAGACCAAATACATGGAAGTAACAAGAACAGTAGTCAATGGCAACCATCTGCAATGCGGAAAATACGAATTCGAACATGTGAAAGAACTGTCCTACCTAGGCTCACAACTGAATCAAATCAATTCCACCAATTGTGAAATACAAGCAAGAATTATCAGCAGAAACTGATGTTACTATTCTTATGGAGCGCTAATGAAATCAAGAGTATTAAATAGAAGTTTAAAACTAAATATATATAAAACCTTAATAAGACCTGTAGTAACATATGAATGTGAGGGCTGGACATTAACAAGTCGAAATGAACAACAACTAAGAATATTTGAGCGGAAGATACTAAGGAAAATTTTTGACCCAGTACAAGATGGAAAAGGATTCTGGAGAATCAGAAAGAACCATGAACTGAACGAACTCATAGGAAATGCAGACATAGTAAGATTCATAAAAAGCAGAAGAATAGCCTGGCTAGGACACGTGACGCGGATAGATGGAATGAGAATGCCTAGAGGAATACTAGAATGGAAACCAATGGGTAGGAGAATCAGAGGAAGACCAAGGAAAAGATGGATTGAAGACATTGAGAAACATATCCAGATGATGGGAATAAGAGGGTGGAGAAAATTGAGTAAGGAAAGGACGGAATGGAAGAAAATCACTGAGAAGGCTAAAACCCACAGTGGGTTGTAACACCAACAGAAGAAAGAAGAAGAAGATTAGCACCCTGACAGATACTTACTTATTTACTCCATGGTGCAGAGTCCTTGAGCAGCTAACTGGTTTGCAGCTAGTCAAGAAATTCCCCGCATTTCACGGAACCCGAAGGTTCATTACCGTACTCACAAGCCAGCCTGACAGATACGAATTTGTAATTAGACATTTGGTTTTGTATTATTGAGATGTCATGGTATAAAATTACAGAGCTGGTAGCTCAAGGCTGTTGTGTTTGCATATCTTCCAGGTGAGGACAGTTCTGGTGGTGAAGGCGTGGGTAGTTCCGTACGTCAGCAAGATTCAGGCCTTCAACATCAGGCTTCATCAGACACAACTGCAACAATACCTGAAGAGGATGCAGGCACTCTGAGTGAAACAGAGAGTGCTCCTCCATCTCCGACACCTGCTACCGTGCAACTTGATAGTGGTGGTCCAACATGGCGGGAAGTAACAGTGTCAGGTGGTGAATGAGGAGGCACTTCGCAACCCACTTGATCATTCTACAATGGCATCGCCAGGGTCTCTGGAAGTCCCAACTTAGACGTTGAGTTCTGTATCATAATCTTCATCCTAGATGCCTTTGACACTCAAATGGGATGAGGAGTTGGTGTCCCAGAAATGTTGTTTACTAGGTTTTAGTTTCCTGTGTACAATGGGGAATGTACGTTCAGGAACTGATGTGTCATTACTGGTGACCAGAACTACGTTTGAAATGGAGGATTATGGGAGATGGCACTGTTAATTATAATTCAGATGAGCTAGTTCAGTGCAGGAATATTTACCAGCTTATGAAAGTTAAATGACAGGGGACCAGATGGAAGCAGAGTGTATAAGATGACATGTGCTTGCATGCCCTCTGGCTCCACTGAATTCTGACTGAAGTGAATGCAAAAATATTGTATAATATCATAACTGCTATAACAAAGGTCTAAACTCGTGTTTTATATCGTAGGTAGGTCATTTCTCAAAAGGGAGGCGGTGCAGAGACAAGGAATTCAGTTTGGAAACTGTCATGTGTACATGTTTTCTTTTACCTTAAAACAGAATGTAGGTGGAAAAGTAAACTAGCAGTGGAGCTGGTAGCATGTACAATATTATTTTTAGCTTTTATATTATGACTACGGCATTGGAGTTTCCCTATCGTTTTGCCAGTTTGTTGACATAAAAAAAGGCACTGGTAGAAAGGCTGATGAAATTGAGGCACCCCTCCCAGATTTTTTAATTTCTGCAGGTGGATTGTTCAGATGAGACCAATTCAGGCTTCTGAAGTATAAATAAACACACAGACAAGCAGTAATTGAGTTGCATCAGTAAAACCCTTCTTAACATCTCCATCCTGAAGTGTTTTGCATTTCTCCTTGGTGGCATACAAATGCAGTGTAATTTTTACATAGCAGATTTAGTAGTCTTGAGTTTTTCACTTTCTGTATGACCTTTGCACATGGTACATACTGTACTTACCAAAATGTAATACACTTTTCCCCCGCTCCCACCCCCTCCCCACAATTCATCACCTGAAAAATGGAAGGCTGCCACATAAACATACACATTGTGTATGTGTGTGAGTGAGTAGAGAGAGAGAGAGAGAGATTCATAATCTGCATTTAAATGATTGGGAATGAGTATGAATCTCTCTCTCTCTCTCTCTATATATATATATATATATATATATATACACACACACACATACATACAGGGTGTTTCACGACTTTAGGGCATAACTGCAGGAGGTGATTTCCTAGGTCTTTGTGATCAAAAAAGTTCATATAAACATGTGTCCGATTTTGGACGGTTACGGAGTTATGAC
>Ga0123352_10017810_pt1 | contig 11315 bp, 7 predicted proteins | sample TergutLab28metaG_FD_89700 | JGI IMG/M metagenome (GOLD analysis project Ga0123352, IMG submission 89700) | Labiotermes labralis P1 segment gut microbial communities from Petit-Saut dam, French Guiana - Lab288 P1 | ecosystem: Host-associated > Arthropoda: Insects > Digestive system > Gut ... | reverse complement strand
GCTCGGGGGCCCAGCCTGAGCCGGATGAATCCACTGTTCATTCTCCCGCCCTTCTTTCTTTTAAGATCCATGCCTGTATTGTACATTACAATCTACACTCGAGTGCTCGGCCCCCCCGCCCCCGCTAGATTCTCCGACTAATATTTTGTACTGTATTGTATATGACATTCCACGTAATTTCTTATCGCCTGTATGCACGATATATCTGCTGTCCACCCCATTCATTGACTCGATTACCTGCAACGTTTGATGCCAAAGTACGTTTACCATGTAAATGAAACACGAAGTAGGTGACATACACTGCGGGGAATCACCGTGAAATATGAAACTTGACAGTACGGTGGAAGAACTCAGACTGAGCATAGTTATAATTAAATTAGCACCGATAAACTGCTGTGTCGTAATTCGAACGGCCACCTTCAGTGTGCGCGGCTGCGCGAATTGAATGTTCCCGTGTTACTTCATTTGTGGATTGACTGCAAGACATGTCTTGAGATAGTATTGTCCAAGAGACTATTGTTACAGAACTACATTATATCCGTTAGTTTTCACCAGCGGCACTGGGTTTTTTTTATTATTATTATACCAAGATGCAGCTAGTCAGTATCTTTTTTGACGATTGACTTGAAAATGCTAATTTCCTGGTTCCAGCTATGAAATTTCCTCACACCATTCAGTACTGCGTTGCAATCTGTCTGCTATGTGTTCATTCAGAACATTGCATGGTGCCCTCCACGTTCGGGTATATTGATCATGTAGACATATGGGAATTTCCAGGAAGTCAAGTCAAGTCAAGTCGAGCGAGTGAGTGGCACTAACGGACTGGTGTGTCCGACCCGAGCGACGCAATGTGACAACGGGCGTGGCACCGGGGTTAGTGCGTGGGAAGCTGTACTGCAACGGCTTTCGCGTGGAGAGAATTTTAAAACCTAATTGAACTATGATTTAGTAATTTATCTCAGAACCTGTATATTGATTGATCTGAGAGAAACAGTTCACGGACTAGGAAACAGGGTTGGTTTCTGGCAGAGGGCGGCAAGTGTTGGTCTTTTGTGAGCATGGGGGCCGGGGCGCTGGTATTTTAACTTCACGAACGGTGCTTCCATGGCGTCAAGCTTAGACAGAAGCAACGTTGCTATTACTGCATTATTTTATTTTATTCAGATTTCTCCTCGACATGGCGTTGATTTCAAGCGACCTAATAAATCGTGCGTTGGTTTCAGTAAATGAACGTATTAGGTAATGCTGTATACACAGCGTATGTTGTTCTGTGGACATTTTCTGACTAATTCTATGTTAGCCTTCCCGTTAAATTTCACTTTACGTTCTTGTACATTTCGAAAAGCTGGATGATGACCGCATGAGAACCGAAACTTGTAGCTTGATGGGAATAAAATACTACCAGAAAATAACGTCAGTTGTGTGGGTGGTATTTTCACCACTACTAATTACCGAATTCCAACACAGCGGGATACAAAACATCAGAGTATTTTGGTCTGTTGAATCGTTGTAGAAAATGTACTTCGTCGCTGCCGACACCGTGTTTGGTACCTGAAATCGCGTTTCAAATGTGATTCTGTTTAAAAGCGAAAGTCACCAGTACCTTTCTATAAGAGGTGAAAGTGGTATTTGTGATCCAAGGTTACATGTACGTTAGGGTTTTCTTGCAAGACATTTCAGTTATGAACATTGCTCAGACGCCTTAGAACTAGTTCTTCAGACCAAGGTGTGCAGCACGTCGTACGTCTGTGCCGTTTGTTTATGCAAAGGTACGTGGCTGCGCAAGTAGTCTGTACTACGGGGCAAACAGCGCCTTGTTAATAGGCAACTTATCCGACACAGACGCGTCTCGTGTACGCTTTTCCTTTCGTAACAGGCGCAAGATCCCGCCTGGGATGCAACCACATTACCATGCGACAGCGTTCGCAATTGTCCATCAGTCGTTCAGTAATTTTTATTTGTGTATGAGTTTGATTCCATAGAAGACACTAAGGAAGAAACAAAATTTTCAAGGGAATTCAGCTTGAGTTTCTTGGTGATCGTTTTACTTGAGCGATTCGTTTTGTGACCATTATAATGCAGTATATTAAGCACACTGACAAATTGACGAATTTTACCATTTTAATAGATAATTCTGGATTACCGGCATTTTGCTGGAAAATACTTAGTGGCTTTCGGCAAACGTTTCTTGGGTTCACATTTTAGACTATTTTTATCAAAATATGTAATTTTCGGAGATTCTGAATACACTGAAAATTGATAAATCGGGGGGTGGGGGGAGGAAGGTGAAAACGCACGACCTGGAAGTCAGGCGTTCTCAGGATTATCGGGAAAAGGTACAACCGGTGCGATAGTATGTCTATGACGAGAGGTGGGGTGCCCGGGATTGGAGTTACACTTCATCGTCAATGGCGGAGAGGAAACTGCCCACCCTTAAAGAGCATGTTATTTAGTGACGTTTCCAGGTTGCTGAGGATTATTTGGCGTCGACTGTAGATTGACGAGGCCGGAGCATTGGTGAAATCGTTCGGAGTGGGGAAAACTGACGTTTCGGGCATGCTTAGAAATGAACATGTGTAAGTGCCACTTCGTCCACCACGAATTCCATATGGACGGCGGTACAGTGGGCTAGCGGTGCATTTGTTACTGACAACGTAGCGAACGTGGTAGCAGAGGTATGTTGAAGTTCTACATGGACCCTTCTGGCACAGCCGCAACTGCTTATGCAACTTAATGTCGTTTTTATGAGTATCACTTTCCTTTATATTTTAAGTCATGACGGGTGAAAGTGTGTTTAAGTGTTGCGCAGTATTTTGCCCCTATTCCGATTCATGACGCAGACATCGTGCAGCTCGGGGATAGACACTAAAGCCAAGTATTTCATGCAGTCACAGTTCGGGCTGAAAAGTCGGGGGTTTGTATGCATGTATTTTATGTGTTACGCTCAAAGATCGAAACGCTCATTGAGCGGAAAAAACGACCACGCGTTGTGGCATGAGAGAAACAGCCACAACGCGAAATGTCTTTTAAATGAACTGTATATAAGTTTAGTAATTTATTGATAATGCATGTAACGTAGGTCAAATGAACAATGGCGAAGCTCATTTATTTTTGCAGGAGCTGTTAGAATGGCACTTCGAATTACACCTCATGTTTTTCGAACTACGTTTGCTTTATCGATGCAGTACTTCTTACAATGGCAGCTTACAAATCCCTGCTTACTTCCAGACCTTATCATTGAGGCTGGCCTGTAAGATAGTGAACTGGAGGGCACATCATGCGCCTCGATGCAGTTGTTGTCGGCAGTTGTGAATTCATTGCGAGTATACAGCCACTCAAGTAGGCCTTCCTTCCTGCCCAACAGATAAAGACCAGAAGTGACATCGACGACTGCAAGGACATTTCTGGGGGCTAGACGTCCTCGATCAAGATTAGGCACCCTGACTACAACGTTTGTCCCAATATCAACTGCTGGAAGTCTTGAGTTGGAGAGAGAAACCATTCTTTGAGCTTGTTGTTCCTGACCAGATTTTGCACCTTCTCGCTCAACGTTGATTCGATTCTTCCTTACACAGAGGGTGCAAGTGACTTTCAGTCCAAAACCGTCACTATCTTCAATGTAACTTCCACAAATAGCATGAACAAACTGGTCACACACTCAACACTTGTGAGCGCCTGATTACTACTACTCACAAATCACACAGTAAACTATTTTGTCTTTCTTCTCAACCATTTCTTCTGAAGTGTCATTGGTTTGATTTTCATCTTCATCTTTTCTATCCTCTTGGTTGGCTTCTTCCTTGTCTCGACCATTATTCATTCCTGCATTAAAGAGCTGTTCCAGTTCTTCAGTTTCTATTGAAGAGTACATGTCTTCAGGGAGCGGAAAATCCCCAAGTCCTATCCTTTGCACCGTTCCAAACATAACCTCATAAGGGCTTGTTTTGATGCCTGAATGCAGAGTTCGGGTTTTCTTGCTTTGGATAAACCGTAGTCCTTCATACCAGGTTTTTGTGTTGATGTCGGACATCCAAGCAACCAGCATGTCTCGAACATCTTGGATTTTTCAACTGATCCTTGACTTTGAGAATGTCTCGGCTTTCCATGCACGAGCTTCATTCCTGGCCACATATCAGCCAAGTTTTGTATTGTATTGTTCGCAAATTCGCGGCCAGTGTCGCTCAGCAGTATGAATGGGGCACCGAACATACAAAAGATGTCCATTAGCTGATAGGTCACTTCCTTTCCGGTTTTTCTTCTCAGGGGACGAAGAATTGTGAACTTGGTCAAATGGTCCGATAGTTCATAATAAATAGGTAATATCCATCTGACTCAGACTGCATATCAATCAAGTCAACCTGACACCGAGAATTCATGTAATGTGAAAGGATTGGACGTACAACTAATACCTGTTTCGTTGTCTTTTTTCTTCAATTGACACTGCTCACAAAGTGCCAAATAAAGGTCTATCACTTGTCGAGTAACGTTGCAATTCCTCATTTTCAGTTTAGCTTCCATGACTGAAAGAAGGAAACAAAATTTAGAAAGGAAGAGATAAAGAGAATGTTTTTGCGAATCGCAAACAAAACAGTGTCTTTTACCTCTTGTCTTTTTGTGTCCTATGTTGACATGTGCTGTTTCGAAGACATCAAACAGCCCTTCCATCTTGCAGTAATAACGAATGTTTGAATCATCATTTTCGCCAGAACCACTTTCACTAAGTTTCTACATATCACCGATCTTGATGACATCGTATCTTTTAAGACGCCGGTAGTGTTTCGAAGTCAGTGGCTGGTTATTCTTTCGCAATATCTGAGTTTCCTTAGCTTCCCGTAAAATGTTATTGTAACCCTCGTTATCAAGAAACAAGCTCCTATGACTGCTTGCGTCATTCAGCTCCTTCACTTTGTGACTAAAATTCTTCACACTATCAACAGACGTGGGCTGTAAAAACACCAACTTGCAACTCGATCACTCGCTGAGGAGACTGACGCTAACTGACCCTTCGGCAGGTTGAAACTTGTCTCACATCACGTCGTGGCTGTAAAAGGAAACGACCACAAAACCTTGTGGCATTTTCATGAAGTCTGAACCCGTTGTGGCCATTTCCTTTAACAGCTACGATACGACTTTCGCATCATGGCATATCTTCACATGCCACAACGCGTTGCGGTTGTCTAAAAACAGCCACATCACGAAATTTCGCGTTGTAGCTGTTCCTCAAATACCACAACGCGTTGCGGTAGTTTTTTTCCTCTCAATGAGCGTTTTCTATCTTTGAGCTTAACATGTGTATGTAGACTCCGTTTACTTTTCATTACCACATCCACATCGGCTGTTATGCGCACGTAATACCGGAGGTATTCCACATTAAGATACTGTACATCATCAAGCATTCAAGTAGCAGGCGTTTCCTTTATCGTTGTCCGAAGCACTGCAGCTGTCACGGAATGTACCGGTAGACGCACGCTTGTGTGACGGCTTTACTCAGTCATCCTACGGTTCCAGATCAGCATGAGCGCAAGGCAGATTGTTGGAGAAAGGCAGGATTGGTGCATTCTGATTCAGGAAGCAAGCTGTGACCGACTTAAAGGAGAGGTGACTTAATTCACATTGTTATGGTGCTTGGGCCCATGGCAAATAGGAAGGATTAGCTGGGGTTAAGTAACTTGATACACATTACAGATGCTGCTCTTGGCTTCTGTATGTGTCGGGATGGCATATGGGCTATGGCCTAGACGATTTATAAATCGGAAATAGATTTCCTGGCAGGGGGCAAGCCATTTCTTTCTCCAAGGTGTCCAGACTGGCTTTTGGGACCCACCCACTGTCCTAGCCAGTGTGTGTCAGTGCCTCTTTCCGTGAGATGTGGTCCGAGCGTCAAGCTCATTACTTCCCTAGTCCATTGTTAGAGGATATGAGTGTGTGGAGCCTTACCGCGTTTTTATAATCACAAGATTTTGATGGTTTGCTCCACTGTCTCACGTTTTTGTTGCAACATCTTGATCATATGGGCAGAGACTGTACACCTACAACAGACTGTACGAAACCACATTTGAGAAGACAATAATCTTCGTGGTCTTCACCATAAACATGCAGAAATTCCATTTTTAAACTCCTGCTTGGCAGACTTTTCTGGCGAAGAATTCCCTTTGTATATTTTAGTTGTAAATGGTAGGCAATGACCTCAGTGGCAGGCAGTAAGTGAAGGGCATGTCTCCTGTCGTAGGTACTGTGTATGTCGCAGATTCTTTAGCTGTAGTTTGTACTGTACTTATGTAACCGGACATGGCTTGTAATTAGTCCGCAGCTTCAGAGTAACCACGTCCTTACAGTATTTTTATCCGCTGTCGGTTGTAATAATGTCCTGCAGTGTTTATGTTTGTCATCCAAGTGATGCCTTTACCTTAAGGTTTCGTAGCCAAATTTCCATATACGTTTCAGGTTTATGGTATTGATATTAAGGGTCCCGCCCATCTCGATTTTTCTTTTCTATTCGGTGCTTTTAAGGGCTTGGCCAACATTCCAGTACTAAGTGTGAGGCTACAAGATGACAGTTGGGCCTCACACACGCAGTGCGATGACATGGGTTTATTTTCTGAGTGCATTTTTTTCTATTTTCACGAGTTGTGGGATCGATATTTAAATTTAGCATGAAGTAAATATTTTCTGGCGTCATTTTATGGTGCAGACTGACCCCTTTCTGGCCAGCACCCAAACAATATAAACGGAACGAAACATTTTTAATCTCAGGGGAATTTATTACTTTGGCAACTGTGAGCCAACTTTTTAAGGAATTGATTGCGTAGCATTTTAGTGCCTTCATCCTTACGGCAGGAAGGGAAAGTTCTAAATGTTACTTCGCGAGTGTTTAGAGAATTAGGGCAACCAGCACTGACCGCGGCAGAGAAAAACTTAGTGACGTATCGATCATGGAGTGCATCGTCTACCGGAAGCCCAAATTCAGAGAGTTTCTTTCTGCCATATACGTGGAATGAAATGTAAAGAGTGCTCGGGTAGATAGTGCGTCCTAGGTACTTAGGTTTGGAATTTGGAGCAGCCTCTTTAGGGAGAAGTTCTATCAACTCAGCGATTAGGAAGGTTCCGGATTTTTTATTTCAGCGTTACTGCTGTTTACCACAGCCGTAGACTGTTTTAACTAAGAAGTGTGTTACGAATTTTGTTTTATCAAGGCTGGAATGAATTGCTCTTGAAGTGAGGTCAAAACACTGTTTGAAGAAGTGGCAATTCTAGCCGATTGGAGGATTCTGCGCTCTGAATTCTGTTTTGGACACGTCATTCTCTTGGCACGACTGCTTATTTCTGGGCCTGCATCAGTATGGCATTTCGGATTGTTCAACTGAAACTGCTTCGCTTGGCCCGCTGCCATGTTGCTGTCTGCATTCTGAGACGCCACGGTGTATTTTCGGTTTTTTCTTATGTTATCTCTGATAAAGTTTCATAAACTTCTTTTAAAGCATGTATTTTGCATATTTAGTTTGAAGTTTTATTCCGTCGCCACAACTCATCGGCTTGTTGATAAGCGTGTGTCTATTTGGTCTTTGTCCTGAGACCTGTAAATTGCTTCTTAATTGCAGTGCCCGCGCGTGTATTTCGCTATTTCATGTTGAATTTCGTAATAGGTAAGCGCTCCCATTTAATGGCGAACATAGTTCTATTGAAGCCTAGTTTTATCGCCCTAGGTGCTGTATGGAATCGCAATGGCGTGTAATTGGGTATAAGTACATCTTTGTTCGATGAGAAAGGAAACTACGTCATGAACAGTAATCGTTGTGTCTGGTATGTGGTAAACAGTGGCTGAACGTGTGTTAGTTCACTTTTTAACAGTGAGTAAATTTGAGAACTGCGCTTTTCTGGGCTATTACGCAGCGAGTAGTGGTAATTTTTACCGACGTTTTGGGACAACCTGTCGGTCCCATCGTCTTTTTTTTTTTTTTTTGTTTTTATACCTTGAAGATGGGACTTGTTGATTTTCCCAAGACGTCGGTAAGAAATTACCACTACTTGCCGCGTAATAACCCAGAAGAGTGCAGTTCTCAACTGCTTCGCGGCGGAAGCCTGAAATCACGCAGTGAGTAACTTTGCTCCTGTGTACTTACGTACTACGGCATGAGGGAATGTGGGGGCAGCGATGGTAAAAACGCCACATCATATTTTATGTTGGCAGTAGATGGGAATGTGAGTTTAACGTTCCGACCGTTTAACCCCAAACTTAGCAGCGTCTGCTACACACTTTGTAGACAGGGCTGGCTGCAGAGGCGGTATGAATTGGTGGAGACCACACAACTTCAGACCCCGACGAATTGTCCTACTTTGTGACATTTCCCCCCTTTGTTGGAGAAGGGCTTATTTATATTTGTAACTGCCAGTGAGTTCTTCGTTTGGTGTGGCCTCTAACTCATTATGTTGGGGGTTGTGTTTATAAGTAATGTACACAAGCCGTCTCTTGAGGTTGGAATGCTGTGGAGAGGAGAACTGAGTGTCGCATTAAGCAGCACTCCGTTATGTCGGCCAGACCTGTACCTTTGTCATGCATAGGATGTGTTTTGTTTTGGTACTGCGAGAGGGGTGAAGTCGCAGAGATGTGGAGAGGGGGGGGGGTTAGTGTTTTTGACCTGGATCAATACCCGACGTCGGCGAGGTTTCCGTCACAGCGTAGTGCAAGGTCAATAGGGTACCGTACTCTTGTCCTTATGAACCGCACCCTCTTCCATGCTTGTGGAGTTGAACGCTTATGCGCAGTGGAGCTTCTGGTATAACGATCCTTTGCACGTGACGTTGAATCATACACGTACTGTACATGCACCCATGACGCTCAGCCCTCCAAGGTGTGTGTATTTACCCCATATGCTGTTACATCATGCAGTAGCGTATGGCGAGGATTTGGATTTGTACTGATTGAAAAAAAAAGTAGACGAATTTACGAAAGAATTGTTTCAGATCTACAAGAATTGTCACCGAACATGCCGAGTCGTTTTGAGTCTCATTTACAGTCTGGACGGCGATTAAAATACTGCACAGAGCGAAGATTATATTTCCAGTATAAGTATCACGGAAATATGCATTTAGAGAAAATGTCAACGTGCAGGCAGCACTAGATAGAAAGGGCATGCCATGCGCTTAATCATGAATCAGCACCCATTGTCTAATTAATCAATGAATCGGTGAAGAGATGAACAACAGATCAAGGTGCATAGGCTAAAAGCAAAAATTTGAATTACTCAGTAGTTCTTTTGAACAGTCCAGCAGACTGTAGCTGAACAGATTTAGTCAACTGTAACCTAGTGCACTTACCTGCACTAGTTGCATGCTGTTCAGGCATGGCTGTGACAAAAACTGCGAAAGCGTAGCGTAATAGGCGAATGTAGAATTATTAGTTACACCATTATATTATTAGAAGTAATGCTTTAAATACCAAAATTTGTTCAATCAGTGTCGTAATGTATTTCACTGAACAGCGGTTTAAAGTATTTTGTTCCTTTCCTGCTGTACGATGAACTAGACATGGTTAAAGTGATAAAAATAGGAAGATTGACGTGGTTGGGGCACCACTTTAGAACGTAGGAACTGGATCTTTGCAGAAAGCTTACTGTTCTTAAAGTGGAAGGCACTCGTGTTAGAAAACGGTAAGTTAGGGTGCCTTGAGTCAGTTGAACGTCTAAAGAAGGTGGGCTTGAACTGGAGACCTGTGGTGGCAGGACCTACAACAGTGGACGACAATTTTGGAAGAGGCTAAGGGTCACAGGACTAATGCCAGAAGAAGAGTAAGAAGAAGAAGAGTAGGTTTCTTGTCTGTATAGAAATTGTATATAACTCCTGTTTTCAGTTGTTGAGTATGCGGTACAGTACTAGATTCGATGGTGCATAGTAAACAAGACTGCTTACCAACGACACCTTGCATCAAATACAGACATCGACACATCTGCCGGATCATTGCATGTTTTCATACAGCGCAAGTCATCACGCCATTTACTTGCAGAGGTTATGGAAATTTCTTGTGTGGTTTCACGCAAATTATGTCTTGCCAGTATGCTTTGCTGTCATTTACTACACTTACTCCAGCTTTCTGGAAAATACATTTTCCCAGATGAATTTTTCAGGATCTAAAATGGTCGTGCCGAAAATGTCTTCTATTTAGTCCCAGGATTTTAGAATGCGATTGCCATCCTCATCTCCATTCTGTAGTTCTGAGACGTGCGAAGCGCGTCACTAACCTCTGTGGATTTTCACATGGTAAATTTCAGGACTGTCATTGGATTCTGATTTATCTTCGTCGGAGACGGGCAAGGGAGTGCTACTGCCAAATCTGCATGGCTGTATTGTGTAAGAAAAGGGGGGAAAGGCGGTGAGAATGCGTTAAGAGAAGAGCTTTGCGTCTGTTTCCATCTCTTTCTAACAGGGAGGGTTGGCTGCACCATTCCATTCGTCTGCAACATACAGACGGGGTTGAATGACCCGGTGGAATGGCGGGCTTGGGTAGTGTAGTAGTGGAAATTTCCCACTGCTCACGATATTCCAGGCGTTCGACGCTTGTGCGAGTGAAGGGGACGCGGGTCTGTGGTTTGTAGGGTACGGAAGGGGGAAAGGGGGAGGTTGGCAGCGGCTGGAAAAGAATGCTGGCCAGACAAGGCACAAAAAATGGGAAACGGTCTCAAGTGATATCATGGTGTTTTTATCCGTGGATAAACCAGGAAGTTTGGCAGGTAGCCAGGAGTAAATTCATGGATAAGAATACCTTGTGTTAATATTTAGATTCCCCTGCATGTACGGCGTCTCTCAGTGTGAAAGTGTAAACACGTGGGTCTACAACGATTTGTTTGCATTCCATTTTTTGCAAGTAGGTCAGCTTCTATGATTTGAGACCCAACACGCTGTAACTTTGAGTTACCGAGAAATGCTGATAAGACGTGTCTATGAAGGTTGCTATTAGATCATAGCTTGGCGGGATCATATTGTCCTGTTTATCATTGGCAGATAAGTTCCAGGCGCCAATGATGATAACGACAAGACTACCTGAAGAAAGGTACACAGGAGAGCGAAATATTATCCTCTTTGAAATAAATCAAATGGATGTTGCTATTGTAGATGGCGACGTATGTCACCGCCTTGAACCCGATTACTTGGAAGTGATGTTACACTTGAACTGTCGCCGCTGAAATCCATTTAGACATTCCTTTGAGATCAATGAATAGTCACGAAACGTAGTTCAGTACAAAGTCATGGACGCGAATGGGAAAGTGGAGGTAAAGATGCTGTTGCAGGCAGTGGTGTGTGTGTGTGTGTGTGTGTGTGTG
>Ga0123352_10017807_pt1 | contig 11317 bp, 5 predicted proteins | sample TergutLab28metaG_FD_89700 | JGI IMG/M metagenome (GOLD analysis project Ga0123352, IMG submission 89700) | Labiotermes labralis P1 segment gut microbial communities from Petit-Saut dam, French Guiana - Lab288 P1 | ecosystem: Host-associated > Arthropoda: Insects > Digestive system > Gut ... | reverse complement strand
TATGTATGTATGTATGTATGTATGTATGTATGTGTGTATGTGTGTGTATGTGTGTATGTATGTATGTATATATGTATGTATGTGTGTATGTATTATGTATCTAATTGTGTGTGTATGTATTTGTGTATGTATGTATGTATGTACGTATGTATGTGTGTGTATGTATGTATGTGTGTATGTATGTATGTATCTAAGTGTGTGTGTATGTATGAATGTATGTACGTACGTATGTATGTATGTATCTAAGTGTGTGTATGTATGAATGTATGTACGTACGTATGTATGTATGTATGTACGTATGTATGTATGTATTTATGTATGTATGTAAGTTTGTTTATATGTATGTTTGTGTGTAAGTTTGTAAGTATGTATGTATGTATGTATGTATGTATGCATGTATGTATGTATGTACGTATGTACGTATGTATGTGTAATACATACATACGTACGTACGTAAATTTGTATGTATTATGTATATATTTGTATGAATGTGCGTATGTATGCGTATGTGTAAGTACATATGTAAATATGTATGTGTATATGTATGTATTTACTTATGTATGTTTAAAATTGGCTGTTTTGAAAAATCTCACTATGTCACAAACGAAATGTCAAAGGAGTGGGTTAGCAAAAATTGAATTAAAAAACAGTAACACTAGCCGATGACGGACCGAACGAAATATCCCATCACCACATTTCATCAGCTTTCTGAATTGTGGAGTGAAGCACTCCTTGGATTTAAAACGCCGGAGCACAGGTAGATAAGCAGTGCTTTATCGGTGTTATACTTGTGCTAATAAGAAATTCTTAAGACATCCGGTCTTGCAGAAAATACAGTGCCCCCCCCCCCTCCCCATTAAAACTTGTAACTAACGAAGAAGTTTGTAAGAAAACTCCAGGAGCTACAGGGGAGGACTTCGGAGATCATTTACTTGAGTCATTAGTCAGTATTACAATCTGATGGCTCTATGGCTGAAGAGGGGAATAGAAGTAGCATGAGGGTGTGAAGGGACAAGCTGGGTAGGGGTCGGATACAGCCTGCTGCTACTGACCACATTTGCACGAGTTCACTTGGCCAGCAGAAGCGTTGTACACCTCCATGTCAGAACCACTACACCTCGTGTTGTTTCATACAAAATTGAGTGTTGAATCTAAATGAACATGACGTTTCGGGTGTGTTTGATTTCATTTTCTACGTTTTGTTTTCAAGTCGCTAGCGGTAGTTCGGGCTATGCAGAGTCCAATGGTGCAATGATTAATGTGATGGCGTGGATGCCACGTGTCGGAACGCTGTGGTGTTCTATCGAAATTTTATAGCTCGGAGTTAGCCTGCAGAGCCTATGGAGAACCACAAAAACCGTCGTCAGGCTGGTCTGTGTTCTAGACGAAATTCGAAAGAGGCACTTCTCAAGTGAAAGTCTAAACCTTCAATGCCTAATTTAATTACACACACCAACACATGCATATATATATATAAATTAAGAAGTCTAAAATTTACATTAAAACATTTAAAACGCTCCTACATGTTTCGTTCACACGATCATCCTCAGGCAGCATATATTCTTCCTTGCTAAAGTTATAATTTAAAACATTCAGTGAATTACTTCGTTATGTTAACTTTGTGCTGTAGCAGCAAGTCGTGTTTGTGTGTGAGTCGTACGCTGTTTAGAATGAGCCTGGTTATGGTTGTGCGTCGTGTGTTGTGCAGCAAGGAACAATATAAGCTCCCTGAGGATGATCGTGCGATCGAAACATGTAGGAGGGTTTTTAATGTTTTAATGTAAATTTTAGACCTCTTAAATAGTGTATATATATATATATATGCATGTGTAATTAAATAAACTATAGAATGCACGGCGCAACTATAAAAAAGTAACTTCAATGCCTAAGTTAACTTCTTGCCTATGTGTCTTATAGTATCGGCCCTATAGAGAAGAGAGAGAGACAACAGAACAGACGCTAGTCTGCTGAAATAAAAACTCGCGATTACTTCGCTATACTTCATAACTATCCAGTTGTGCAGCTGAGCAATACAAACACAGAACTCTTACTGCAACTGTAATAGCATTTTAGATACAATGCAGAAAGTCGATAATAAATTACCCTTTTTTTTGTAATTAGCAGTGACAGACGTTTTTCGAGTGTCTGTAAATGTTGTTAGCCTGGAATAACTAATGTTAGGGCAAATAGGCCTACTCATTTTACGTTTGTGATATTCGCAGAATTGAGTCAATGTTTCGTTCGAGACGTGAAATGTCACCTCCAGCTTTATAAGGAAGTTACGTAATGGAAGACGTCACAGTAATGTTAGGGTGCTCAAATCGAGGTGCATAATATGCACCGTGTATGGAAAGAATAAATTATCACAGACACATTGTCGTATGAAATTACAATTGCAACAGACCAAACGATTAATGATCTTTGTAAAATGTAAATCGATACTATACAGGGTCTTATACAAGGAGGGCAAAAAGATCTCAACATACGGTAGAGTGACTAGGTTCTGGGCAGAATTCAGTGAGCAGACTGTCAAAATTTTGATTTCCATAAAATCAGGAAATTTAAAAACTGTTTACGTGCAAGACACACGAGACGGTGGGGGGGGGGGGGGGTTGGGCTGGAGGGAAGAAAGTGCCAGAAACTGCATTTACACGAGTTAGAGGGGAAACAAAAGTTTTATGGCTTCGAAAGTTTCCGGGCAGGTGCCACTAGTCCTGATTACAAAGGCAGATTGGCGGTAAGGTAATGCGCAAGAAAGTTTGGTTTTAATGTTTTATTTAACGACGCTGTCGGTTTCTCATTTAAGTAGCGTCGTTGATAGATGAAGATGAGTGTAGAGCAGTTGTGTAATGATAGATATTGACAGGGGGTACCTGACAGTATCCGAGAAAAGCTCATCCTTATATAATTTTGTCCACCAGAGCCCAAACTGGAACTGAAGCAGAACTTCCGTTGTGATAGGCCAGCGATTAACTTCTGATCCATGGCACAGCCCCGTTTAGACGTTAAACACGTAAATGATAAGTGGACAATTTTAACTATGCAATGGAAAGGATTTGAGAAGATAAACAATGAATTTTGATGTGAACATTGTAAAGGTTGTGTTCTGACGTAACTATGACGACACCGCTATGAGCGCATCAATGGGGTGGAACGTTGATGTTGATAATGGATACCAAAGTACATATATGATACACAAGCACTGGGGCCACACCGCCCAGACAGTACACTGTTTCTCCGTTACGTAAACCAATGCTGTTTATTGTAAGAAACATGTAAATTATAAATAAACAAAAGCATAAAATCAGTAATTTTTAAGAATAAAGTAGGCAGTACCGGGGTGCTGATAAGTCCTTAACCCGACCGGGAAGGAAACAAGTTCGGAAGCATGTCAGGGGCGCGCGCGATTTCAACAAAATCGAGACGCGAGCTGTCATCAAGTTTCTTTTCCTGCAAGGCAAGGCGCCGAAGGAAATTAGCGCCATCCTGGCAGGAACATTAGCTTGTTTCCTTCCTGGTCGGGCTAAGGACTTATCAGCACCCCTGTGCCTGGATGTACGACTGCTCTATGAATGGACACTAGCACTGGGGTTTTCTAACGGCTCGGCCTTGGCCTCCTCATCGTTGATGTTTCGAGATCACAATCAGACACACCATATTCGGTATGACTCCATGGACGAGTGATCAGCCCGTCGCTGATACCTCTACCTGACAACACCAACACTCACAAGAGACTGATATCCATGCCCACGGCGGGATTCGAGCTCGCAATACCAGCAAGGTAACGGCCGCAGACCCAAGCCTTAGATTGCGCGGCCACTGGGATCGGCGAGTATAGCAAGATACAGTTAATACTTCCCACGTTGCAGACAAGATGTCACGTTCCAATTTATGTCTATGGTACAGGGCAGTGACAAGCAGAGTGCCGTACAATATACTGAAACAGTTCACTACTTATGTGCTTCACACAACCTGCATTTTTAGCGTTACATTATATTCACGTAATAAAAAAGGTAATGCAGGCCCGTTACAGGCCCGGAGGGGCCCAGAGGATTCCAGGAAGTTAAGGTTCGCAGATTTCGTGGCAACGGCACAGGATGGTGGTAGGTTGTCAGCCTTACGCACCGGCCGCCTTTATCCCCCCGGAAATGCTCCTGGTACTCATTTCTGTTAGAGGCTGAGTCGACCCCAGGGCCATAGTGCGATCGGAAGGATTTTACGTCAATGAAAAATACCAATGACACCAGCTGGGATCGAACCAGCGACCTTCCAATTGGTAGCACAACACCTTAACCACTGTGCCACCGTGGTATATTCAAGTAATAAATTGTAAAAAAGTAGATATCGTGTTTACATGATGAGACCAAGAAATGTGGTGAATACTTTAAGGTAATTTACTAGGTGTATTCTTATACGTGTCACTTTGAGCACCAGCAATTTTAGTGTTACATCTCATTCACTGTAAGTGTCATAATCAAGTGCATTTTTATTACGTTTACAGGCCACTCGACCCACCTTGGTCTTTTGCTTTTGGATATTAAAGACAGCTCTTTCCCCGTAAAATGGAATTTAAATTTCAGTTGCTTTCAACGGTGTAACACAGTGGCACTGATGATTGTCCTTGGTTTTCTTTGCTCAAAATGAGGTTGCTTACACACACACACACACACACACACACACACACACACACACACACACACATATATATATATATATATATATATATATATATGTTTTTATGTCAGCAAACATGCGCCCCGCTCGTGTTACTGGGAGGGAAAGCGAAAGGATAGCGAAATATTACATTTCCAAACACCGTAACTATAAGGAGGAGAACAGAAGCACGATAGAGCAGCGTCTCTCTACCAAACCCGCTAAGATACATACAGGCTTAACATACACGTATAACGGCGCAGAACAGATCACATATTTTCAGCAGAACTAACCAAATGTACAGTTGCGTGTTTATACAAAATGTAACATTCAACATACTGTGTCATGATTCTCAAGTATGTCCGCGTTTGTCTTAGCACCTGTTTATATAACACCTGAATAAACAAACCAATTATAATTAAAAAAATAAATTATTGTAACACAAATCGGATCAGGCAGAGAAATGCACACAAAGCTACTTTGACAAGAAACAGTCCTTCGCGCAGTGTCGTGGTCATAACAGCCATGAAACTGTATCCTGAGCCATTTATTTTAATTTTTATTGACAGGAACCATCCCGTTGTGTTGTCAGCAGACTGCGTTTGAAATGCGATGGCACACGCTAAGAAACCAGACTTCGTCTTTCGGCGAAACAGACGAGTCAATTTAAATCGGCAGGGGCATCAGTTCAGTCGACTACTGGCAGCCGATGTGTGCTCATCAGTGGTAGTAATGTTAGTAATGATGGATACAACATGTTCCGAGGTGGTGTGAAGGGTACTGGCTACCCACTCCAATCGCCAGTTTCCCCTTCACTTCCCCTCTCGTGCGTCACTGTGTGCCATCATATTTTAACTGGACTCTACCAACTAAAACATCGTTCAGTCAAAACACAACAGTATTATTCAATAACGTAAAGTTGCTACTACATGTTTCGGTTACAAGTAACCATCATCAGGTAGAGATGACATGTTCAGTGCCACAGTACCTGGCACTGAACATGTCATGTCCATGTACTGAAATGTCTACCTGATGATGGTTATTGTAACCGAAACATGTAGTAGCAATTTTACATTACTGAATAATATTGTTGCGTTTTGACTGAACGACATTTTAGTAGGTAATTATTTTAAGGTAACACAATCATTATGTTGTGTGTCTTACGACATGTCCACAGCCTCCTCCAAAGCGAGTTCTCCACAAAGTGCGATCCAGTGCTTCCTCTTTAAATTTTCGGTATCTTCTTCCTTAAGATCGTTAAGATAAGTTGCTTAATTCTTCTTCTTCGTCTTCCCGACCCTTCTATCTTTCCTTCAATAACGCTGTTTTAGAAGGCAGTTACTACGAACAATGTGACCAATTCATTTAGCTTTCCTTCGTTTTATTTTAGGTATGACGTTCGTTTCTCCTTAACTCTATCCAACAGTTCTTCATTCTGTACGCGATAGGTCGAACTGATCTTCTACATCCTACTGCAGCCACCACATTTCAAAATTTTCTAGGTTTTTCTGATCTACTAACGCAAATATTTTTAAAATCAATGGTAGATAGCTTCCAGTAAATTTTATCTGCTCTTGACACTTCCAGAGTATATTTTTTATTTCTAAGTAGTATCAAATTTTCTAAAGATTAATATGCTCTCTAAATATGTTATTTTCTATATTAATAATTGTCCAACGAGATACAACACAAAGCAGTCTATTTATTACTCTGCAAGTTCACTCTACGTTTTCGGGTGTCAACCACACCCATCAACAGGAGTACACAAAACTGTAAATACAGCCTCCGGTATTGGTCACAGTTTTTATGCAGCTACCTCCCTCCAGCGTGGCCGAGCTTGGCTGCACAAAAAATATAACCAATACCGGAGGCTGTAGTTACAGTTTTGTGTACTCCTGATGAAGCGTGTGGTTGATACCCGAAACATGTAGAGTGAAATTGCAGAATAATAAATAGACTGCTTTGTATTGCATCTCGTTGGGCAGTTTTTAATAAAGATCAGCGATGCACGGAACCATAAACATAAAATGTTATTTCCTCTTTCAATGTAGTGATAGGATAGGAATGGCAGTCTTGTGTGTGGAGAGTGCGTTATTGAGAGGGCAATAAATGGCTAGTCAAACGTGACAATAACCTTTATCCTGCCAACGTGGAGTACAGGGTGAGCTCCTAATAGTGCCAGAAAATGGCAGATGGGATTTAACTCGGCGTTTAAACGGTTAAGCTCAAAAATGGTCATTTATATAAAGGGCGATAAAACAGGCAAATTTTAATATTATAAACAATAACGTATGAAACTATTACAAAATAAAAGGGTAATTAGGAAAAGATTAATATATATTTCATGCCAGACGACAATATAAAAAATATCTTATTGCTGATTTGAAATAAAATTCACAATATTTTGACCCAGTAGCTACGACGTAGAGCAAGTACACACATCGACGAGATGGGACATTATTTCCGTCCTGTTACCGAAAGTTTGCGAAATACTACGGAAAGTGTGGAATATGCCGCAACTCGTTTAGGATCACATCCCGGTACACATGTTGAGAAAACAATGATTCTAAGCTAGCACAGAGCCCCTTGGATTTACCGGTAGGAGGGAGGTAGGGGTGTTAAAGTACTGCATTCCCTAACATTCTGACCGCTGTATTGGGCAGAGGCGTTTGTTATGGTAGAATATTGCTTAGCTTCATACACTAACAAACACAACGCTGCAGCGTGTTTCGTCGTAACTGAAATGATGCAGGATCATTTATTACTTCATTCTGCATCAATACCGGTTAGAACACATATAATTAAAGGTGAAGGTAAAGTGATCCCGTTACAGGCCCAGTGTGGCCCAGAGGGTGGGTAGGGGTATAGCTCTACTCTTCTATGGAAAATGGTGCATGCTTATAGTAAGATCTTAAGTTCCCCTAAGACAACCTGAAGATGGCCAGTACAGGCCGAAACATGCAGTTGTTCATTATATAGTCATTAAATACACCTCATGTGACACAGTTGTGTTTGACTACATACCATTTTCCAAGTTTCACACACACAACGGGGATGACACACTTCCTACTCTTCCATGACCGCGGCACAAGAAGGGGGTGAGTGGTCAGCAGCACGCCCCGACCGCACTTTACCCCCGGGAAAGACGCGACACCCATTGTACAGGTGGCTAGGAGTGCCCCAGGGTCAGTCTGGACGGGCGGAAACTCTCGTCCCAACCGGTAATCGATCCCGGGGCGTTTAGCCTGTAGTTGGTCGCTATACAGACTGAGCTACCCGGGCCACCAGAAAACATATGATTATCGATGTAAAATTAAATTCTATTTTTAGTATTTCATTGCAGTACCGATGGAATGAAATTGTTAATCCAAAAGAAAAAGGCTGAAAAAGAGAAATAAAATATTATTGAATTAAATACGTGGGTTGAAAGTACAATATAGAATTGAATTCATTACATCGCTGGCGTAAAGTAAAGTTCACATTATAACAGGCCACGAAGGCCCAGAGGTGGAGTAAAGGTATAGCTCTACTCTTTCTTTAACCTCGGATCTAGATAGGGGTGGGTTTTCAACGCCACGTCCCAGCCGCTTTACCCCCGGGAAATAACCGGTACCCATTGTATGGGACGCTGGGTGGGCCCCAGGGCCGTCAGGATCGGGGTGGAAAATCTCGCCCCCACCGGAATTCGATCCCCGGACCGTCCAGCCCGTAGCGAGTCGCTATACCGACTGAGATACCCCTGCACAAATTTGGCGTACAAACTATAATATATTAAGCAGTGTTTATTACCCTTAAATAACAATAACAATAACAATTATATAATTATGTTGTGACAATTACAAAATCGGGAGGCAGAACAGATCGCTAAATCCAAATCGAGGGCCTGGAAAAGCAGAAGAATGAAAGAATTCTCGGAGTTTAACGCGTCTCACATCTTACCGTCACCAGCATTTTCGCGGGGTGCATGGCTGACAGCAGAGTCGTGGCGGCAAAGGTGATCTGACTGTTGTGGAAAAGCTCCACTGCATTATTCCTGACTACTGAATACATAACGTCGGTATCCGAAGTGCAAACATATGCACTGGGTATTGCCAGAGCACTGAAGTATAACCACTGCATCTGAATAAAATACACACGTGACTACGTGATTCCAGAGGCTCAAATGATGGCGGTGTAACTACTTACTAGGTTCTACAAGTGATGTGGAGGAAACGACACTACCACAGATACGCCAGTCATATAGACGGTTATTGAGTGTGAACTAAGAGGGAAGAGAGACGCTGGGTGATCAAGAAAGCGATGGACAATGCAAAATCAGAAGAGACCACTGGCTTAAACCGTGACGTACAGAGTACCATAGAGGTAGTAGCTGGCTTCTCATTGCAGTGTCCCAGGTTCGCAGCTAGGGTTTAGGTAGAAAGAACAGCACTGGGACAGAGTTTTTTGTCCCGATACTTCGGTTTCCTCCTGGCATTATAGTTTCACCAGTACATCATATTCGTTCATTCTTATGCGTGGGGTCAAAACAATGTATCGCCCCAGCAGACGAGGGAATATTTATAAAACATACACAATTATAAATACGCAATTTTAGAAATAAATGTATTGCCAGCTGCGGCAGAACTTCCTTCTGTTCACGTCTCTGGACCAAACATTTCTCAGCCACTGGCTGGCCACACAGGAGGGAGCCTATCTAGCTGTGGGCAGTACGGCACAAAGCAGTTTATGCCGATAAGTTATTTCAGAGTGAAATTTAAGCCGAACAAAGCACGATATAATCAGAATTTTAATAAGTAAACACCTCCAAGGATACGAGTCCTTCTTCAGAGGCCTATAGTTCCTCAGCTTGTCAAGAAATTACCCGCATTTTGTGGAACCCGAAAATCCATGACCTTATTCACAAGAGCTCAGCAATTTTCCCCAATCCGAACCAGATAATTCCACTTCAGAACTTCCCATCCTTTGTCTTTAATTATTATCCCCCTTTCTACGTCTAGTTCTTCCACGTAGTCACTCGGTTTCTCCATCACCATCCTGCATGCACTGTATATTCTCTCCCATGCGTTCCACGTGCCCCTTATGTCACATTTTCCTTGATTCGATCAACCTAATAATATTTTACGATGTGTGCAGATCATGAAACTCATTGTTAGCCAGTTTTCTCCTATGTCCTGTTACGTCCTTCCTTTTAGGCTCTAATAACTCCCTAGATACCCTATTATCGAATAATTTCAGTCCACGTTCTTTTGTTAATGTAAGAAACAATGTTTCGCACTATTATTAGTTCGGTACTTGCAGTTCTCTTTCTCCGTAACAAGTACAGTACCACTTCCTTCCAAAAATTATTATCGTTAACAGTGTTCGGAACCGTGTTGTGAGCGTATCCTGTTTGCATTTACATTACATGTATGTCCAGTAACCAAAGGCTACTCACCGAGGCAGCTGTATCCATTCTGGTGCAGCACAAAACCATCTTTACAGTCGCATTCGAACATCCCATCATGCAGTTCGTAACACAACTGTTCACAGGGACTGCCATGCCCACAGCGACCTGCAAGCAGAGGAATAACACACCCAGGATGGTAAGAGATACCATGAAAAAGAAAGTCCACAATGAAGGATATGTCATGCCACTTTGATAGATGACGATCTGATCAAGAAATTTACCGCTTATGTAACCATGACGTTCATTCCCACTTTAAAAAGACTTCACTTTGAAGCCCTACACAACCAGCTGAATCACAGCATACTCCATTCCCATTACCTCAAAATTCCATTTTAATATTATCATCACATTATTTGATTAGCATATCATACATTTCTCAATTCTCCATGCACACTACATATCGCACCCATCCCATCTTCCCTTATATGATCATTCTAATAATTATAATAATCGTTCAAAGTATAAATTTAAAAACTCTTCTGCTACTTCTTTCTTAGATCAAACACTCTCCCCCAGGTTTTTGTTCCTAAAAACTGTCGTCCCAGTTTCTTCATATGTGCTGACAGATCAGAGGCCACGCCTACACAAAACAGCAGGCAAAATTGATTTCTGCGTATTTCATTCTTTGCTGCTTTACACAGGAGATGAAATGATGTATGATTCTGAACTTAACTGTAGCTGTAGAATTTAATATTCACTTTAACTTCTAAAAAATATAGATTTAATTTTAATGACATTCCCAAATTATGGGTAAATAAATCATTTGATAATGTAACATATTTCAAATATGTTGCAAACGAATATGGCAGAACGAAACTGCACGAGAGAAAAAACAAAGAAACGATTTAAGTATGGGAAAGTTTGGTACCCTTCGGTTCAGAATGTTTTGTCTTTCTTTTTGCTATCGAAAATATAAAGATTAAAGTATACAAAAGCGTAGTCATAATTCAGCCCGTTGTTTCAAGTAAGTATAAAATACGTTCTCTCACATTTGGGTGCAGAGGTGCAGGTTGTTCCAGAAGTACGATATTTGGGACTAAGTGGATGGATATCAGAAGACCGGAGGAATTTGAATAATGACAAGCTTCATGATCTGTAAAGTGATCCCGTTACAGGCCCGGTGTGGCCCAGAGGGTGGGTAGAGTTATAGCTCTACTCTTCCATGACCGCGGCACTAGAAGGGGGTGAGTGGTCAGCAGCACGCCCCGGCCACACTTT
>Ga0123352_10017799_pt1 | contig 11320 bp, 9 predicted proteins | sample TergutLab28metaG_FD_89700 | JGI IMG/M metagenome (GOLD analysis project Ga0123352, IMG submission 89700) | Labiotermes labralis P1 segment gut microbial communities from Petit-Saut dam, French Guiana - Lab288 P1 | ecosystem: Host-associated > Arthropoda: Insects > Digestive system > Gut ... | reverse complement strand
TACAATAGAAATACAGTGCATGTGGAATGTAAAAACAAAGGTGATACCAGTAATAATAGGGGCGACTGGGACTATTTCAAAGTCATTCAGAAAATACGTGAGCAACATACCAGGAAAACATGATGTAAAGGAACAACAGAAAACACCCATATTGGGCACTGCACACATACTTCGGAAAGTACTAATGTAAAAGTACAATAGATTCAACACTGGAACTAACGATATAAACACCATGAATAGTAACAACAGAATAGCTGCAAGACTGTATTCCCCAGGGACATAGTTTATCTCAGGAATATGAGTATAAATACCCTGCATAACGGAGATGACTATGAGTATGAGTATGATGATGATGATGCTGCTGATGATAATAATAATAATATAGGCTCAATCAGAACGTACCCCGAAATGTACCTTGGTTAAGTAGGCGTCGCCTATTAGAATATTATGGCAGTCGGTGCATCAAGTGTCCTATTAACGTTCTTAAAGTAGGCTTACATTCTCCCACGAGACTGGACTAGAAATAAAGTCTGATAACACTTAGTACGTGGTCATTTCTCGAGATCAGAATGCAAGACGAAGTCACGATATAAAGATTGATTATAGTTCCTTTGAAAGAGTGGAAGATTTCGAATATTTGCGAACAACCTTAACAACCCAAAATTCTATTCAGGAAGAAATTAAGAACAGATTTAAGTCAGGGAATGGTTGCTATCAATCGGTGCAGAATCGTTTGTCTTCCAGTTTGCCATCCAAAAATATAAAGATTAAAATATAGAGAACTATAATTGTGCCTGTCGTTTGTATGGATGTGAAATTTGGTCACTCACACTGAGGGAGGAACCTAGGCTGAGGGTGTCTGAGAATAGGCCGTTGGCGATAATATTTGGGCATAAGAGGGACGAGGTAACAGGAGTGGAGAAAACTATATAATGAGGAGCTTAATGATCTGTACTCCTCACCCACTATTATTCGGGTGATAAAATCGAGAAGAATGAGATGAGCGGGGCATGTAGCCTGTATGGGGAAGACAGGAGATGTATACAGGGATTTGGTGGGGGGGAAACGTGAGGGAAAGCGACCACTTGGAAGACCCAGGCGTAGATGGGAGGATAACACTAAGATGGATCTTCTTAGAAGTGGGATGTGAGGAAATGGACTGGATCGATGTGGCTCAAGATATGGACAGGTGGCGGGCTCTTGTGTGTGCGGTAATGAACCTTCGGGTTCCATAAAATGCGGGGAATTTCTTGACTAGCTGAGACCCGGTTAGTTTCTCTTGAAGGACTCTGCTCCATGAAGTAAGTAAGTAAGTAAGTAAGTTAGTTAGTTAGTAAATAAGTAAGTAAATAAGTAAGAAAGTAAACACGCCCACGAAGCTTGTCATTCATTTTTATAGGATTTACAGAAAATAATGTCGCTTGGAACTGCCCACGTGAAGAAATTTCTGACTCATTTACAGAAATCGTCGATTTAAAATAATAATAATAATAATAATACAAAAAGTGGCGTGTAAATTTATATGCATATACTCTTGTGTATGGCTAAACTAAAGTTTGGTAACTTAATGAAATTACTGTAAATAATTTCAACCTGAAGATTATTGTTAATTATTTCTAAGGCTGAAATATCGATTTTAGCAAGTTTCACCCAGTTTTGTGCCGGCACTGGAGTGGTAATTCAAAACGATCATAAATTGTCTGTGCCTTTAGCACCTCATCATCTCTCCTCAGTAAGTTTAACGACAAGCGACTGAAAAGAACAAGGATGGTGGGCACAAAAATTAGTAAACAGGTGAGCGCAGATGAATTCTATATTTCATCAGCCTCTAATTTTCTTTCCACAGGAATGTATTTTCACCAAACAAAGGTAAATCGAAGGATTTCGAGGATATCAACCCAGTAAGTCCAAGTGCTACTAGGCGCTTCATGACATGGACACCACAGCTAATTAGAAAAGCAAGTTTTCTTAGATCTTCACCCAGTAGATCCTCTGTAGGTCCACGTGAGATGCAAACGTCTACTGAGTCACGGTTATCATTTAAGCCCAACCCTACACAGTGCAGGATTCCTCCTAGCAGCTCACGATCCTCGCTTCCACCTACTAGCTCACGACCAGCACCGCATTCTAATAGCTCACGATCCACGCTTCCGCCCAACCACAATCTTGACGCACTTCCATACAGCAGGACCACCTCACCGCCTAGCGGACCGACACGTACAAATGTACGCACTTCGCTTTCACCTGGCAGGCCTTTTTCACCAGGGCCAATAACCCTGGCAGAGACAACCAGTACAGAAAATGCACCCAACAATGTAAATACAGGAAGCAAACATACAACGCCTGTGCCAGCAGTTTGCGAAGTTTCCTTTCCAGCATCGGCCTCAGAAAATACAGGTATGAACTACGTAAATATTCTGTATCTATACATTCTTCAAACGTTCGTTATGCTCGGATTTTTCCCTGCTGCCATATATTCCATCCAACCCGCGTTTTCGTCCACCCAACCCTTGAACCATCCACAGTGACAGATCTCATGGCATTTTTATGCACAGTATTCGCTCTCCCCCAAAATAAGAACCTCACGCCCGCTCTAAGTAGGTCCCTTGTGTTAGAAATCTCTTCGTGCTAGTTCTGAGGTGTTCACAGCAGTGTAATCGAGAATGCCGGTCTGCTGCAATATGAAGCTGTGTCGTATAGTGTTCTCCGACATTCCTCCGAAACGCCCGGGGGACTTAACCAGCGACGCAGTCTCACATCTCAGAAGAGCAAATCTATCCCTAAATGTTTAGGTTTGAGATATATCTTATGTACGTTGTGGTGCTTCTGCTATTGCGTCGGCAGTTGTGACATGCAATAGAACTAGTAACAATCACGAAACTGATGTTTCTCTGTATCTCTGAATTACATTGTTATTTTATCGCCTTTGAATATAGAATAACCTACAAAGCCAATTTTTATAAATAATCACGAATTACATCTTACAATTGGCGACATTTTCCTTCTGTACAGAAGTATGATCTTGAGGTAGGTAAGGGTCTCTTATTTGTTTTGTAAATGAAAGAAGTGCATTAGCTGGTGTCAGAATTCTCCTTTCTCCCGGAGAAAAATTTGGCTTCACCGATGACTTGAGGTACAGAGCATACTTTCTCCGCTCCTTGGTTACGGCGACCATGGTGGCTGAGTGTTTCGTGTTTTCTCCCATTTTTCATATGAAAATGTTAATACAATGTTTGGAAATAGTTACTATTACTCCAAGTCAAGTTCTTCGCAATCCCTTATATGTCTGTGTAAGGTAAAGGTAATGATCACCCTAGAACAGACCACAAAGCCCCAGTGGGGTGTAGATGTATAGCTCTACTATTTCTTTAACATCGGCGCTAGATGCGGGTGGATGGTCAAGGCGACGCCCCAGCCCCTCTATCCCCGGGAAAGACCCGGTATCCTTTGTGTAGGAGGCTGGGTGGACCCCAGGGCCGGTCTGGATGGGTGTGGGAAATCTCGCTCCTACCGGGATTCGATCCCCGGGCCTTCCAGCCCGTAGCGAGTCGTTATACCAACTGAGCCATCCCGGCACAACGTATTTCCCTGTAGGTCTCATTATACTCACGTTTTAAGATCCCTAAGTAACCGCTGTAACAGTTAGAACGTCGCTAAATAATATTTTTCTACCCATGCCTCCACATTATAGCTTTATGCTGAGAAGACCATAATAAAATGGGTCTACACTCCCCTGCTGATCATGAGAGGTCAGGAATTGTTTGAAAATACTGAAGCTGCAGGCACTTATTTTCTCTCTGCATTTGACCAGAAACACAAATACTCAGTGTGTAACTTTCGTTGCGTATTGCCATGTGCTCTAATGACATTTCTATGCGTTTCCGTTGACATTGGTTTGACGTTACACAGGACAATGTGAATGTGCCGGAAATGTGCATGATAATCATAGTCATAATCTCACACTTCTGTCAGACCGGATAAACCAGCAGTCAACATTAAACTGTGCACAAAATTATGTTAAGAAAATGTTAAAAAGAAAAAAGTTTCGCCCGTGAAAGCAGAGATATGCATCACAGGGTTGGCACTAAAATTCCATTTTGTCCACACAGTGTAATTATAGTTTGCGTATAATCCATAAAATGAACAGCAATTATTTCCAGACACACAATTAGCTGGCTGTCTTGCTAATGGAAGCACAAGCTGTTTTCTGTCAGGTGAGAATTTGTTGTGTGCATAATATACAGCGCCATGGCTCAGGTGTTTAGTCGTCGACATCTCACCTCAGAGATTCGGGTACAGTCCCGAAAAAGCCCATGTGAGTTCTGCGGCAAAGTGGCACTAGGACAGGTTTGTCTCAGAGTACTTCGGTTTTCCACTGTCCTAACATTCCACCAACGCTACACATTCGTCTTCGTCTTAACACTACGTTTACCAGAAAAAAAGCAATGGTCTTTCGGATACTGGGGAGTAGTGAAAATTTTAATTGAAAGCTATTGCACTTAGTAGCAATAAACATCGATACTGCATTTACGTCCTTGGTTAACCTGCAGAGTAAAAAAAGGTAAAGTGTTCCCGTTACAGGCCTGGTGTGGCCCAGAGGGTGGGTAGAGGTATAGCTCCACTCTTCCATGACCACAGCACTAGAAGGGGATGAGTGGTCAGCAGCACGCCCCGGCCGCACTTTACCCCCGGGAAAGAACCGGTACCCATTTTACAGGAGGCTGGGTGGGCCCCAGGGCCGGTCTGGACGGGCGGAAAATCTCGTCCCACCGGGATTCGATCCCGGACCGTCCAGCACGTAGTCAGTCGCTATACCGACTGAGCTACCCGCCCTACAACCTACAGAGTATAATTCCCTATTTTAAGACTAGAAGTCAAATGTAAGACATTTTTTCCTCTAATGAAAAAGTTATGGGAATGCCATATGGATAAGAGTGGCCGCCTTAAAATAAATAAATATATAATGAAAATCCTTGTGCTCTGCAGTTGACAACGCGGTAAGCAGTGTATGGGTGAATTTTACCTAGCCAAAGGTAGTAGAAAGAAGAATGTTGTATTTCCTGACATACCTGACGTTCATGATTCCATTAAAGAGATGACTGCGATTCTTCAAACTCTCTCCTGCGTTTCGCTTAGTAAACATTATTTTGTATAGAGTAAAAGGTGTTCTACACTATGCTGCACTTTGCGAAAGTAAGCCTGTGTGAATGTGAAGTTCCTGAGGAAGCCTGTCTTAAGTAATATCTTAGGCGCATAAGCTCTAATACAAATGCTTTACCCTTACTTTATGGCCAGAAATTGGGTTTGTAGTTTTGTTACATTTCATGTGTGTAATTTACAACAACCTGCGGGCTACTAGTGATCGCGACGACAATTCGGGGCCCCGAACATGATACAAGAAGGCGAACATATATTTTGCACAGTATGCCTTAAAATCCTATTCTTGTGCCGTAACTGAGAAGTTGATGTACGCATAGGCCTAGCTGTAAGGTTTTCAACTTGTGTTTGAGAGGGAAAAGCTCGAATCTTGGCAGGGTTACTAGGTGCACTGACTGAGATGTTCGTGGTTTTCTCAGTATGTAGAGGAAAAGGCTGGGATAATACTGCCAAATAGAATACGACAGTCTACTTGCAGTAATTCAACTATTCAAATTCATTCTTAGCTTTATTTGTCGTTTAAGGTTGTATAGCCTTTTCTGTAGACAGACATTGTTGAATACCTTAGGCTCAATAAGTAGGTATCATTATAATGTTATCACACGAACATTAATACGGCAGCATTCCACTATTTCAGTCTTGAAATTTATTCAGGTGGTTGAGGTTAAAGTCGTGTTGTTAAAAAACGTAACGTTGTATTTTGGTTATATTGCAGTTGGTGAACAGCCTTCTACGGACGAGACCAAGTACAAGAAGCAGGGTGCAAAACCCAAACAGAAAAGGAGAGCTCCTGACCCACCAATATCTTCCCCTGGCAAATCAACCAGTGACATTCCACAATTAAACCCAAACGTAAGTGAAACAAGTTGACCCATTACGGTCTCATAATTGAGAGACAAACAACATTCCTCTGTTTTTGTGGCTTGTTAATAAGACAGCTCAAATGTAGCCTTTTAATCTGGAGAGACAAATTTGTGTCTCAGTCACTGAAGGAATGTAGACTACAACACGAGAGCGAGGTCTGTCAGACGGGTTGGATACTTGATGTACGATGATGTTTTTGCAAATCTCTGCACTAACAAGAGCTACTGTCATGCAGAATGGTCAAAAATAAAAGGATGCCGGTTATTAGGCTTCATATCTGTCCTTTTCCACCTATCATCAGGCCCTAAAATGTTGAAAATTTATTAACAACATGGAGACGTCCACCAAATTTTCCACGCTATATTGCGATATTCAGAAATAAAGCCACTATAAAGCCTAATTAAAACAAGGCTCTAACCGGGCTTTTCCACATATCCTATAAACCTTCCTTGGGCTTTGTTGAAATTCGAGGTGGGAGAATCACTAATTTGCGTTTAATTCTTTCCCCTTTTAAGTAAGGCTATTAACCATGAAACTGGGACGGGAAGACAATATCCAGAAGGACTCCTTTTTGCTGCTGCATGTAAGAGGATGGGGAAGACTAGCAGGGAATAGATAGACTATCTGGAGGTGCAATTTTGAAGAGGCGACGGTCCGACGCAGGCTGTCGCGTCAATGAAGAAGAAGGCATGTAAAAGAGAGCCTTATGTAAATTTATGTACTGCATTATGCAGTACATATTTTCCACTCTCATTGTAAATAGTATTAATGCGTATGGAGTTCGGCGATGTTGTATTATGGAAGTGGAGCAGCGAAATTCAGATACCGCATAAAAATAGAATGTCTCTCCTTGAAGGAAATTCAATTGTATATAAGACACTCATCAACTTGACTTGTCTTGAGTAATGACTGGGATATAATGCGTATATACCTTCTTTCTCGCGAGTTTTGGAGCTTCCAAAACTTCATGGCTTTATACGCCTACTAAAATTTATCGTCAAAATATAGAAACAATAACATAAACACTGTTGGTTTTAAAGGGCCTGACCAAATCGGCTAATATGGAAGTTCATGTGGAAAAAGTAGGGAATCCGCGGAGTACACCATGATTTAAAAAAACGTTGATGCTTCTTTCAAAATCGTACAGTACGAGCAAGATGCTGTCTGCACCTTGGCCTTCTATATTCTAGTAGTGTTCTTACAAATCATACAATTAAGACAGGAATCCCTCGATGCAGTGTCAGCCTATCACAACGTCTCTACTGTGATAGGATAACACAGAGAAACAGGAAAATACATCTTACCTTCTAGAGAGATTTGACCTCGCGATTCCATGGACTGGTTCAAGAACCTTCGAAAGCGCTGCCACTGGGATCGAAATTTTGAAAGATTTACTGGGCTAAAAATTATAACATCTACAATATGTTGCAGAGCTGTCCTGTAAGGGCAAAGCGGCAACCTGCAACGTTGAACTGGGAATTGGATAGGGTGTGGCCTACCGTGAAGCAGTCGGTGATAATCTGCACAGGAGTGATAATGAATTACAGTCAGGCGAACGGAAAATCCCAAGAGTCGGCGATGAACATAATTTACTCTGTGTAGTCGTTCCAGTAAGAAGTGGGTTTCACATTTATTGATTCTCGTTTAGAGATGGAGAAAAGACCAGTGCGAATATTCCTTCATTAATTGGAGGACATTTATAATAAGATTTAGAGAGTTGCTCTATTAGGTAAAATTATTTCATTTGAAACATGGCCAATTTTAATTACTTATCCTTCAGCATTCCTCTTATTTCAGATAACTAGTGGCCTATCATCATTTTACTAATTGCTTCTTTTTCAAGCGCTGTCGCAAAATAACCGCAAAAGACGACTATCAGCTTCGTCAGGTCCTTTTCTCTGTCCGTCTGTCCGCAAGGAAAACCTCATGGATGGGTTTTCGAAAAATCTTACATTGAGGATTTGTCATGAAGTTTATTAATCAAAATCAAGCTGGTTAAAATCGGACTAACCTAACGGGGCAGTTTACACAAGACTGGCGTCTATTGCTGTCCATACGGAATTTGTTTTGCACTAAGGACACTCGGACAGGGTTTTCTCCACATACTTCGGCTCCCCTTTTCCAGTATTATTCCAACAGTATTCCCTACTCTTTCACTCATTTTCACCGAAAGCAGTGTAATTTAACAAGTTAACAGACTCGTTACATAACATGGTTACTTACTTCATGGTGATATCTCTCCGTCTCCGAGATAAAAAGAAATACAGGTGACGATCTAAGTATAGTATTGAATGGCACGGGTGCGACTTGCTTACCCCCCCCATTTAGTGCCAAAATACAAGCGCAGCCATAATATTTAACATTTATTGCTTTTTACTTGACTATAATTACATAAAATAGGGGCACATAGAGGACAGGAGCTGTGGTGTGCCGTTACAGTTTAATGACGTAGTCTTCGTTTCGTTAACGTCAGGTTCCTATGCAGTTGTTTTTATTTTCATGTGACTGACACATCATTCACAATTAAGAACAACAAAACTATAACATTTAAAAGTTAGTGCTTTATCTGGCAGTATGTAGTTTCTATTTGAATAGATTATGAGTGAAATTACAAATTGTGTAAGATATATCGCATGTAAATAAAAACATATAAAGTATCTTGGCAAGGCGCACTTTAAGGTTATTTATTAACGACAAACGTAACATAGACAAAATCAGTATAGACGTATAAATAATTCATTATTCATAGGAATGTGTGTAAAATAACAGGTGCTAATAATTGTAACAAGATTCAGTAATACACGAGTACGTAAAATTTTGAATAACAGTACTATGGCCCTAGTAGGTTGTTTTGGTATGGCCATCAAGCATGGGCTCAGGACGCAAAAATCCAAACGTGTCTCGGTGTCATTACACGTACATTTCTTATCTTGTCAAAAGATTATATAGTATCTCATGTAATGTCTGCGATAAGCTTGGCCAGCCATATTGGTCGCCAGTTGGATCGTGGCCATTAATACGGCACTTGATCAGACTCACTACGAAGAGATTATTGCAGTTCTGTATACAAGTAATTTCCAACCACAAAACTGTGGCGACGAAGCGTTGCAGATATAGGCAAACGTGTTATCGACCATGACGTAACTTGCAAAACAGGGAGTGGCAAATTGTGCCGTATAAAGTGAAGGAAAAGGTACAGTTCCTGTACAATATATTAAGGTCTATGGGTGAGTGGAGATATAGCACTCTTGACCTCGGCGCTAGATTGAGATGAGCAGTCAGCTTCATGCCTCGGCCGCTTATCTCCATTAGGCAGTGAAGGGGAGATTGGGTGGGCCCCAGAACAGGTCTGGCGAACTGGGGAAGATCTATATGCTTGCCTTTGCCTGTAATAGAACCAAGATTCCTCGTTTGTTCAGCCCTTTGTGTATTCACTTTCAGATGTGACAGGATTGGTATATAATTTCGTAGAACGCAGGGTAATCGCTTATCTGTGTGATTCAGCTTTACTTCCCACAGCTTTCGTGAGGCTGGCTGATAAGTTATTGAATGTATGGCCCTCGGTGGTGAAGAATATTGTATGTGAAATAACTGTGCACAACGTGACTTGGAATGTCCGACATTCGTGATTTATGTGAAAACTTCTTCTCTTCTTTGAAACTTTCGTTTTCACGCCCTTTCCAAGGATATTTCGAATATAAAACAGCAATTCAAGATATAAACCTACATCCCGGTGTTCCGTTTCTTTACTGGCTACTGAATACTAGTGTGTCTGTAGAAAGAACTGGAACTGAATGAGAGTATCTAATCAGTTTATCCTTAAGTAAGAGTCCTGTAAGTTACACCACTATACTTTTAAAGAAATACTGGCGGATTTTCAAATTACGGCGCTACAAACATGCTTGCAAGTGCAGGCAGACCTCTACTGACTCATTGCCTACCCTGGGCTCACGTAGCCTCATACAATTAAAAACCATCATTCTGAGTCTCGAATTTTAAGGACGAGTAACTGCAGAACTGGAGAGGTTATAAGGCTACAATCAGACAAAATGTATTTCAGAAACTGATCTTCCAGATGAAAAACAAAGTAACTTAATACTAATCGCCCACTCAAAGTAGAAAGATTTAAGCTTGTACATAGAGAGAAACCCCTAATTTGTGATAAATTGTTTTATATAAATTATATGTGTTATTGCATTTACTTATTTCATAAGTTTTTAAAGGTACTTCCACAGAATTTTATCCAACAGGAGGCGGATGTGTCGGTGACATTGTCAGTCATTGAATGCAGTGCTGAAGACCCACCACACCAGGAAAATCCGACTGCTACTTCACACCTCGAGGTCATAACCCAGGAGCCACAACATGACACCAAGAACAGAGAATCACATGATTCTTGTATAAGGAAATCAGATCATCTGCACGGAGAGCAGATTCTTAATACCGAGAAAAGGACACCAAAGCTTCATTCTGACAATGAAGCAGACGAGTCGAAGGGTATTCAACAAGATCCACAACAACTGGAACCTACTCATGTGAACGGTCATTCTGAAGGTGGGGATGAAATAGATGATAGGGTGCACACTGTCAGAAAGGGTGATAAACCTCCAATTGTAGAAAGTGTATTAAAGAAACAGGTACAGCATGCGGAGTTGCATGACGACGAAGGTACAGATGATTATCTAGAGCTCCAAAGTGCTCTTGAAAATGAACTGAGAGAATATCTAATCCAACTAGAAAATGAAAACTTCTTTTGTCAACAAGACTGGAAGACTGAAAATACGCAACGTCGAGACCATTTCGATTACGGTGTCCAGGCAGCCACAACAGATACAGCAAAAAATAAGTACAAATTACACAATGGAAAGAATTTGTCCGAAAATATTGGTTTACGTAACGGAGAGGAACTGAAAATTAGAAACACACAACAAATTGAAAAAAACACGGCGCCTGAACCAAAACCGAGAATTGTACGACCAAATATGTAAAAAAAAAAACCAGAAACAAACAACACTGTGTTATGTTAGAAGGCTTAAAATAATCAGGAGCTGAAACTTCTGGGTGAACGGATTAATGATGCACACATATTTAATACAGTGTGGAAGAAAAGATCGTGTTGATATGCTTGACTGAATCAAACCACACACACATGCGCAACAATCTGGCGTACAACATAGGATCCTATAGTGATTAATTGGGTCCTTTCTATTGATTGTCAATAAATTACTAAATTCACAACCGCATGTTTGTAGTAAATCACGAGAGACAAGGGAAATCTTTACAGCTTTCAAACATCAGT
>Ga0123352_10017797_pt1 | contig 11321 bp, 8 predicted proteins | sample TergutLab28metaG_FD_89700 | JGI IMG/M metagenome (GOLD analysis project Ga0123352, IMG submission 89700) | Labiotermes labralis P1 segment gut microbial communities from Petit-Saut dam, French Guiana - Lab288 P1 | ecosystem: Host-associated > Arthropoda: Insects > Digestive system > Gut ... | reverse complement strand
GTCGAACCGGCCGGGGGACCGCGCGTCCCCCGGCCGCCTCGCGCTCAGGCCGTCACGACGCGGTCGGCCCGGGGGCGTCCGGGGCGCGTGCTCGTTCCCGTGCGCGCGGGCCAGGCGCAGCGGGCCGTTGAGCTCGCCCCCAGCCCGGGCCGGCGCCGCAGCGTCCGGCGCCTCGGCCGCATCGCAACGCCGGGGCGACGCGGGTTGCCGCGCCCGGTTGCCGTGCGTCACCGCCGTGTTCACCGGACGCACCCGTCACGCTCACACGCCCTCCACCGCAGGCGCGGGCCGGCGTCCTACCCCGCGTTCAGCCGGAGGTCGCGGCCGGTGCCCAGGGCCGCGGCGGCGACCACCCCGAGGGCGACGGACTCGGCAACCGCGCCCGGGTGCACGGCGGTTCGGGCGAGGGCGAGGTTCTGGCAGGCGGCGAGGGCGATTCCCGCCCCCATGACCAGCAGCGCGGTGGACAGCCGGCGGGTCGTCGGCAGCGGGGACGTCCGGGCCAGGCGGGCGACCAGGGAGCAGAGGCGGAACGCGACGAAGGCCAGCGTCAGCCAGTAGCAGAGGACCAAGGCAGCGCCCGCCCCGCCCCTGGAGTGTCCGGCGGCGCCGCTCCAGGCGAGCGCGCAGAGGGCCGCGACGGCGGCGGCCGGCGCCGCCATGACGCGGACCGCGGTGGTTGCCGTGCGGCGCAGCATCGCACGCTCCGGCCGCGGAAGGGGCGCGGCCAGGGCGATGCCGAGCAGGACCGGGGCGAGCCAGAGGCTGGTGACGGGGTGCCGGAGGTCGGCGGTCAGCGTCGCGGACGGTTCGGCGTGGCGCAGCAGCAAGCCGGCGACCGCGGCCAGGGCGAACAGCGCGACGGTCAGCACCCGGCGGGTCTGGCCGGTGGACGTCTCGGGCCAGTCGGCGGGATGGAGCCACAGCCGCACGGCCCCGGCGACGGTGTCGGGCCAGGACCGCATCCCGGCCGCCGCCACCTCGTCGCCGATGTCCGCACCCCAGCGCTCGCGCACCGCCGGCGGGTAGAGCCGCGTGAGGACCGTGGCGGCGTTCATGCCGGCCCGGCCCCCAGCGCGCGCAGTCCGGCGGCCGAGATACGGGCCATCTGCTGGAGTTCGGCGCGCAGTTGGTCGCGGCCCGCGTCGGTGATCCGCATCGTGCGGTGGCGTTCCCGCGGCCCGGCCGGCTCGTCCGCCGGCCCGATCAGCCCGCGCGCCTCCAGGCGGGACAGCGCCCCGTAGAGGCTGCCGGGACCGAGCTTGCCGCCGGTCAGCTCCTCGATCGCGGTGTTGATGGCGTATCCGTGCAGCGGCCCCTCCGCGAGGACGGTGAGGACGAGCATCTGGGCATCGTTGCTGTGCATGGGCCTCTCCGCCTGCCGCTCCCTGCTGGTACGGGCCACGATACTACTTCCCGCGTACTACTGGCGGGTGGCGCTTGCGGTCCGTTGACCGGCGGGGCCGTGCCGGTGGGTGCGGTCGGCCGACCGGACACGGTCGCGCGCGCCGGCCTCCGCGGGCAGCCCGGGACGTGCGTGTCCACGCCAGGGTCGGCGTAGAGGCGGCCGGCCCTCGCTCTCCTTCCGGCGCGGTGCCCGCGTTCCGGCTCCTTCCGGCCCGGTGCTCGCGTCGGCGCTCGGAGTCCGGCGTCCCGCCCGGCCGCCTGATCACCCCCCGCCGTCCCGGCCGCCACCCCGGCACCGGCGTCAGGCGGCGCGGCCCGGATCAGCTCGCGTACTACGCGTCACGTTACTCCTTGACACGTACTACGCGGCACGTAATATGGCAGCCATGCAACGTGCCGACGAGAGCGCACGCGCGGCCCTTGCCGCGGTGCGGGCCGCCCTGGGGGCGGCCGTGGTGTTCGAAGCGCTGACCGTGGTGGCGACCCACGACAAGGCGGTGCGGGCCGCCAGCCCGTGGCAGGACGACCCCTATGACGCGGCGGTGTCGCTGGCCCAGTTCACGGTGCCGGTGCTCGCCCTGGTCATCGCGCTGCGCCTGCTGGTGTGGCGGGCCCCGGGCGGGCTGGACCGCGCTCAGCAGACGGCGCGGGCGGCGGGGCTCATGACCGCGCTGGCCGGGCTGACCGCCGCCTTCGAGTGGGCCGCGCTCGCCGGCGGGCGCCACCGCTCCGCCTGGGACGCGTGGACGGCGGTGCTGGTCGGCGGGCTCGCCGTGACCTCCGTGCTCGCGGTGTCCGCGTCGGTGCTGCTGGTGCGCGGCCGCCGGCCGCGGGGCTCGGCGCGCGGGTGGCGGCACGACTGGCTCGGCGACGCGGTCCTGCTGGGCGGCAGGGTTCCGGTCCTGGGACGGTGGCTCGGCCCCGAGGCGGCGGCGTGGACGCGGGAGCGGGCCTGGCCGGTGTTCGTCGCGCTGAGCCTGCTGGCCTCGGCGGCGCTGACCGCGGCCCAGGCTGTGGGGGAGCGGTGGACGGATCCGCTGCTCGTCGTCTGGATGCTGGGCGTCGGGACGGCGTCCAACCTGGCGTTCTGCGTGATCAGCAACGCGCTCGCCGGCTTCGTCGCCCGCCCGCCGCGCAGCAGGATGCGGCGCGTCACCGAGTTCTCCGTCGTGACCGGATGCGTCACCGTCCAGCTGGTGATGGCCTTCCGCGACCCGCTGTGGTCGGCGCTGGCCGGCGGCCCCCTGACCTCCGTCCCGGCGCTGACCGCGCTCACCTTCGGTGCGGGCGCGGCGGCGTCCTTCCTCTGCGCCGTCCTGCTCCTCGCGAGAAGGCCCGCGGCGCCGCCGTCCGGCGGGGCCACCGCGGCCTGACCGCTCCCGATTCCGTCACCTCCCCCGCCGAGGTCCGCGCCCTGCGTGAGCGCCTGGGGGGCAGGGCGCGGCACGGTGCCGCCGGCTTCGTCCTGGCCCGCCGCGGCAGGCGGCGTGACGCGCGTGCCCTGCGGAGCGGATGCGTGACCGAGCGCAGTGCGCGGCGACGGGACCGTCCACCGTGCGGAGCCGCAGCGTGACGGGGTGAAGCATGTCGTCCGCGCGGCAAATCGAGGAGGCGGCATTTGCGGCATAAGTCATGAAAACTGGTTAACTTCACCCTATGGACTTCGGTCGTCGACTGACTGACCTGCCCGAGCGCATGTCCCGCCTGGCGCTGGGGCTGGCGCTTGCCCTGGTGGTGGCCATCACCGTCGCCGACGTGATCTCCCCCAAGCAGGTCTACCTCAGTCCGATGCTCGTGGTCGCCCCGGCGCTCGTGGCATCGTTCGCCGGCCCTTGGCGCACCGCGGGCATCGCCCTGGTGGCCCTGGGGGCGCAGGTCATCGCGGCGGCGGCGAACGGCGGCGCCGCCACCAAGACCCGGGTGTGGCAGCTGGCCGCGCTGTTCGTCGTCTCGGTCCTGCTCGTCTTCTTCAGTTACGTCCGCCAGCAGCGCGGCCAGGAGCTGAGCCGGGCCAGACTCGTGGCCGAGACCGCCCAACGGGTGCTGCTGCGGCCGCCGCCCCCGCGCGTCGGCCCGCTCCGGATCGCCTGGCAGTACCTCGCCGCCGAGAACGACACGCAGTTCGGCGGTGACCTCTTCGCCGTCACCCGCTGCCGGCCGGCCGCCAGCCGCGCGATCATCGGCGACGTCCGCGGCCACGGGCTGCCCGCGATCGCCGAGGCGTCCGCCATCCTGGGCTCCTTCCGCGAGGCCGCCCGGCGCAGCACGACCCTGGACGAGCTGGCGGCGGTGCTGGAGGAGAGCGTCGGCTGGGACCTCCAGGAGATCGCGGACAGCGGGCAGGAGCGGGGCGAGAACTTCGCCACCGCGTTGCTGCTCGAAGTGCCCGACCAGGGCGATCGCGTCTACATGACCTGCTGCGGGCACCCGCCGCCCCTGCTGATCAGCGCGGACGGCCAGGTCACCGCAACACGCTGCGCCGACCCGGCCCCGCCGCTGGGCCTGGGTTTCCTGTCCGGGACCACCGGCAGCCTGGAGACCCTCACCTACTCCACCGGGGACACGCTCCTGCTCTACACCGACGGGGTCATCGAGGCGCGCTCACCGCAGGGCGCGTTCTACTCGCTCGTCGAGCGCGTCGCGGGCTTCCCCCACCCGCTGTCCCCGGACGCCCTGGTGCAGCACCTGCGCCAGGACCTGCTCGCCCACACCGGCGGCCGGCTGAGCGACGACGCCGCCCTGCTCGCCCTCAGCATGGCCCCTGAGGACGACGAGACCCAGCGGTACGGTGGAAACGAGACCGAGGCCGGCACCGCACCCAGCCCCGCCGGGGTCCGCGCGACCAGCTCCACCAGCGCGTCGGGTGCGTCCGGCCCCTCGGGCGCCCCCCGGGAACCGCTCCGGAGCGGGGCCGACGAGAGCCCCACGAGGAGGACCTCACGCCATGGAATCCGAGCGCATCGACAGCATCGTCTCCGCACTGCGTACGCGGGGCATCATGGCCCATCGCGTTGACGAGGGCGTGTACGAGTTCGGCATCCGCGTGGTCATTCCCGACGGCAGCGAGGCCCTCTGGTCGATCGGCGCCGGCGGGCTGGAGGCCGAGGTGCTGCGGGACAACACGCTCATCGGCTTCGTGCCGCACATCGCCGGCTCCGAGGACTTCACCGACCAGCAGGCGACCCAGGCGATCGCCACCACCAGCTACTCCGAGGAAGGGCTGCACCCCGCGAGGCGCGACGTCCCGCCGCCGGACCCCGCCCGATCGCCCGCGCCTTCCGACCCGCTCGTGGAGACGCGGCCGCTGCCCGAGCCGGAGTCGCCGGCCGGACCGCCGAGCGCCGGGTCACCCGACGCGGAGCCCGGAGCCGAACCGGGCGCCGAGCCGCTCCCCGGCTCCTCGCACCCGCGCTGGCGCCACTGGCCGCACCGCTGAACCAGACGTGACCGCCCGGCGTCGGGACGGTGACCCCGCCGTGGCCGCCGGCCCCGGTCGCCTCGAACCGCTCGCGGGTTCCAGCCAAACGCTTCGGCCGGCGCCACGGCATAGGTATGTGTCGAGGTGGCTGCCACGTACCCCGGTTCATGACTGACGGGCACCCCTGTTCATAGGGGTGGTGGACACAGGGGTAGGGGTTACTGGCGAGTGCGGGGCCGAACTACTTTCGAGCGTGCCTGTGTGGCGCTCCCGGAGTAAATTGGGCGGGTTTGGATCGAATTGGAGATGTGTGTGGACCGCGAGGCCTGGTTCAGCCGCTATCACCCTGCTCCTCCTGGAAGCGAACCCCGCAGACTTGTCTGCTTTCCGCACGCCGGCGGCTCGGCCAGTTTTTACCTCCCTGTTTCCCGGGCACTGCAACCGGATGTCGAAGTCCTCGCCGTGCAGTATCCGGGCCGGCAGGAGCGCAGGACCGAGCAGCCGGTCCGGGACCTGCACGAACTGGCGGACCGGGCGGCCGAGGCGCTGGCCCCGACGGTCGACCGACGGACGGCGTTCTTCGGCCACAGTATGGGTGCGGTGGTCGCCTACGAGGTCGCCCTGCGGCTGAAGCGGAACCATGGGGTGGAGCCGGCCCGGCTCTTCGTCTCCGGACGCCGCGCGCCGTCGGTGCACCGCCCGCTGCCCGATCCGGTCCACCTGCGGGACGACGCCGGAGTCGTCGCCGAGCTGCGGCGGCTGGCCGGCACCCATGCCGACCTCCTCGCCGACGACGAGGTCGTGCGGATGATCCTGCCCGCGGTGCGCGGCGACTACCGGGCCATCGAGACCTACGTGCCGCGCCCGTTGGTGCCGCTGGGCTGCCCGGTCACGGCGCTCGTCGGTGACCGCGACCCGCAGGTCGAGGTCACCGAAGCGGAAGCATGGGCCGGGCACACCACCGGCCCGTTCGACGTCCAGGTGTTCCCCGGCGGGCACTTCTACCTGGTCGCCGAGGGGCCGGCCGTGATCGGCGCGGTCCGCGACCGGCTCGGCGTGCCGGTGTGAAGGCGGCGACGGCCGCGGCTGATTCCTTCCGCCTTCTTAACAGGCCGGGTTGCCCGAACTTCGGGAAGCCGCGATAGAGTCGAACCGGCTTTCGGGGCCTGCGGAAGCCGGTTATCCGGAGTATGCCAGGAGCACCTATGCCACGGGCTGCGAGCCCGGCGGGCACCTTGTCGTGTGCCCGGTTTCTGTTGGGTAAGAGTGCGAATTGAACGGTTTGAACGGGGGCTGTTCACTGTCGTGGAATTTATTCAGCGTGAAGCACAGTTAGAGTTTCTGCGAACCGCCCTGAGGGAAGCCATTTCCGGCAGCGGCGGAACGGTTCTGGTTGAAGGTGGAATCGCCTGCGGGAAGAGCCAGACCCTGGAATGGGTGATCGACGAGGCGACCCGCGCCGGGGTGACCCTGCTGACCGCGGCGGGGTCACCGGCCGAGGACGGCACGCCGCTGGGCGTCGTCGCCCAGTTACTCGACGGCGCGCCGCCGCTGACCGGACTCCCGTCCGCGGTGGAATGCGCCGCCGACCGGCGACCCGGCCGGTTCGCCCGGCAACTCACCGCGGCCGTACGGGACATGGCCGAACAGGCGCCGGTCGTCATCGGCGTCGACGACCTCCAGCACGCGGACGCCGAGTCGCTGCACTGCCTGCTCCAACTGGCGCGGCTGACACGGCGCAGCCGTGTCCTGATGGTCCTCACCCAGCCCCTGCACGGCGGGCCGCGGGACCCGCAGTTCGCCGTCGAACTGCTCCGCGAGCCCGCCGTGCACCGGTTACGGCTGCCGCCCCTCGACCCGGACGGCGTCGCCGAAGTCCTCGCCGGGCACAGTGACATGCCGGCCGGCGCCGCGGACGCCGCCGAACTGCACCAGCTGACCGGCGGCAACCCGCTGCTGCTGCGTGCGCTCATCGAGGACTGCCGGCGCTCGGAGACCTACTGGTCCTCGGGCGTCGCCCGGCTGGCGGCGGGAGAGCTGTTCGGGCAGGCGCTGCTGACCTGCCTGCGCCGCGGCGGCGAGAACACATGGGAGGTGGCCGCCGCACTGGCCGTCCTGGGGGAGGCGGCCGACACCGAGTCCCTCGGGCGGGTCGCCGAGGCCACCTCCTGGAGCGTCGACGAGGCGCTGCAGGCGCTGGAGTCCGCCGGCATCGTCGACGGTGCGCGGTTCCGCGACCCGGTGGCGCAGTCGGTGGTGCTGGACAGTCTCGACGCGGGCGAGCGCGGCCGGCTGCACAGGCAGGTGGCCTGCCTGCTCAAGGACCAGGGCGCACGCCCTTCCGACGTGGCCGCGCACCTGCTCGCGGGGGGCGAGGTGCCCGACCCGTGGGGAGCGGCGGTGCTGCGGGAGGCCGCGGAGGCCGCCCTCCACGAGGACGACGCCCGACTCGCCATCGACTACCTGGAGTTGGCCTGCGCCGGCTGCGACGACGAGCGGGTGCGCATCGACATCCGGCTGCGGCTCGCCGCCGTGCTGTGGCGGGTCGACCCCACCGCGGCCGAGCTCCGGCACCTTCCGGACCTGGTCGCCACCGCGGCCCGCACCCGGCTGCCGGCGCACACCGCCGGCCGGCTGGCCCACCTGCTGATCGGCCACGGCCGGGTGGAGGAGGCCCGCGAGATCATCGGCGGTCTCAGGGAGAGGGCGTCCTCCGGCCAGTCGGTCGCCGCGCAGGCGGCCCTGGACCTGGTGGCCCCGCTGTCGGGCCGCTGGTACGCCGAGGGCGGCGACGAGGGGCCGCAGGACCACCCGGCGCCCGGGGACATGACGGCCCCGGCGTCCTTCGACGGGCCGCCGCGCTTCCCCGTCCTGCCGCCCGACAGCGGCGGCGAGGGGTCGGTCGAGCGCTTCCTGCGGGTGTCCCCGCTGATCGACGTGACGCTGACGCCGATCGTCAACGCGGTGGTGTCCCTGTACTACAGCGACCGGCTGGAAGCCGCGGAGGACGCCTGCCGGAAGTTCCTGGAGGAGGCCGGCCGGCGGCGCGCGCCGGGGTGGCGGGCGGTGTTCGCCGCCCTGCGGGCCGACATCGCCCTGCGCGGCGGCCGGTTGGAGGCCGCCGCGGAGTACGCCCGGGAGTCGCTGCGCGGCGTCTCCGACCACAACGGGAGCTTCTTCCTCGGCGGCCCGCTGGCGGTGCTGGTCCTCACCCACACCGCGGCCGGTGACTACACCGCCGCGGCCAGGCGGCTCAACCAGCCCGTGCCCGACGCCCTCCTCAAGAGCGTCTACGGGCTCGGATACCTGCGCGCGCGGGGCCACTTCCACCTGGCCACCGACCAACCCGAGGCCGCGCTCGCCGACTTCATGACCGCCGGCCGGCTCGCCGTGCGCTGGGGCGTGGACCGCCCGGTGCTGCTGCCCTGGCGCACCGACGCCGCCCAGGCGCTCTACCAGCTGGAACGGGTGGACCGCGCCGAGCGGTTGATCGTCGACCAGATGCGGATGCCGGACGCCGTGTACCCGCGGGTGCGCGGGGTCACGCTGCGGCTGCGGGCGCAGAGCGTCGACGTCAAGCTGCGGCCGTCGCTGCTGGCCCGCGCGGTCGAGGACCTGCACCGCTCGGGCGACCGGCTGGAACTGGCCCGCACCGTCAGCGTGCTGGGCGAGACGTACCGCGAACTGGGCGAGACCACCCGGTCGATCGCGGTCACCCGGCGGGCCATGCACCTGGCCCGCGAGTGCGGCGCCGAGCCGCTGTGCGCGGAGTCGGGGCAGCGGCTGCGCGAGGGCGAGCGCAAGCGGGTCCAGGACCTCGGCCCGGCTGGCGGCGCGTCCGCGGAACCCGACGGGTGCGACGTGCCGGGCGCGGAGGCCGAGGCCAAGCTCAGCGATTCCGAGAAGCGGGTCGCGGCCCTGGCGGCCTGCGGATACACCAACCGGGAGATCTCGGCGAAGCTGTTCGTGACGATCAGCACCGTCGAGCAGCACCTGACCCGGGTCTACCGCAAGCTCAACATCACCAGGCGGCACCAACTCCCGCTGGAAGTGCACCTGCCGACCAACGAGATCGCCTGACCGCCGGGTCAGGACGGGGAGGACCGCTCATGCAGCAGATCGTCGACGCCGTGCTCGCGGGAGCGGGAGCCGAGGACTTCCTCGCGCTCCCGGTGCCGGAGAGCCATCGCGGCGCGGCCGTGCTCCGCGAGGAGACCGGTATGTTCGAGGGGCTGGCGACCCGGGACAAGGACCCCGCCAAGTCCCTGCACACCGTCGAGGTCGCGACCCCCGAACCCGGGCCCGGCGAGGCGCTGATCGCCGTGATGGCCAGCGCGATCAACTACAACACGGTGTGGAGCGCGATCTTCGAACCGCTGCCGACGTTCACCTTCCTCGACCGGTACGCGCGCAGCAGCCCGGAGGCGGCACGCCACGCCCAGCCGTACCACGTGCTCGGCTCGGACCTGTCCGGGGTGGTGCTGCGCACCGGGCCGGGGGTGCGGAACTGGAAGCCGGGCGACCAGGTCGTCGCGCACTGCCTCAGCGTGGAGCTGGAGTCGGCGGACGGGCACGACGACACGATGCTCGACCCCGAGCAGCGGATCTGGGGCTTCGAGACCAACTTCGGCGGGCTGGCGGAGCTGGCCCTGGTCAAGTCCAACCAGCTGATGCCCAAGCCCCGCCACCTCACCTGGGAGGAGTCCGCGTCCTCCGGGCTGGTGAACTCCACCGCCTACCGCCAGCTGGTGTCGCGCAACGGCGCCGCACTCAAGCAGGGCGACGTGGTGCTGATCTGGGGCGCGGGCGGCGGACTCGGTTCGTACGCCACCCAACTGGCCCTGAACGGTGGGGCGGTGCCGGTGTGCGTGGTCTCCGATCCGCACAAGGCCGAGCTGGTCCGCGCCATGGGCGCGGACCTGGTCATCGACCGGGCCGCGGAGGGCTACCGGTTCTGGAAGGACCCGCAGACGCCCGACCCCCGCGAGTGGAAGCGGTTCGGCGCGCGGATCCGCGAGCTGACCGGTGGCGAGGACCCGGACATCGTGCTGGAGCACCCCGGCCGGGAGACCTTCGGCGCCAGCGTCTTCGTCACCCGCCGCGGCGGTACGGTCGTCACCTGCGCCTCGACCTCGGGATTCCGGCACGAGTACGACAACCGGTACCTGTGGATGTCGCTCAAGCGGATCGTCGGCTCGCACTTCGCGAACTACCGGGAGGCGTGGGAGGCCAACCGCCTGATCACCAAGGGCATGGTGCATCCGACGCTGTCCACGGTCTATCCGCTGGAGGCGACCGGCGAGGCGACCCGCGCCGTCCACCGCAACGAGCACAGCGGGAAGGTGGGCGTCCTGTGCCTGGCACCCGGGGAAGGGCTCGGCGTGACGGACCCGGAGACCCGGGAGAAGCACCTGCCGAAGATCAACCGGTTCCGCAGCCCGGCGGCCGGCTGAAGCCGGCGGTGGCGCGCGGCCCGGGCGGGTGCGCGCCACCGCCCCCTGGCCGGCCGTGGCGCGCCGTCCGGCCCGGTCCGGCTGTCCGGCCGACCCGGCCGCCGACAACGAGCCGCCGACAACGGGCCGCCGGCCGCGAGCCGGCGGCCCGGCCGCGGTCAGCGGGCCTGGTGCACGAGGAATCCGCGGCCGGTCTTGCGCCCGAGGCACCCGCGCCCGACCAGCCCGGTCAGGGCCGGTCCCGGCGCCAGCGCCGGATCGCCCGACGCGGCGTGCAGGCTTCGCAGGATCTGCACCGCGACGTCCAGGCCGATCACGTCGAGGAGGTGCAGCGGTCCCATCGGGAAGCCGTGGACGCCGGTCATCACCGCGTCCACGTCCTCGGGCGGGATCCCGTGCCGCTCGGTCAGCGCGATCGCCCGGTTCAGATAGGGGAAGAGCAGCGCGTTGACGATGAAGCCCGCCCGGTCCGGGCACTCCACCGGGCGCTTGCCCAGGGCGATCGCCGCGTTCCTGGCGCGGGCCGCGGACGCCGGTGACGTCTTCGCCGTCCGCACCACCTCGACCAGCCGCATCACGGGCGCCGGGTTGAAGAAGTGCAGGCCCACCACCGCGTGCGGCCGGCCGGAGGCCGCCGCGCACGCGGACACCGGAAGGCTGGAGGTCGTCGTGGCCAGCAGCGCGTCCTGGTGGGCCGCCCGCCCCAGCCGGGCGAAGACCTCCCGCTTGGCGGCCAGCTCCTCCGCGATCGCCTCGACCACCAGATCGCAGCCGCCCACCGCGTCCAGGTCCGCCGCCGCGGTCAGCCGGCCCAGCGCCGCGTCGGCCTGGTCGGGCGTCAGCCTGCCGCGCGCTGCCGCCCGGCCCAGCGAACGCTCGACGGCGACCAGCGCCTCCTTGGCCCGGCTGTCGCTGCGGGCCACCAGCACCGTCGGCACCCCGGCGCGTGCGCACACCTCGGCGATGCCGGTGCCCATGGTCCCGGAACCGACCACGCCGACCGACGACAGCGCCGGCAGCCCGCCGTCCGCCGCCGTATCGTC
>Ga0123352_10017795_pt1 | contig 11321 bp, 5 predicted proteins | sample TergutLab28metaG_FD_89700 | JGI IMG/M metagenome (GOLD analysis project Ga0123352, IMG submission 89700) | Labiotermes labralis P1 segment gut microbial communities from Petit-Saut dam, French Guiana - Lab288 P1 | ecosystem: Host-associated > Arthropoda: Insects > Digestive system > Gut ... | reverse complement strand
TGTGTGTGTGTGTGTTATATATTGAGCATTTGGTCCTAAGGGTTCTGACTTGGAAGGCTCTTCGTCTCAACATCTACTATCTTGTCTGAGGGGGGTTTCTCTTGGTTTTCCTCAGCCCCTCATGCAGATGCAGTGAACAGTACCTCAAATTAAACTGTCATTCCTTCCGCACGGTACAAACTTTCCAATACTTAATTACTAATCCTTCAAGCTTCTGACGCTGTATAGTTTGTTATTGACATTATCGATAAGAAGCCATAAATAAATAATTTAAGTATTTAAAAATCGAAAACTTCGCACATAATTCCCTTTTGCCGCGGTTGTTGGTCAAAAGGTAAACAAATCGAAAATTTTATAAAAAATATGTACAAAGACGTTGAATTTTCAAATTACAGGTAAACGTCAAAACGTACAAGTTATCAAAACCTGAATCATAGACTCCTCGTAGTTAAAGCATGTTTTACAAATGTTCTGCGTCCATTTCATGGTTGGTGGCGTTGCGATATACTCGTAGGACGTTCTCTCGAACACATCTTAACAAGCTGCCTTCGACCCTTGTTACAGTTGTCTGGTGTCTCGGTATAAGGTGTTGGATGGACCGGGAAGGTACTGTGAATAGGTGCTCTTTCAGGTGTACCAACATGAAAGAAATCCTTCGGATTTGTATCGTATGTCCAAGCAGGTCATGCACTCAGCCCTCCACATCAGATTCACACAGTATATTTTGTCCAACCAATACCGCATCTTCCTCATATCTTCCAGGACCCCTCTCGTGATGGAAACAGATTCTTCCTCAAACCTACAGGCACATCATTAAGCAGATAAATTATGACACTTGCCAGAGGATTACCAAATCGTTGAGTATTCAGCCTGTCAGCAGAGGGGGACCTAAGACTGTGTCCCCGAAAATAGCTGCCCAGATACTGACCCTGATGCAGTTTGGTAAACAAGTAAGCGAACATCATGAGTATTCTTCCTTTCCCGTATGGGATTTATGTTGATGCTTAACGCACCATCTGGAGTGAAACGTGCTTCGTTTAGACATTTAGGGTAAAAAAAATCTCATTCCTTGAGTTTTCAAGTTGCAGCCGCTCACAAAGCTGAATCCGTACATGACGATCTTCAGGAAACGAAAGTGGACTCTGGGAGTAGCAACACGGGTACAACTTTTCTTTACGAAGCACCTCGGAGACAGTGGCTTTTGATATTCCCAACTCTCGCGCGATATGCTGTCTTTCCACAGCTGCAGTTATGACATATTTATTGGCTGGCGTCAGTGCAGTGTTTTGGACAACCTCTATTCATAGTAGCCTTAGGAAACACACCTACTGCCTCACAAAGACGCTTCTCCGGTCTTCGAAACACACTAGAGTCTGGATGACGTCGACCAGGATTACGTATTCCAGATACTACTGCAACAGATACCCTTTCGACTATTACAAATATCGACGGTTGGAGCATTTTGCATTAAACGTCGCTTGAGTATTCGGTGGTCATTCGAACAGAACTGAACCCTGTCTTGCGCTGTGTGTCCACAAGTACATTTAATTGCGTGCTTTGTCGTCGTAACAAGGAACACTGTTCTCAAGATTCTTTCCCCGTTTGACGGTGACAAGTACCCCAAAAAGTCAAGGTCTCTGGACATGTGTTTTATTCATGAAATATTTCACTTAATTTTTGACAATTTCTCACATTATATATAGCTTGTACGTGAATATCTTTTCACTCTACATAACCAAATCCTGTCCTAAATAAGGAAGCCAAGTAGCACAGTAGTTGTGGTAGTAACTAGTATATGAGCTGGACGACCGAATATGTGCGGTCAGGTGCTCTTTACATGCAAGATATATTTTATTCTTTAAAGCGTCTTAGGCGACATTGTGTTCCACCCAGCTTCCTATTCATTGGGCGTCGAGTGCCCTTCCTGCGGGAGTAAAGCATTCCGGGTTGGAGCTGAACAATCACCGTCTTCCACTGCCGCATTTAAGAATAATTGGAACCCTGCGTCCACTCGGTCATGTGCCTTCATAGGGCGTACATAAGCAGCTGTACTTCTGTACGTGTCAAGTAACTAGAATTCCACATACCCACAAGATGAAATATTCCGCCTCATCTCTCATCATGTTATGAATTACGTGGCGATAAAGAGAAGTTTAGTAACATGAAATTCATGTCCAGTTTAATGCATTTGTTCAAAAGTTAAACGTACATGGTCCCAACTCGCATAACGCGAGAGCAACAAACGTGATGATGGAGCAAAACTTTGGTATTAAGTGTGGGAGGCCTTAGTATGTAACTGTGGAGTTGTTTAAATTAATGCGTGTTAGAGTTGGCATGTAGAAGGTCCGTGTCATTTAGAGGGGAGTGTGTGTGATCCGTGTCACTCGTGTGCAGCCAGCAAGTGTTTGTCGCATGACATGTGATATTAATGGTACATGCCCTTCGTTACTTCGTAATTTGTTAATGAAATAACTGACATCATAGCAAAATTACAAAGCAACAGTGTATTGTATGAGCATGTGGGTTTAAATGGACAAAAGTAGCCGGTTTTCGAATTGGCTTCCATTGGGGTTTGGATTCTAAGCGAATATAAAAATTTTTTTAGGCGTGTTCGCAAAATTGGGAAAAGCGACTACTAACTTATCAATGTCTGTCTGCCCGTCTGTCTATCAATCAGTCACCATGGAACAACTCGACTCTCATCGAACAGATTTTCATGAATTCCGACATTTGATTATTTTGGGAAAATCTATTAAGAAATTCCAAGTTTAATTAAAATATGACAAGATTAACGGGTACTTTACATGAAGATCTACTCACATTTATGACGAAAATATCTCTTTGAGTTCTTCTTCGAATAAGAACAGTTTTAGACAAAGTCTGTAGAGAAAAAACACAGTTTAGGCTTGATAACTTGTTTTTTTCGAAAATTGTGCCGTTTATGAGATAATATGGAAAAATATGCTGAAACCGGACAGACCCCAGTTGAAAATACAATGCCGCATAGGACAGATGCGATTTTCAGCATACTTAGACAAGCGTGCAGACGCACACTGTTAATGGTTGATACTGATTGCTTTAAAATTATTTCCGTCTAACCTCGTAAAATGCTTTAAACCAAAGCTTATAAGAACTGAACAAGACAAGCAATATAAGGATTCAATCCACTTTATTACTATATATTGCCGTCAACACAACTATAATAGAATATAATACTAATACAACATGTTTCGAATTACAGTAGTCTTCTTCAGGCTAAGTTAAGAACCGTTATTGCTTTACAGGGTGGTTGTGCTCATTTGGGATCCCAAATGGCTTGCAGTGTTTTTTTATACACAATGTGACGTATATTTACTGTGCTATTATAAGTAGGGTTAAGTGTGTGGCGTGGGCAAAACTTCTGATTTTGGGGCTGTCCAACGGAGAGCCCCAAAATCAGAAGAACAACGGACACAAGTAGTTTTGCACACGCCACACACTTAACCCTACTTAGAATAGCACAGTAAATATATGTCACATTGTGTACTAAAAAACCGCAGCAAAACACAGTAAGCCATATGGGATCCCAAATGCGCACAACCACCCTGTAAAGCAATAACGGTTCTTAACTTAGCCTGAAGATGACTATTATAAGTCGAAACATGTTGCATTAATATTATATTCTATTATAGTTGTGTTGACGGCAATATATAGTAATAAAGTGAATATACGTATAGATACACAACGGGATGATTTCATTCAAATTTTATGGATGCAATGTTTTTTTAATCCACACCCAAATTCGTTGTTCATTATCGTCTTCTCATTTGTAGCTCACAAACGCTGGTGAAATGAAATAAGCCACACAGACAGAAAGACATCATGGGGTTCGTCATCCCCGTTGTGTTGTATGAAATAATTATTGTACAGTGTGTATACTGGTGTAACACAACTGTATTTATTGGTAGAATGTAAACTATTTAATATATAAGGTACAACTACATGTTTCGGCGCTTGATAATGGCCATCTTCAGGTTGTACATGAAATACTTATTAAGCAGTTATACAAAACATACATGGGCTGTTTATATGGGTTAGGGAGGGGGTAAAGTGGGCACGAGATCTCTTATCTGTGAGAGAGGTTGGGCGGTTTGGGTTACATGAGGGTTGTACCTTATGTAGAAAATACTTTATATTCTACCAATAAATACGATTGTGTTAGACGAGTACACACAGTCTACATTAGTAACAGATGCTTCTGTTTCATAAGAAGTGTTTCATGTGACCACCTTCCGTGTACGCTCAAAAACACCTGACATAGTACAAATAGTCTATCAGACTGCCACAATACTTTATATTCTACCAATAAATATAGTTGTGTTAGACGAGTACACACACTCTACATTAATTATTAGACAGGAAGAAATATTTGTGTGTGTGTGTGTGTTTGTGTCCAGTGACAGGACGGAATTTTGAGACTTATATATGTGCTTACCTTGAAGTGTACAGTGAACAAGGAACCAAACAGAAGTGTGTTTGAAGTCGGCCTGATTTGTTGCACTGCAGACCCGTAACCGAGTATCTCCACGTTTCACCAGTAGTAATATCTACAGTTGCATTAATTACAACCAGCGTATACATAATTCATTCGCTAACTCCCTCACCTGCTGCGCTCAAGAACATCATGATACATTTTAAAATCGACGCCCGGTTGTTACCACGTCTGAATACGAGGTTAGGCAACGTCATGAAATTTTCATAAGACTTCCTATTGTTAGAAACCTGCAGCGGATTTATTGCGCTTTTCTGGCAGATTTATTGCCTTGCATGTTCTTCAAGTAACTGGGCTTCAATGTACTCTTATTTACGAAATACATAAACTCTGTGATCTTTCCTTATTTTAGCACATCGTTATTTATGTTCTGCATCTTACCGCCAGCGTACAGCCTTTGACGCGAAGGGAAGACTCCATATATGCTAGGTGTCAGTCGACAAATATATACATATTGTCTAGAAAAATAAGATGTGACTAGAAAACTTCCAGGTTCGTTATTATTATTATTATCATCATCATCATCATCTATATTCCTTCACAGAAGTGTAGCCACTTTTAAAAAGTACTGTTCTAACTGAACAAACATTACTTATTCACCGTTTCGCTAAAAACATTTTGGCTATGCGGCATGTGTTAAGTATGGCTGCTTTCTGCAGTAGAATATGCACAGTATGTATAGCGCAGGGCGGAGATAAAGTAGTTTTAAAGTTTATTGTTATTTTGTGTCACTCATACCGTGCATATTCTTACAATTAATATATCAACCAACAAGTGCACTTAAAAAAACACAATTTATGACAGATATTATACTCCTCCATGTTTGGGCACTGGAGTGTCATCCTCAGGGAGTCTCTTAGAACAAAGAAATGCAAGCCCAGCACTTTAATCTAGGTACAGCATTGCCCGTATTTGAACTGCTCACTGTCATGTAATTTTAGTATCGCAGTGTTTTGTCTTAACGCTTATCAGCTTCATGTATTTTAGAATTTTAATATTTTGGTCGTTCCAATAATGGCAGTGCAGTACCTAGATTAATGTTTTGGCTTATATTCTTTTTCAACATACTCAATGATTCATCCTGACCTCGCTAGCAGACAGTCAACATAACTAGTATGAAAAATACCAATTGCCATGAATCCAGTATTAAGACTTCACATGATGGACAGTAAATCTATCCAAAACATTTAGTGTTCTTTACCAAAATATATTTGATAAATAGTGCATCTTGTTGGCTTTTATTAAAAGAATATATCATGACGCAGGTTTCTCTGAATGTCAAATACTCACTGATGTTGGCACCGTGGTACAGAAATACGAGTATATGATATATGATATGATGTATGATATTATATGATATATGATACGATACGATATGATATGATATATGATATGATACGATACGATATGATATATGATATAATATGATACGATATGATATGATATATGATATGATACGATACGATATGATATATGATATAATATGATACGATACGATACGATATGATATATGATATGATATGATACTTATTTATTTATTTATTTACTTACTGCAGTTACGTTTCCACCTGTTAGCAGTGGTCGGTACACTTCTACAAAAAGTAGTATATAGGCAGCTATATACAGAAGAAGAAAATTACACAAAACTATACAAAAAACACAAAATATACAAAATAGAAAACAAATATACAAAGCAAGCAAACAAACGTACAAAGAATATTAAAAACATAAGCCGAGTAACTTGAAAATAACAAAACGAAAAAATAATAATGAGAGAATGTAGTGAGTAAGTAAGTGCTCAATACTTGTCTCGAATTGTGTCTTATTAAATACATTGTTTCGTTGATGTACTAATTTCGTTAATTTGCTTGGAATAATAAACGTTGTAGATAGTGCTAGTGGGATTATACTGGCTGTTTCAGTTGCTATGTTCATACAAGATCGTCTGTCAAGTCTGTATACTCCTTTATCTTCTCTGTTGCGGTGCTGTGAAAGTTATACTGTTAGTATTTGCAGCATTATTAATATGCTTCTTTGATGGTTTTATCAAGTACATATCCGGCCTGTTGCTGCAGATACTCGTATTTCTGGCAGCCATAGTCTCTGTCTTCGCTACAAGACTAACTAGTTAATTTGAAGGGTTTTTTTTTAGGTTTTCCTTTCTGTTCATTCTCGTAGAAAAATACTCAAATGTACCAATTAAATGCACATATATATTTATATAACAATATATTTACCCAACTCCTAATACATGTTTTGATGTGCTATACACCATCTTCAGGTAGAGCTAATTTTTTCAAGTTAAGTAATGATATTAACTGGGAGAACCTCATGAGACACAGATGTACTGTGTGAACAGAAAACTGTTCATATTGTTACGGCAGCAAGTAATATTTGCTACTGGGCTTTGCAAGGAAACTGCCATCTTTCAGCTTTGTGAAACGATTTCTGAGAGTAAAATACGTAGTCATTGGTTCATTACCCTGCTGTATTTACGATACGTTATCCATACACATAACTTCCAAACTGACAGCCATATTTCTACTCTATGAAATGAGTGTTATTTCGTTTCACTGCTTCACATATTTCCGTACTGAGGAATGGTGGACTCGTGTCACCATCACCCAGGCCCCTCATGTGCCTTCATTGCCTGCATTAGTTTTACCTTTACTGATTAGGCGTAGGTGTTAATTTACTGGTCATATCTCATACAGTGCGGGAGGTGGGTTTGTTTTGAACACGTCGCATGTATTACGGGGTCACACAGCACCGTCCATCAGAGGCTAATGTTTACCAGCGTTCTAATCACCAACACAGACAACACTGGTCTGATAAAATGTAATATAGAATCGTCAGTAAATACAGTATTAGTCTCAAAATTTGGTAAGTTAATCTTCGTATTTGTGGCACTTCAAATTATTAGCTTCCCCTTTCCATGATGAATTTTTTATATTAGTAAAATTTGTATCGATATTTGCAACGTTTTGTAAACTTCAAGTGAGTCATCGTTATAAATAAACGGAAGATTCATTTACAATTGTAAACCCACATTTCATGTTTATGTTTAGGCAGAACTTGGTGCATATTTCGAGGATGATCTAAAGAGAATAATTGTGTTTCCTACTTCAGTACAACATTATAAGACGTCCAGATGTAAGCGGAACCCGCTAATATAGTGTAAATCAAAAGTCTATATTTTACAACGTTTTAGAGCGGACGACATCTTAGCTGCATAGCGACGCATGACGCCACGCTTTCTGCACTTATCAGTTCTGCTCAGACTCACCTTTAAAAATTTCTGTATTCCTTTCCCAATACAGCAACTTGCTGAGCGGATTTCTCGCACTATAGCTGAAGCACGTGTTTTCGTATAATCCTGCCTTCTACCGGCCTAAGCTACATAACCCATTAGCAGCGCACTGCAAGTTATAATTATTGCCTTTCACAGTCCGTCTTGTGACAGGTCCACAGCCTGTTCAAAACGATTTCTCCACAGCAAGCGATTTAGTGCTTGCTCTATCAATTTGCAATATCCTCACGTTTCCTATAGATAATCCAGTAGCTGCTTACGTCTTCTTCCTCGCCCTACAGTTACTTCTATACTTTCTTCCATTTTTCCTTCAATAACGTGTTTTCTAAAGCAGTTCCAACTCGTGATGTTACCGTCCAGTTAGCCTTCCTTCTTTTTACTGTTTGTAGCTCAGAACAGGGACAGGTAGTGGGCTCTTTTAAAAGCGGTAGTAAACCTTCGGGTTCCATTAAATGCAGAGAATTTCTTGACTACCTGAGAACTGGCAAGCTTCTCAAGAAGGACTCTGCTCCGTGGAGTAAGTAAGTAAGTAAGCTTATTACTGTCGTCCTTGACGCTGTGTAAAGCTTCTTCACTTTTCGCAATAATAAAAGATGTAAAATTGCATTGCACTCTTTGTGGTTTGTAGACGTACAGCCGAAAGCAGGCATGCTCATGCGGAAACATGTAGTATGTACTGTAGTATGTATGTCCTCAAACGAGATTAATTTATTGTCAATGAAATTAATATTTGGAAAAAATGAGGAAAAAGTGTAATTCCTAGTTCGAGTCAACTGCGTATAGCAAGAGAGGGCTGCCTTTCGTATCACTCAGCTGTTACGTTAGTCCAACCGTTTTGTGTGTTCTGTGTCAGCATTGAATTATTCTTGTACAGATTATGTTCCTGCAGACTTCAGGATGGATAGGCCAAATAACGCTATGTTGTAGAGACTTCAGCAATATTTGATAGAAAATTGGTCGAGAATTCGTTTCATAATACTTCAACTAAATTCCTTGAAGCCTGGAAATAGTTTACTTGATGTGTATACGTATTATGTACGTGGTAGGTCCAGTCCATACATGACAGAGATCACAGTGTGCTCTCATTGCGAAGAATAACCAGTGAATGCTGTGATGGGTAATGGCCTTTATTTATTGTAGGAGACGGGGGAGCATGAATGCTGTGAGTAACAGAATCAATTTTAGTGTCAAAATAAGCGGTGCATGCACTAACCACTTAGTATCAAAGGGATAATATTAATTACTATTTGTAAAAAAGCTAATCATTTTGCTCTATCCTGAATAGTGAAAGGCCTTGAAACACCAACTTCTGGCAGTGCACTTGAATGTGGCTTAACACTAAATTCCGCTGCTGGATCAGTTCCCTTCAGCCTAATATCCTAACCAGTTTCTTCATATATTTGATGTTAGTTCCCATCTGCCACTCCGTTTTCCATGTGGCTCCCCCACAAAATTCCCTCCGCACTTCTCGTGTCCTTCATCAAACTTACATATCAAGGTCAAGTTCCAAGAATATCGCAGTTGGGAACACAAAGTAGAGTCAAAAATCATACAAACAATACTGATTTTATCTACAGGATATTCTCCACTAAGACTTCAAATAATTAATAAAACGCAAACACATATAACACGCCGTCACCCTGTACAGACGTCAACTAAAAACACACCGATTGTCAACAAATATTTCAAAATCCGTACGTACGCAACAACATAAACAGTTTCAGATTTAACATACGTAAAATTCCCAAACATTTAAAGAATTTTAATATTTGTTATGGATATAACAAATACCTACTGAGTTCAAGAGAAATCACGTTCGCCAAAAAGCACAATACACCAGCAACTGATTATTTAAGCAGCCAAATAAGAAGGAATCAACACAATTTTAACAGTTTTAAAAATAATATGAAATTTTTTAACAAACACGAAACACACACAAACACTTTTATATCAGACGCATTTGATTGATACATTTGAATGATACGTCAGTTTTAAAAAGGCATGAAAAATTTGTGAGTTCTGGCAATTTTCTGAGCTTGTCTATGTGCACATACTTATGTTACAAATTATGTATTTATTGCCTGATGATGATTTGTAGTACCGAAACATGTAGCTTTCACTCGTGAATATAATAAACCTTGTTTTTGTGTTTGACAGCAATAAACACGTTAATATTAATATGTCACATCGAAACGGAATGAACTCAACATTTACCTGTTTTATGTAACTACTTTCACAGTAGAAGAGATATATATATATATAAAGACAGATTGCAACATTATGTAACCTCTACTGCTGGCGTTCTTTTTTGCGTCCTCGGTACATCTGTTTTATTTAGCAGTTCGTACGAAGTATGATCTACCTTAATCTAGAATTTATTCTTTGCTCCGAATAAGAGAGCATCTGTGTTTTGATATATTTTGCGAATTAAAGTGCAAATCAAAGCTGATGGTTGTAAGAAAATATGAACCTTACATTTGTCTAAAAAAAGAGTGTATCTTTATGAAATTTGCATCAGTGAAACTGAAACCCCATGGTGTAATTAATTCGCTGTATCATACAAATTCGCTTTGTCCTCGAAGGTCAATTTCTACACAATCTGCTATCGCGTGTTCTGTGACGGGCCAAAATAGGATATTTATCAACTGCCATATAGATGGATTTTTAAAAGTTTTATTCATTTATTGGTTTATTCATTCCTTTATGGTTCATGTAACGACGCTGTGACAATAGCAGCCACTGCGCAGCGTCGAATGTTGGGATGGTCAGTAAAGAATTGGAATCAGGAGAGAAAAAGAATCATAAGATGACTGGAAGTATGCCTGTTCATGCCTTCGATAGGAATTACTGACAAAGACCATGAAAATTCAAAGGAAAATCAGAGTCCTTAACAAAGTTTGAAAAGAGCGCCTTACTAACGCAACTGCGAACCAACTTGCTCTGTTTAAAATGCTAAGATATTACAAATTATGAATTTCAGTTTCCCCCCGTTGGCATTCAGATTTCATGCCAATTCGTAACGGTTTAGAAACAGTACAGTAGAACTCCACTTGTACGGATTAATCCGGACGGCGAGCCATCCGGATATGCAGAAAATCAGAATAATTGAATTTTTCTTTGAAAATTCGCTACTTTGGCAGTTTGAAGTTCGGCTGTTAACTATTTACAGTATGTACCTGCGTCTAATCCTTTTCACAGCGCCTGATTTGAAGTTCTAGAAGCCAAAACATTGCACCGCACCGCACCGCACCGCACCGCACTGCATTGTACTGTACCGCACTGCACTGCACTGCATTGTACTGTACCGCACTGCACTGCACTGCACAGCATTGTACTGTACCGCACTGCGCTGCACCACACCGCACTGCACTGCACCGCACTGTACCGCACCACACCGCACTGCACCGCACTGTACTGCACTGCACTGCACAGCATTGTACTGTACCGCACTGCACTGCACCGCACTGCACTGCACTGCAC
>Ga0123352_10017794_pt1 | contig 11321 bp, 8 predicted proteins | sample TergutLab28metaG_FD_89700 | JGI IMG/M metagenome (GOLD analysis project Ga0123352, IMG submission 89700) | Labiotermes labralis P1 segment gut microbial communities from Petit-Saut dam, French Guiana - Lab288 P1 | ecosystem: Host-associated > Arthropoda: Insects > Digestive system > Gut ... | reverse complement strand
TTAATTGGCAATGGGGCATGTTTCTCTTGCCACTCGTGTCTTTCGTCTTAATTGGCAATGGGGCATGTTTCTCTTGCCACTTGTGTCTTTCGTCTTAATTGGCAATGGGGCATGTTTCTCTTTGCCACTTGTGTCTTTCCCCGTAATTTCAACAATGCTCTATTTATCTATTATCTAGGGACGATTTAAGGGACCATCCGATCCCCAGTTCCAACCAGACATATGTTTACCTCACCAGAACCATGCAAAGCCTGAGTGTAAGTAATAAATACAAAGAAAATTAGCGACTACCCTTCTTGTACTGCTAGACCGTGACGATGGAAACAGCACCCTCTCACAAAACCTCGGTAACAATTTACTGAATGACATGGCTTCTCATCCCAGAATACTTTGATCTTCACCAGCACCGTGGTGAGAACATGAAATATGGCATCAATGTAAAGGTAAGTAAGCCCTTCAACAGACCATAAGGGCCCAGAGGGGGATAGAGATATAGCTCTACTCTTTCTTAAACCTCGGAACTGGTTGCGTGTGGGTGGTTAACGTCACGCCCTGGTCGCTGAATGGCCAAGAAAGAGACCCGGTACCCAATGTACAGGAGGAAGGGTGGGCACGATGACCGGTCTAGACGGGTGCGGAAAATTTCCCCCGTCAATGGAATTCGAGCCCCGTACAGTCCGGGACGTAGCGAATCGCTTTACAGACTATGCAATCTCGACCCACCAAACATGGCACAGTTAAGTAAATTGTTACTTTGGAAAAGGATTGCAGAAATAAAGCCAGGGCTCCAGTCTAGCATTAGACTCATTTTCCCCTCATGATGAGCGGTAGGACAGCACAGGTTACGACTTCACGTAAGTAGGTTAGACGGTTTCAGCGTCAAAAACATTTGCCACAGTACTCATGGGTATCTGCTGGTTCGGACTCGCCTGCAGCCGTAAGGAAGCCTATTTCAAGTAATGAGAACATCTGTGATTACGAGTACCCTGCACTAAACTTGTATGGCAAATATGCTTCAAAGTGTTAGCAAAAAAAAATGGGGGGTTTACAACCTGGTTTATGGTGTTCGCGTCACATAGCAAAGCTAAATAAGTGCCAGTTGTGAAGCGTAACTAACAGGAAAATCATTCACAGCCCTTCAAGTCAGTGGAAAGATTTGTGAATAGTAGGGCCAATACGTCTCTACACTCTATAATCAGAAGATGAAAGCAATGTGTACCTCTGAAACGTTATTAATCACTTAACAGACTTCATGGTGGCTAACTCGGAAAACTAAAATATAAATATTCTTGACCGCGAAAAGAGTAACCCTCGTACGTATCTAGTGGATACAAGTTAAACGAAAACAATAAAATGTTAAATTGTACTTAATTGGTTATTTAATGTTGTAACAGACAGGCCCGTGGGTATAACAAATAACAGCGTTTATTGTCACTACAATTAACACAAATTAAAACAGCCAGTAATTGAAACAGAACACTCACAAGGATTTCAAGAATCACTCACAGGAGATTATCCTGCACTCGCACATTCAGTATTTCGGGCTCATAGCCCCTATCTACACTTTTTTCTCAGTCCTGTTCTCTACTGATATTTACAGCACTGACACCGGTCTAGAACACTGTACTCCACAGACGCACTCCTCAACTCGCTCTACACTATGCAGTTCCGCAGTTACAATCTCCCGTCACACTGCGCCGTTGACAGAAGCTCTCCGCTATGCAACACACTGACTCGCCGTGACACGACTGTCCATCTCTTGCTGTTCGCTGACCTCATATGCTACTCATTGCATTTCTAGAATCCTCTACTGTCTTCCAGTGAACGCTGGATACCTGTTACTAGAAGTTTCTCTCACTTTCTTATAAGGGAATTGCCTGGCGTAACGACAGCCTTGACGTAAGAGGCTTCGCGGGTCGCAACACTACAAGGCGCTGTTGTCCTCTGTTATAATGCTCTCTTCTCAAGGCTACTGATCCCGAGTAAACCCCAGACATGGTTGCCAGGCTGTCCAGGTGGACGACCATCATATTTGCCACGGGATTCCCCTGAATTCGGTATATGACGTCGTTTAACCGGGTGATGAACGGGCCTTCCCAGCACGTCTGCAGCTTGGGTGATTTTCCTCTTCTCCGGGGTTAGCGTTACAGCCAGGTTGCCTACTTGAAAACCAGCCGAGTTGTCCAGCTGGTCGTAGTGTGCCTTCATATGGTCACTGGCAACTTTCATGTGCTGGTGGGCGAAGTGGTGGATGTCGTATAGCCGTTCGACAGTTGCTCCAGGACCACCTGCATTAGCCTGGATTCGAAGTTCCGGATCTGGTCGCTATACAGCTCCAGCGAGACGCCGAAGCGGCAGAAGTTGGTCAGTATGGCGTCTGCCACTGACGATGCCTCTTGGTTGGAGATGGCGTAAACCTCTGGCCACTTGGCGAAGAATTCCATGGTGATCAGGAGATATCTGATTCCCCGGTCGCTCTACAGGTAATGTACAGCGATGTCAAATGTGATCATGTCAAAGGGTGCCTCGAAGTCGTATTGGTGCATTAAGACCTAAGTATGGTTCTGGGACCTCGGTTGGTGGGAAAGGTGTCACAACGTTGACACCACCTCTCGTCTTCGCCCCTTAAATGCAGCCGATAAAAACGCTGCCGGACCTTATTGATGTGTCTTGTTAGCTCCACGATACCTTCCAAACATGCGTCCGTTCATCTCCGCCAGTATTTCTTTTACCTTGTTGCGGGGATGACTTCCTGGGCCGCCTTATATTTTCCGTCGGTTGACTTCCAGTGACTTTCTAGCACTCATTCTCTCAATGAGAGGGATTTCTAGTGGACCCAATAGCTCGTGTAGATGGGGCTCCGGTCACTGATAGCCCTTCACTCTGGGCGTTATACGGCTTCCATATCTTGCAGTAGAGGCCCAAAGTCGTCATCTGCTAACTGCTCCCTCCTCAGGGCTTGTCTTTCCCAGCTATTTGCAGCGGCAGCAACTACTCACCTTTGGCCGTCTGCCCCTTGTTTGATCTTTCGGCAGGGGGATCACTCGTCTGAGCATTGTTGTCTAGAAACAGCTTATACGTTGGTGTGTTTCAGGCCTTGGTGGTGTTCAGATGGGAAGTTGTACTCCTGCAGACGCTGAACCCGTCGAGCCGTCTGCCTCACCAGAATCCTAAAGTTCAGCAGCAAGCTAAAGGCGGAGTTTTCGGTACGTGGGTGGATCTCATGTCCATTCAAGTACTTGTGGAAGTGTTCAAGGGTCTTCATAGTTGACAGCAACTCTCGACGATCAAACAGTAGTTCCTCTCGCTCTTGGACAGAGTGTTGCTTAAGTAAGCTACAACCAGTTCGCTTCCATATTTTACTTGTGACAGTGCTCCACCAAATCTCACGCTGACAGCGTCGGTGTCGACAATGAACTTCTCTCCTGTTCACGGGTAGCCCAGGACAAGTGCCACACACACAGCCTCTTTTAGTGTTTGGAAAGCTGTTTCTAATTCCGGTTACCAACCGAATGTCTATTTTTCTTCGGTTAGTCCTGTCAGGTGCTTAGCTATACCAGCGGAGCTGTCGGTGAACATCCTGTAATACGAACACAGTCCCAGAAAACTCCTCAGCTGGTGTTTGTCAGTCGATCTTGGCCAGCTTTTCACAGCTTCCAGCTTAATGCTGTCCGTGGTTACTCCATACGGCGACACGAACATTCGGAACAGCTGGAACCTCTCAGGGTTCAATTTCTGTTTGGCCTCTCGAAACCTTTGGCACACCCTCCGCAGATTGTTGAGTTGTTCTTCAAGTGTGTGGCCAATGACAGTAGTGTCATCCAGGTGTGCTAGGCAGCCACCGAAAGTCAGGTCTGTCAGGACAGACTCCATGAGTCGCTCGAATGTTGCTGGAGCGTTGCACAGCCCGAAGGGCATGACCTTGAACTGCGACAGCCCTCGCTCGTTTTGAAAATGTCCCAACATGGAGTATATTGGGGCTACAGGCTTATTTGGGTTACAAGCTTTCTTTTGGATTCTTGAACGCCGAGGATTGGACCGATAGGTTTTGTCTAAACTACTGTAAGAAATTAGCGATGTTCGCTGCCTAATAACCACAACAGCGCAGTTCTCGATTCCAAGGTCATTTACAGTCTTAATCCTTCCAAGTTACTACGTGCACCCCCGGCTGTAATAATGAAATCCATGCATTATTCCCACACACGAGGAGCTTAGTACCCACCTAACTAAACGGCGTCGCAAGCCAGAAAACAGAAATGCTGATAATCAACGGAGCAATCAGGTGAAGTCCTTCCCACTCACTTCGAGTTAAACAGCTGTTACATAAAGAATAAACTTACTTCTGTCCGATCAGGATTTCTTCTCCTCACCAAATATTGTTTGAATAATCACACCGAGATGATGAGATCGACAAGGCACGTAGCATATATGGGTGAGAAGGTAAATGCTTGATGGGTTTTGGTTGAAATCTCTGAAGGAAATAGACAAAACGGAAGACCTACATACAGATTCGTTTATATTAAACGTATTAAAATGAATCCTCAGGGAAAATACGTGAGATCGTGCGCTTAATTCAACTGGCTAGGAGTAGGGACAAATGATAGATTCTTGTGCACACGTGATAAATGCTAGGGTCCGATAAAATGAGTGGAATTTCGTGAGTAGCTGAACAACTATCAGCTTCTCAAGGACTCAACTCAATGGAATTTATTACTCGCAGTTAGATTCTGTGACAAGAAATAGAAAAACAAATATAGGTCTACATTCAAAATGAACAATATTTTAAGGTTGAGCTGGCTGGTAAATATATCTTTATAAGATGAAACATTTTTATTTTTGTGTTATGTATATTCTGTTTCACTCCAAAACACACCATCGTGTACCATTTGAAGTTGTATATGCGACAAGGTGCCCGATTAAGAAAGTAGACTGTGAGCTTTTATATGGGTTAGAGTCAAGTTCGTGGCCCAATTCATGACCTGCTGCTGGGGAGTGCAAGTGATAAAATTGTGAGCTGATTCGTTCCCTTCGCTGTCGCATGCAACATCTTTACGCTTCTCTGGGTTTTTGGAGCCCCAGAATGAGTTCAGATGTAGGTCAAACAGCCGACTCTATACATCTAACCCATATTACTTCAATACACGCCTGTTCCTGGCACAATGAGATCTAAATGACAGACATCGACGGTGCTGGCTTTTCTTATCTGAAAGCGTAAATGTAATTGAATTTCTATGGGAACAGAATCGTTTAGCTTCTGCCCTTAACTATGAAAACGTACAGCAGTTTTACATTTTTGTATATTTATGCATATACGTAAAATTGCACGTTTCTTACTTCCTTCTAGAGACAAGTTAAAGATAAGTGAAGCTGCGGATCCATTCACATTATATGCCGTCATGTTTTGTACAAGAACAATTTCATTTTTAAATTTACAGACTTTTAGATGCTCGGAAGCATAGTTTAGTACAATTGTACCGACGTTTCAGAGAATCATATCTAAAAGTTAACCTAAAATACACTTCTACATTGAAGATGGCAGCAGAATATTCTTCCGCAATGTCGGTATATGATCAATCACACTGCATATCATCATATTCAAGAACACTGTAATCCCGACACCATTACAAGAACAGTAAATCCCACACACAACTGCACGCATTCTCAACCTCAGCATTATTTGGAGGTGAATGTTCACCTTCATAACCTGGAAACTTTAATTGTGGGGAAAGAAACCATTGAACCCATTATGTAGGAAGTTTGTGAACCCCAGAGCCGATCCGGACGTCTGGGAGAAGAAAAATGTCCTGCCCTGCTGAGAAATAAATCTGGACTCCTTGATCTAGCGGCCGGTAAATTAGTTACTAAACTAACTGATGGGGAGAGGCAGCTCATGCCCCTCCCCCATCCAAAATAAACCTTATACAAATAAATAAAACTAAACGCAAATTTCGAGGATTTTGACCTTAGTCTAGCAATAAGCCAACTGCAGACACATCTCCAGTCACGCTGGATTTTTTTAAAGCGTGTTTTGTCCTATACCGCTCTAATTCTAGGATCGTGGGGAGATTCTCCAGCAAGGAATCAAAGTAAATATGCGTTTGTTCTGTTTATCGTGTCCTGTGTAAATGGACCCTTCGGGTGGGTCGGTATACAGTCTTATTTAATATTACAAAATATCAAAAAGTGTATATATTTCCGCATTGGCCTCTAAATACAGGATGATCAAAAAAGCAATGGTCGGCCAAAAAAAATTTGCTCCCCCGTAAAATTCAAGGTGATTCTTATAGTTTTGACATTGCTGAATCCCAATACATCAGTCAAATTGCACTAACACACACCAATGTTAAGGAGAAGGGATTAAATTTAAAAAAAAACTACGTTTGTAATTACAAAGTAATATATTAGTTTTTAATTACAATATATAGTGCCAAATAAAAACACTGTCTCTCTATATGCAGTATCCTAACTAGAAAAACATCATTAAACACTGACTTGGTCTTTCTTTGCCTCTTATTTTCGCCGGTTGGTGTCTCCCTTACAAAACTCCAGCAGTACTCAGCCAACATATTTGGACTCCTTTTCCACTGTAACTCTTTGCAATTTGGGATATATCCCTGTGGAATCTTTTACCATGTTCCTCCCACGTTTTCATGAAAAAATCCGAATACGAATGCAGGCAATGAAGTTTCAATGACATGTTACACCCTACAGCACTGTATGATAAAATTAGCTGCTGCAAAATTTCATTGTAACTTTCCTCTCTTCCAGTGCCTGTAAAGCTCCTGCAATTGTTTTCAAATTCCTTCCGGGCTCTTCTTTCTGTAGAATTTAATTTAATATTAAAGTCTCGGTCTTCGAATGGTGTGTAATTTGTGCACAAAAGAATATTCTTCCTTTCACCTTGGCCTCACTTATTTTGGGAAATATTTGCCTGAAATGGGCAAACTCTTCGCTTTCTTCATCCACCGCTTTCAGAGATATTTTTTGTTATCAAAGCCAGTTTGATGCGTGATGGAGGCAAATAGATTTTTTACTTATTCCCTAAACCAAGATGTGCCACATTCAACTAACCTGGAGATGTCTCTGAAAGGAGTGGCCATTTTTTTAATTCTGTAGTGGCATTCCCTCGCTCGTCTGTCACTTCCGCATTAAAAGCAGCAGAGTTTAGTGTATGCGCCTTGCAGCACAGTCAGAATTGCTACAATTGTTGGGTCAGCACAGTATTCCACAGGTGTTCTTCATAGCGTACTGTTAGCAGCAATAGCTGAATTGTTGGGATTTTCTGTCATGTGAGCTGCATGAACAAGTGGGATAGAAGGGAACTTATTTCCATTGTGCAGTAACACTGACTTCGAACTGACCTTAGTTGAATCAATGGAAAGCGTCCATAGTCCAGAGGCGTGTTAAAGTTCCCATTATTTCATTAATCCTTTGATGTTATTCCAGTACACCAGAACACCATCAATTGAGTAATACGTTTATATATCTGACTACCTCTTCCTAAAAAACGATACAATAGCAGCTTTCTCAAGAAGATTCCACTGCTTATGTCATGATCCAAGTAGGTAAGCCTTTGTTTTTGTCGTTGTGAAAAAATGTCGAGTTGTTTAGTCTCCCGTAGTTTGCAGTGTCAAAATTATCACTCTGCCAATTGAAGAGACGCTAAGTAGCTGGAAGGAAGCCTTTAAATTTTGATCTGCAGCTCCAGACAATATTATTATAGGGATTTAAGTAACTTAAATAAGTGAAAATAAATGAACAGCATAAAAAACTTCCGCCCAGCGCCTGGTTTCGGTTTGTGGTCATTCAGCTGAGGTATCAATTGGTGTCACGCAAAGGGAGGGTGATATAAACATTTTAGTCACAAATTAAAGTCCCAATGAAAATATATTAAAATTATTTCAGGGAGAAAATTGATGCCGACCGGTGTAGACGTGAGATTCGCAAAATAATATTACGAGAATGAAAACGTATAGGGAAATGCAGCATCCGGAAGACGCTACGTCACTCTGAAAGATAGCCACTAGCAGCAAATATCGATGACTGGTACTCTAATGGCGACTCGGCCACTCCCGAACTACATTCATAGTTGGCGGTAATTCTAAAAACTCTATTGAACAGCGGTCATTGGTTCAGTGCAATGCGACTCAAGCTCAAATAATGTTTAAGTGCCAAACAAAATAAGCTCTCGGCTCCCATTTCATGGTAAGTAAAATAAATCCTGTCTGAAATGGAATGCAACCTCAGTTTCTTCTGCTTGTGTGTGATCAGTCACAAGATTTGCGTAATACCGTTAAGGCTCAGAAAATACGTACCATATACTTATCCCTCGGCATATATTCAATCGCTTTCATTACAAAGAAACAAATTCGTTAGAAATCTGTAATTACCTACTGTTCAAACCCGTTTAATTCAAGTTACGTGTTTAATTTCCATTTTGCATTAAAATTAATAATCAGTTTATATAACTTACTTAGTTTTCAGTAATGCCTGGAAGGAGAAGGGTATTCCGGGACACTTGAAGTAATAACAAATTTGCAAGAAATTTGTCTCTGTAATTAATTAATTAAACACCACGCCCTTTGGAGAAGACATCCCTTTGTGTTTTTCTCAAAATAATAACAAACACAATTTCAGTCAAAACATATTTTATATTGAACAATATGTACATTCACAGAATGCAGCAGCTATCGAAAGATTTAGCATTAAGTGTTCAAAACAAGTGACATCTTACAAGGCAAGTATTTTTTGTAGAATAAAAGGTAATTATGTTGACAACATTACCTTCATTAATTAGACGTAGAGATGTATTGAGGCATGTGGATGCAGAGCAAGTTTTCCTAGGCTCGATACTACATAAATGTTAGTAAACGTTTTCGCACCTTGCCTGTTTTGACCTTCGTACCCACTGTACAGGTGGGCCACAGTGCGCTTCTGCACGCTTTGGAGAAGAGATTAATCTTTGCCACTACCGGAAATTGAACCATGACATTGATCTTACCTGCGTAGCCAAAGCACTACACTGATTGAACAATCGTGTCTTCACTGAAGCAATAATTTGTTGTCTTTTCTGACGTACGAATGTCCCTCTCAAGGATATAGATGTCGCCCAGATGGACAAAAAATTCCTGTCTTTTCTTTAACCCAAAGAGGCGTAAGAACCGGCCATATAAACGCAGTTCATATCGCAAGCCATAATTTTTGATAATTCAAGTTAACATGCCACAACCATTCCTGCCCGGAACTATGTTCCTTCTTTCAAGGATTTCGAACAAATCTTCGTATGCTTTTCTCCGATTCGCCATATGGGCTTCACGGCCCGGCACATTCATCTCTTTGTACTCGTTCACGGCATCAGCAAAATACTCTTAGTTCGGTGACATCTTTTTGCTCGTCCTGAAGCAGAAGTGTCGGGTCCTCTTCGCTTTCAGACGGAACGACCCATAAAGTAAATTTAGCTTGAAGCTCTATAGATAACTCACGGTAGCTGGTAAAGGGAAACAAAATACAAAGTTCTTCTACATGTAATTTTTTCCAGTGTACTGCCACTTTCCCCATCTCAGTTCGAAAGCTTTCCTGAGCATATTTTTCTCGAAACAATCAGTTGCTAATTTTATTAGGAGAATTGCAAATGATGTACCAGGCGATGAGGTAAACAAAATCGACCACGACCATATTTACCATACTCTCCACATCTTATGGTTTCACGGTATCACGTGTATGTAATATTCTATTCCATATATACTGACGTCTATTGTTATGTAGTTCTATACAAGGACAACATGAGTTTTTCTCATTACGTTTTTGTGAGGAATGGCTCTAAAAAACAAGAATGGAGGTTGCAGATCGCTACGGGAAAGTGAATTCTTGTTATACATGAGTTAGACTTGAATGTTTGAAAATTTAACTTTATATAAATACTATTTAAAATTTCAGCTCAAAGCTTCCAGAAGTCACACTTTGTTTAAACCAGTCTGTTATATCTACCAAAGGACCAATCGTTGTTTGTCCTGGGAATTACACGACATTCACAAATTCAATGTGTTGGCAAAATATGGAGTATTAACAGGAATATTCCGAGGAAATTGTGAAGTGAGAGAGAGAACCAACAAGATGCAACAGTTAGATGTTTATTTTTAACAATTTCTCAACATGTTTCGGGCATCATTATGCCCATCGTCAGGAGAACAAGACGTATACTCGCACCCCACAAGGCAGCGCCTCACAACCGCTACCAACCACATCCAGCAGAACCAGCGCAGCACACCACGTGCAGTAACACACGGTCTTTGTTCTCCTGAAGATGGGCATAATGATGCCCGAAACACGTTGAGAAATTGTTAAAAATAAACATCTAACTGTTGCATTTTGTTGGTTTTCTCTCCCACTTCACAATTTGCTCACGATGAACGGTCACAGAAAACTAAAGATTCCGAGGAAGTTGCGCAGTTAATATATTAAGGGACATCACAACATTGTGAGTCTCGTATTGAAGAAGGAAGATTTCAATTCGAAAAATTTCTGAAAATTGGGTACATGTTCAAGGAATTGCCGATGTATTTTATCGTACATTTTACTAACCGTTTTTACTGACTTTTGGTTATATCTATATATTATCTTTAATATTAAATCAGTGTATATAAATCAGTGTATATAAATCAGTGTATATAAATCAGTGTATATAAATCAGTGTATATAAATGCCGCATAGAATAATCACTGAACCTTAAACCATGAAAAGTTCGTGGATATTCTGAATAGAAATTAAAAGTTTGATTCTTATTTCACAAAAATAAAGTCACACACCTGTAATGAATTTAAGCCAGGTAACGACATTTAGAAAAGCTGTCATTATTCCTTTTGAGAACAAATTAAATGAACTAGCAGTTTCTCTGTGTGAAACGTCGAGTATTTAAAGCCGCAAAAGGCGGTATATATGATTATCATTACCCATTTAAGGGTCTAAAGTGTTAAATGCTTTCACAGTTTAAACTTTCATTGGAGTTAAATCATTCTGTTTACACAGCCGACCAAGAAATTATCAAACTTATTATAAAGTAAGATTATTTAAATTTTTTACGATTCAAGTTTTGTGTAGTAGACATAGTGGCTATACTAAACCAATTAACCCTTTAACCTTTTGGTGCCGGAATTATTTTTTTAATTTTAGCATATTCTGTATATAAAATTTGAATAATACAGGAACCAAATACGTTAGAATTATGAAACAAACTGCATTTTGAAGAGAAAAAAAAACGGAGAATATATACCGTGTTTAAAATATTCAGTACCTATATTTGTTGAATAAATATACAAAATGCA
>Ga0123352_10017791_pt1 | contig 11322 bp, 5 predicted proteins | sample TergutLab28metaG_FD_89700 | JGI IMG/M metagenome (GOLD analysis project Ga0123352, IMG submission 89700) | Labiotermes labralis P1 segment gut microbial communities from Petit-Saut dam, French Guiana - Lab288 P1 | ecosystem: Host-associated > Arthropoda: Insects > Digestive system > Gut ... | reverse complement strand
GTCATAACTCCGTAACCGTCCAAAATCGGACACATGTTTATATGAACTTTTTTGATCACAAAGACCTAGGAAATCACCTCCTGCAGTTATGCCCTAAAGTCGTGAAACACCCTGTATATGTACCGCACTACTGAGAGGAAGTAAATATGATAATTTGAACCAACTAAGACTTCAGATCACATATTCCCATCTCAATTATAATTTTGCTAATTTTGCAGTGTTAAAAACTCCATGGAGCAGAGTCTTTCTTGAAATGGTAACAGGTCCTCAGCCAGTCAAGAAATTCCTCACATTTTATGGAACATGGAGGTTCATTATCACATTCACAAGAGAATGTCACCTGCCCCTATCCTGAGCCAGATCCACCCACACAATACCCCCATCCCACTTCTTGAAGACAGATTTTAACATCATCCTCCAACCTACACCCAGGTCTTCCAAGTAGTTTTTATTACCCTCAAAATACTCCACCAAAACCCTGTGTGCACCTCTCGTTTCCTCCATATGTGCCACATGCCCTGGCCATATCTTTCTCATTCAATGGGTCATCCAAATAATATTTGGTTATAAGTACAGATTATGAAGCTCTTCATTATGCAGTCTTTTCCACTCTCCTGTTACCTCATCCTTCTTAGGCCCAGATGTCTTCCTCAGCCAACATTACAGTATGACTTCTGAAATTATTTAAATGGCAATGAGAGAATGAATCTTTGGAGTGACATTTAAAAGCTGCATTTTCTTTATGATTTTCCATCTGTTATCAAAGTATGAGAGTAAGAGTGAAACTCATCAAGAAGTGATGTCTCCTATTTTATTATTTCATGCTCTATACATACTTTATATGTGAATATTCACATAACTTCATTAAAGAATTGATGAAGGCACATTTATTTTTCTGAATAGTCCCCATTTTTGTCAACAGTCTTCTTCTGCCTTTGAGCAACAGCACATGTTCCCACCCAGTAAATGTTTCTCTCCCTCCCCTATTGCCATATGCTGGTGGGCTGTATTTCAAAGCCCAAACAGGTGCAAATCTGATGGCATGAGGTCAGGACTGTAAGGTGGATGCAGCAATAGTGTTTTTCAGAATTTTGTGATGGCCATACATTGTCATGAATGAGCAGCACTTCGGGCATTTTTCTTATGGTACAAACTCAACTAAATGAAGACAAGCTTTAGTATATTTTAGTGCTCCACTGTGCCAAAGATCAATGTCGTCACCCAAAAAGACTGTAGCCATTAATTTTCTTGCTGACGACACACTCTTGACATTCTTTTTCCTTGGATGTGTGGCACCAGGTGTCATCTCATGTGACATTTTATGACAGAAAGCCTCATCTTCTCTGCCACATTTGTGCAAAAGACCAGTGGTGAGTCCTTTCCTTGCCTCTGTGTGTGAACCTGTCAACATTTGTGGCACCCAAAGAGCACAGACTTGAACAACCAAGCACTTCAACAATTACCATAACACTGCATTTGCCAGTATGTAAGGTGGAATAGATTTCATCCATTTTTTTGTGATGGTCATGACATGTCACTTCGTCAACCTTCAGACATTACTGCAGTGCTAGGATCACTATTCTGCAGCCTGTCATGAAATTCTGCTTGTGCCATCAAAGCATCTTGAATACACTGGCACATTGCTGAAAACTACTGATATTCACAGTTGTTCCACCATTAACTTTGAGCAGATGTTCATAAATACAAGTAGACATCTAACCTTCAGAAAACAAAAACCTGATCATTGCCTATAGTTTTTAATACACATACATCTCTGCTATTTTAGAACCAAATGTGGTGCTGTGATCTGTTGACTGAAACAGCTGTGACTACTAGAAAAGGAGTGAGAACGTTCACAGACTTCACTGATATAGCATAAAGTACAGTTAAAAGATTTAAAAGGAATTTCTAAAATTATGTATTTTGTGCACATATAAAGAATTCTGCACTCTAATTCAGGTAACTAGGATAAAATTTCAGGCAGAGAGTACTTTTCTTAAATAAAATTAATGAAAAACCGATGCAATAACAACAACAACAACAACAACAACAACAATAATAATAATAATAAACAAAAATCTATTGAACTAAAGGTAATTACATTGTGAGGATTGTGTGAAGCTAAGTTATGCTTCTGTTCATGCATCATGCAATCAAGGAACGATGGTGGGCTACAGAGATACAACTTCACCTATTCCAAACATGAGTACTAGAGAAAAGAGTGATCAGCATCACCCCTTGCGTGCTTGGCATTTGATAAATATCTGTATGTCCCTCTGTACACAGAGCTCTGAAGAGAAAAATTTCAACACTCTTAATGAGCATCACATGCAGTCACTTTATTAACTGATCTATCATGATTCATGTATTATGAAAGAGTGAAAATCTCATTTAAATTGTGGCAGAAGTCTGAAATCATGCATAGAGAGGAGTTATAATTAAAGTAGGTAGTAAGGATTTAGGCTGTATGCTAAATTACTAAATATTCTTGCAATAAATACACTCTAGTAATATTATTTAGAAATACTTATTGTAACCAGTGTATAAGAGAGTATAACTGTATATTGTGGTTGATTTCCTCCTTCTTTCCTGAGTCATATTTTTAAGTGGTTTTTCCTCAGCTCCACCAGGCACGCAACAGCATAATACTCTAATAATGCCACGAACAGTTTATTACACATAGAGTACTTTCAAATTCACTAATCATTATACTGTTCGACACTGTATGATCTGAGCTATTGAAATGCCTTTTAAATAAACAACACACATAAAATCCAATGGAGTTGCAAGATGACTTAATTAAAACTGTAATATATTTCACAGAAATTGTACCCAGTTTTAAATGAACAAATCCATCAGCAATAATCACAATTTCCTTTAAAACAAAAGTTATGTTACATAGTTGTTTATTAAAAATTACTTGAAACAACTGAATACATCTTTAATAAAATGCATAAACAAGGCACAGAGTAATAAAATCATTCTAGTGCCTTAACACAATGCAAGAAACAGACAGTTATTCTTACCTGTCACTAATTTAAGGTCAAAAAATGAATGAATGTAACATCAGACATTTTCTGTGTGCATTGTTTATTTTCATTGTGACTGTGCTTGTATATATCAAATATTTTACGCGTCGAACAATATGTAATGCCCTAGTGACATAACAGTGGTGGACATAATTCATTGTGTACTTGTACTTGTGTATACTGTCTCCCATCCCCAAGCACACAGAAAAGGATGCAAGGAAATGAGAAAATTAAAAGATTTTATATTACAGATTGTTTTAGGTGAAGCTACATATTTAAAGCATGCTGCTTTGTGTTTTTGTTTTGAGTGATATTAATGCATTTATGCATGTGATGTAAGATTGAATTTAGTGATTAACAGATATTACAACTCAATGCATTGATATGATACAAAAATCATAATAAAATGGATACTAAATATATAAAAATAACTTTGTAAAGTGTAACACTGTAAAGTTTCAAGTCAGATCAAATTTTAAATCAAATAGCCAATAATGTAATTTCCAAGAATATGCATAAGTTTAATATAGCTCAGATATGAAGAGGCTGTATCTTTTAAATGACCAAATAACAGGAGTGTAGAATAGATATCACCATAGATGGGGACTTGTATTGATGATAAGTGGATCACAATTGTGAAGGCAATATTCAATGTAAAATAAAATGCTGCTCCTCAGATGTTTCAAATTACAAAACTAATATTAGTCTGTGGGAGAGTTGCCATGCCAGCTATGAACTTGTTGTGATGTACCATACAGACTTCTACTATCGGGACAAATTATTCACCTGGCTTTATGAATATCCGTTACACTATACTAATTTTTTGCTTAACAATTTATGTGATCCAATGGAAGATGCCTGCTGGCTGATTCTCATTCTGAATACATATTCTGTTGTGAGCTATTTCATATTTTCATATTGTAATATACTACCTATATACATGCAAATACTGTTTTCACAGCCCTCCTAGGCCATCAGTGCTACCTGTATGGGTCAGGACATTTTTAGTTTACATTCAGAACTGCGTGAATGTGTTAGAAGTTTGATAACATGAACAGAAGGGAAAGTAAATAACATTTTTATTCTGCCAAATTCATATTTTTAAACCTCCAGAAACCACCAGTGTCTAAAAATGACCAATTTCTGATGACAAGGGTCTGAGAGGGATATGTCAGACTCTTTCATTTCAGTTTTACTTGTTACACTGATAGTGTTTTTGCAATGAAAAATTTCATCATGGTGATAATTTACATGATCTTGGTGTTATGTAAATCTGTTATATGTTTTAGGTCCAGGACAGTCAGATTTGTGAGGATGATGTAAGAAAGTGCACTACACAACATGTTGACAAAGAAATGAATAGGACAGCGAGTGTGAGGAAGACGACATGTCATCATCTGCCAGTATTTGCCAGCATACAACACAGAATAAGTCAATCAGTAAATGTTGTGCTACATGATTCGATGCTTCATGAAAGATCTCCTTTGAATACTCTGTAGCATATTAACACACCACTTCAAACTGTAATCTCTTTTGGAGAAAAAATGATGTGTAGTTTTAAGCATTTTTCAGATTATCAATTTTATCAGTTTTGGGAAAATTTTTTCTGTGTTCATAAAAAATCAACCATCACGTTGTACACTAATGCTTGAGTGAGCTCATAATGTAGATTACAGCTGAGGACATTACGCTTTACATCTAACATGTAATATTTATGTTTTAATTTAGAGTTTAATAATTTGTCTTTTATTTACTAATACTACGCTATGTGCATTAATGTGCCAGTTTCCTGACTGTTCCCTTAAAATGGATACATCATCAAAGTTTTGTTTAATTATTACTGATTTAATCCTTTTGCTGCCAAGCCTAGGACTAAAGGTTCTGTAAACACTGTCTGGCTTTTTGTAAAGATTGAATTCTGCCTACAAGGGACATTTATGTCCCAAAGATAAAACACTATTGAAAATAAAATATTTTACACAGCTGAGTAATTGCTTAACATATATCTGAATTATACATAGTAGGAAACCATCCTCTAAGGATCAGCCAGTTTGTGCTGGACTGCTTCTTTAGCTCAGTTTGTTCCTTATCAGGGAAAGGATTAAGTTTTTTCATTATTCAAATACAAATATAACAGTAAGATCACAATCTTGAAACAAACTGTTACAAATTAAAACTCTGCAAAGAGGCAGTAGTCAGTAGGTTTGTCAGTAATAGGGAACATCCAATTTATGGACTAACTATATACTTCATTACAACCTATCAGCAAGGCTGATGATACTATGACTTATTTTATCTGTAATTATAGGTGTGACCGTAATGTGTGTGCTAGGAATCCATCATTGCAGAAATATCAGTTCTGTGATTTTGTTAATTTTATATGTATATAATAATGTTATGGATCTTGCCAAAGGCTTTGTACAGTGTTTAGTAATGTACTTTCTTTGGGCCACAGTTACACTTTAGCCATGAATTGCTTCTGTTTTACAGTAATTTTAACTGTTTTATTGTTATGGGCAGAACTGTAAACCCATGTAAATAAATTGCTCCTACACTATTTGTTTTTTAATTTAAAATAAAATAAACTAAGGTACAATGGCTGAGATACTTTTTTTAAATACCTGTTTAAAAAAATGAAATACTGAATATAAGTATAATTGTAAAAATCAGGCAAACTCTTGTACCAACAGTGCAAGGGTAATAGTATTTTTTAATGCCTGCAACCGTAACACAACTGTATGTTTATAAAAATAGTTTTAATTATGTTTATAGTGAAAAAGAGCCTAAGAATATAAATTTGGTTTCATAAATGCCCACTTAAAGAGAAACTTCATCTTTGTACACGAAACTGTAGGTTATGTTACTTAAAAATTGTACTGCAGTGCAAATTGAGTTGTCACTTGGACATGCAATGTATTTGTTATCTGTATTGGTATGGATTTTTTGTTTTAGTGGACTGGACCATTGTAATAGTTCACACATCTGACCAGTGAGATGTGTACGTTAGCACTGTTTCTGTATAACAGATCATGTAAAGTGTTCAAAAACATAAATTCATGAATATAGGTAAGATAATACTGTGTTAAAAATGGAAACGTGACACTGATGTTCACCCACGTTACAAATTTTGATCTGTATTATGTAAACATGATACATTAATATGGTAAGGTTACTGCAGTATGATGTAAGTGACAAAGAAAAGAAGCATAAAGGCCTTCCATCTCTTACCACTGGTATGTATGACCACTGTACATAGATGCCACCTTGCCCAAGCAGACAGTTTAAAATGAAATAATTTTATGTAACAAATCTGTTTGATGTTTGAGTGACTTTTATGTTGAAGTCTGTGACTGTCAGTGGTGTAAGAATTTTTTTTTTTTCATTGTAGTTTTGTACATATTTATCCAAGTTAAACAGAGGCGACTTCTCATTATTTTTGGCTTTCTTGTAATTTGTGAAATTATTGTGTGCCTTGTACGAGAAATTTATAATAAAGGCGAGGAAATATGGATTTCTTGTGGCAGTCAGCTTCTCTTCTATAATGTGCTGCATACCACATTTCATATCCTTTCTCATGACCATACCAGAAATAATGAAATAATGCCAGAATTATGCATATTACCAGTACAAAATTTTACACAAGTTTATTGCACAGGTTGGAAGAATGTGCTGAATAAGTTGTGGCAGAGTCCTTTGGAGTGTATGAAATATCAACCCACAGAAATGAAATGCTTAAGAAGATGTCTAAAAGGTGAAAATATTTTTTTTAATATCTGTAACAGGACAGTAAGGCCTCATATAAGGATGATGATTATTATGATAATAACAACAATGATGATTGCACCACCTCCAGCATACAGGCTTGTTAGGTCAGTGTACCTTAGATCTTGGGGTTAGGACCAGTTTAGATGTCCTGTTGCATATCTGTCTGCTGACTGCACCACTCATACCTGACAAGTCAGAACTTTGTGAATGTGTGGAATATCAGGTCCAGAGAATACATTCACTGATATAAGTCTGTAATTGAGCTGTGTTTCCCATCATGATCTGCCATTTTGATTAAAACATTGACTTCATGGATGCTCCCACTTAAAGTAATGCCTTCACTGTACTCATAAGGCATAAAGAACAAAGGCTGACAGCAGTTCACATGATACTATTACTACATCTACTAGCATGAACAAGAAGCATATACAGCTCAGTGCGATCCTAAAGGCAGGAAGGTTAATATGTGAATGTTCCAGTCTCATTACACTTCATGTGTGCTAGTTTCTGAAGAATGGAAAGACAAATATTTAATGAACAGGTGAAAGACACATGACAACTGTTAGTGTAAGCAAAAAAGCCACCCTTTCATTCCTGGCTCACCACTGGACTAAATCAGTGTAATAGAGTTTACAGTTTCACAGTATTTCCCTAAGATTAATGTTAATGTTATCTCCCTGCAGTCTTTTGCTCTTTCCTTTTCAGACCACTTCAAGTGAAACTACAGTCTTAAACTCTCTATGCACATTAAATATTCTAGAATTCAGGAATCTGTGGGAAATTCTCTTAGTATTCAGAACCACAATGTAGGGCTACTTTTAAAATACATTGAAAACCATGTGAGATGTTTGATGAATAGTTCACTATTTATTTTAACTTCGTTGCTAGGAAGAAAATGGATCTGGGTTAATGTAGTCGGTATACTGATTGGGCTATAGGTTGGACGGTCCGGGGTTCGAATCTTGGTAGGGACAATAGATTTATCTCTTCTCAAATATGTCCAGTCTGGCAATTCTCCTCCTGCTCAGTGGGTATGAGGGCTAAAGCAGCCAGGGCATACAGTTAACCACCACCTCCATCTAGTGTTGACGTTGAGAATGTGTAGAGCTGTACTTCCACTCCCCATGTATATCCTTCATGGCACGGACAGGGAGAAGTTTATCTTTACCAGGAAGACCTCTTTTGAGGAGTAGAAAATGTTGTGGATCTTGACATATCTGCCTCTTCTCAGCTGCAAAATTATCTGTCCATGCACTTTGTAATCGGTGCCACAGGTTTGCCCATAATGTGCATTTGCCTGAGATATGTATACTGCATATAATAATTATTATTTGTTTTGTATGTACTTTGTCAGTAAAATTTCTATGATAGAAACAATTGCTGTGATCACTTCAAAAGTAACTCTTAGGTTCTAAAGGACCCCACTCAAATAATCAATACAGGATCCCTGAAAAAGAACTCCCAAGTTTCAAAGCTCAATATCATGTTTATTTTGAAATATGTAATCATGGGGTTTGTTGTGAAATGTTCAATGTAGCTCAAAATTTTTGTTGCTTGGCTGTTGCACACATGCACTTGCGTCTGTCCATGTGAGTGAAGTGTATCTCACGTCAGTATAATAATATCTATTTTTAAGAAGGATAGAGGTTGCTGATTTCAATCTCTGTGTTGAATTGATGCATCACTGTTTTACCCAATTTAAGGAAACAGAAACAGCAAATGCGTTAAAACAGAAACTACCATGAAGACCTGCACTTCTGATGAGGATGCTGAATGCTTAAAGGTATTGTGTTTATATAATCCAAAGAAATGGAGTGCTGGTAAATGTATGGAAGTGTGTACAACCAAAACCACAATCCAAATTGTGTTACATTTGTTGATAGGATTACATGCTTGCAAAACTGAATTGAGACATAAAGCCAAATACATAAATCCTCAGAAGAATGAAGTAAAGAAGTTTTGTTACAGTTCAAGCCAACCAATGCTCACAATTTTATTAAAATTACAATAATACTATAAAATGATAACTCCTACGCATTTTGGGCCTTACTGCCCCATCATCAGGGAGCACACAATTGTACAAAAAAGCATCTTAACGCTTTCATTTCCTGAATGTAGCAGAACTGCTGGAGATTCCACAATGTGATATATATATATATATATATGTATATATATGTATATATATATATATATGTATATATATGTATATATATATATACAGTAGACAGTTGTGCCCAGTAATTGGAGCACCTTTGTGAACACTTCCAGAACAACAGCTACTCCAATTACTGTGCACAACTCTTCTTCTTCTTCTTCTTCTCCTCCTCCTTTTCCTCCTCCTCCTTCTTCTACTTCTCCTTCTTCTTCCTCTTTCTCCTCCTCCTCCTCCTCATCTTCTCCTCCTCCTTCTCCTTCTCCTCTTCCTCCTTCTTCTTATCCTTCTCCTTCTTCTCCATCTTCTCCTCCGTCTTCTTCTTCTCCTCCTTCTTTTTCTTCTTCTTCTCCTCCTTCTTCTCCTTCTCCGTCTTCTTCTTCTTCTTCTTCTTCTTCTTCTTCTCCTTCTCTTCCTTCTTCTTCTATATACACATAATAATTATCTTTTGACAGTGGTACAGAAGACAGCCAATTTTACGTAACCATTAAAGAATTTTCATTGGCTGTAAATTCTTGTACTAAGAAGGAGTGAGATAACAGATATCCTATAAGTGCTGGCATAATGCTTCTTTATTGTGATTTAGTCTTCTAATGGTTGGTGGAAGGTTACAGAATAATGTGATTCCTGTATAATAGACTTCCTTACAATACTGAGGTTCGTGTTTGGTACATGTCCATCATATGTATGCCTTGTGTTTATGTCATGTGTATATGAATTTGTTTGGAACCGCTGTCTGCAACAAATTATAATAGTGAGAATACAAACTGACTGGCAAGTAAATAATTCCCTACAAGAGTCTTGCCTTCTAATGATGGCCATTTTCTAATAATTTTTTTTGGATGCAAAATATCTTCTTCTTGTTTGACAAATTTCCCCAAATAGTGTATCAGACTAAAGTAGGCCTATCCATTGTTGCAGTCTGCTCAACATGTTCAGGCCTACTGTATGTCTGACAACTAAATCTCTGGGGATAGGCCGATAGCAGCCTGTACTTCTTCAACGACTTCCAGTGTCCTCACAGTTCTGAGACATCCTCCAGGTCACTTATTTGGCACAGAAGCCGTGGTTTAGGCACTTTTCTATCCAGTTCTTGATGGTAATGCGATCAGGAAAATTTGAATGTCTTCGAGTGTTGATATGAATATTTGTTACGTTGCCGTCACAGAAAAGTTCTTTAAAACGTCTCTATGTCGAACAGCCGACCACTGATCCATGTACACTAAATGGTTTTCCTAAGCTAAAAGCTTGAGTGCATTTACTTTCATCCTTTCATCATGGCTGCCAGAATACTACGAAAATCAATATGTTGAATGAACGCTGCTCCACCCCGCATAAGAAAATGAGGGATGTTAGTTAGTGCGAAACTTTTAGCTCAGACAGGAGAAACAAGAAATAAATATAAAATTTTTGTGGGGAAGCTCAAAAGATGGCCGCTTGAAAACCCGATAAGTGACGAGAAGATGTCTAATCGTGGTCTTCGGGAGATGTACTGTAGAAATACGAAACTGACTGATCCGGCTCAGGATAGGCGTTTGTATCAGTGCCACTAAACACAGAGAATTTTTTTAAAAAAAATACGGATTTGAAGCTATGAGAATCTCAAACCGTATTTAACGCCTCCTTTTCGAGTGTGAATCATGGAAAAGTTGTGCTTGGCTTGCTGTTTAGTTCTGCCAGGAGCAAAGAATGGTTGATAATGCTGTGTCGCGTAATTTGATTTCAGCCTTACTATTCAACGCTCACAGTGCAATAACCTCGTTACTCTAAGATATAATATAATCTTAACAAGCAAGAAAATATAACCAATAAAAGTAATTTTGTTCCTGTTCATGCCATTAATGCATACAGGGGGAGTAAAGGTATGGGCCCATTCATTCTTAAACCTCGACGCTAGATGCAGTGTACATGTCATAAACATTTTAGTGCCTTTGCTCACTTTTAAGTGAAAGCCTTTATTCGAAACTTGGTCCTCCACGATACATTACACAGACACTTCCGAGGTGCGCACAAGGACGTGCGCAGATTTTCGTGTAACTTAGAGCTCTTCAGTTATTGCTGTATGGCTGAAATCAAAATCGAAATGTAAAAACATATTTTAGTAAAACTACCCAATATGCAATTTAATGACAATTATTTTGGCCGTTCTCTACTTACTGCAGCGGACGGACAGATTTGGTGAAGCTGGAAGCTGATAGATGTATTTTGAAATTTTTCTTTAAGAAAGCACCACTATGGTCGCATGGCTGCCGAGCCATTTTACTAGGTTCTTAGTTTGCCTGTGCCTATACAGTGACGTAGAGCGGTTCGAATACCGCTGGAGGGGGATGTTGTACGTCTTATCTTATTTTTACGCGTGTATATATATATATATAT
>Ga0123352_10017789_pt1 | contig 11323 bp, 8 predicted proteins | sample TergutLab28metaG_FD_89700 | JGI IMG/M metagenome (GOLD analysis project Ga0123352, IMG submission 89700) | Labiotermes labralis P1 segment gut microbial communities from Petit-Saut dam, French Guiana - Lab288 P1 | ecosystem: Host-associated > Arthropoda: Insects > Digestive system > Gut ... | reverse complement strand
TGTAATGCAATTTTGACCTCCTGATGATGAGCACATGTGCTCGAAACATGTAGAGGCATGAAATAAAACTTATTGTGAAACAAATTTTGTGCATCAAGTTGGTTAAATACTGAGATAAAAAGTTGCATTCTTTGTTTTGGGCGATTCACCGTTGTCTGAATTTTATTTACCAACATTTCGGAACACTCCGTCTTTTCCATCTTCACAGGCTGCTTACACCGCCTATCAAGATGAAACAGTGTGTTCCGAAACGTTGGCACATGAAATTCAGACGCCGAGGAATCACCCAAAAGAAAGAATACAACATTCTTCACTGTTATTGCTGCATTTGATTAAAAGATTCGTAGGCTTGACTTAAGGTTCTCTAGGCGGCGAATATTAAGATTAGAGGCTTTCCGTAAGCGACGGCCTGTAATTTGTTTGTAGAGTTAAATTAATCATATATTATAACACCGCAATTTAAAAGAAACTTCAGACTATTTAAGAGCGTTTTATCAACTGCAGAACTCAGCAGTGCCTTTTAATCGGAAGTGACTATGATTATGCACAGCAATGATGTAAGGCTTAACGGGAAAACACCTGTTACCTGCCACAGGGTGCTATGAACGTACAGGTGTACTTTAGTGTTCTTGCTACAGACAGACAGACATAAGGCAGAAAGCAACGGCGTTACACTGACACACTTTACAGGCGCTTTCGCAAAGTTGCGAAAAGCGACTATTAGCTTTGTCACGTGTGTCCGTCTGTCCGTCCGCATGTAATAACTCGGCTCCCACTAGAAGGACTTTCATGAAATTTTATATTCGAGTACATTTTGAAACTCTGCCGTGAAAATTCGGGTTTTTTTTAAAAGCTGACAAGAATAACGGGCACTTTACGTGGAGTTAAATATAAATTTTTGATCATATCTCGCTCTGTTCTTCTTAAAGTGAGAAAAATGTTTCAGACGAAATTTTACAGAATATCAAGACACAAATTTTATGTCCAATAACTTTCTTCCGAAAATCTTGCTGTTTAAGAGATAATACTGAAAAATATGGCAGAGCCGGACAGGCCACAGATGACGTTATGGCGCATGCGCACTAAATGTTGGATACCTGAAGCTCCAAACACAAACCCAGAATATGTAATACGTATTGCTTTTTCGCTGCAACAATGGTTGCTCGAACGTGCTTTAATGTTACGTTACATGTATTTGGTGTTTCTCGTTATAAAGCACCTATGGCTGGCCTCACTGCACTTCAGGACTGCAACAGACTGTAGTGAGGTGCAAAATTCGTAAGAGGTTTAGCAAGCATGAATATCGCGCGTGATGAAAACAACGCGCTGTATACTTGTCAGGTTAGACTTCAAGAAAAACATTGTCCTTGTGTCTAGGCACAGTCTCATGCAGACATTCAGGGAGTGTGGCTGTAAAGCTACAGCAATATCAGCTGTGCTGAGACATATCCCGCGGTGTCTTAGTAATGGGAAAGCTAGGTAGGTCCCAAAACTTGTCTAGAGGTGAAGTACACTTTCCGGAAAGTAATTGCCAGTCCTGAAATTGATAACCAGTCTGCTTATTGACCCAGAAGTCTCAGCGTTCTAAGCTCATTGTTTGTTTTATTTCATCCGGCCTCTTATGTGTTCAATTCTGTCCACTAGGAACAGTCACACTCTCCTGTCCGTGATGTTTCTAACTGGAATGGAAAGTTTCCTCCTAGAATTACTGTGAATGATGCTTATTAACGACAGTCAGTTTTTTGCAGTTTTTCATTTTACTTACTTACTTACTCCATGGATAAGAGCCCTTCTGGAGAAGCTGACCGGTTCTCAGATAATCAAGAAATTCTCCGAATTCTATGGAACCCGACAGTGTATTACCGCATTCACAATGACCCACCACCTCTCCTTATTCTGAGCCAGATCAATTAAGTCTATGCCCCCACTCCGCTTTCTGCAGATCCATCTTAATATTATCCTTCCATCTACCCTAGGTCTTCCAAATGGTCTCTTTCCCTCACCTTTCCCCATCAAATCCCTACATAAACCTCTTCTCTCCCCATACGTGCTACATTACCGCCCATTTCATTTTTCTTGATTTGATCACCCGAATAAGGTTTTGTAAGCAGTACAGATCATTAAGTTCCTCTTTATGTAGTTTTCTCACCTCCACTATTATCTCGTCCCTCTTAGGTCCAAATATTCTCAACACCCTATTCTCAAACACCCCCAGACTACGTTCCTCCCTCAATGTGATCGACCAAGTTTCACACCCATATATAACGACAGGCAGTATGTCTTAATCTGTATATTTTTTAATAACAAACTGAAAGGCTAAGGATCCTACACCGAATGATAGCAATCATTCCCTGACTTCCATCTGCTCTTAATTCCTTCCTTAATAGAATTTTGGTTCGTGTAGGTTGTGCCCCAGTATTCGAACTGTTCCACCCTTTCGAAGAAGGTTTTATCAATCTTTATATTGCGACTTCGTCAGAGCTGCATTTTATTGTCTCCATCTACGTCGATAAGGAGGCAGAAGCGTGAAGCTAGCCTAGTTGAGGGATGTGTGGAGCTTTCTGACGCCCCTTTAATACCTCTTCGTGTAATTGTGTTTAAGCATTTGGACACGCTTTATCTGTTATAATAAAACAGATTTACCTTTGGGATCTCCACTGCTTAAATTTCAACTCTATTCTCCTTTAAAAGGCCTCCGCCCTTTAAAATACTACTCCTCCCAGGATGCATAATGTATGATCATCGTTGTTGAACCAAGGGGCTACGCCTCTTGGATTTCGGCCAGACCTGTTCTTTCAGTGCAGGGTTTCCGCTGACCAGGAGTAACCGAACACGGAAGGGGAGGGGGGGGGAGAATAGGAGGGTAAAGCCACAAGCTCGCGGTCTGGGAGCTATCTATTACAGGCACTAAACAACAGCCACTCACCCCAACCCAAAATGCAATTAAATTATTTGGCAACTATTTAGCTAAAATTTCATTGTAGGTACAGAGTGCGTAGTTAGCAGAGATACAACATTTATAATGCTGCTGTTATATGTGCGTTATTTGTTCATAGTCTTGATACTAAGTGAAGGCAACTATTACAGGCGGTCTTAGTTTACTTTAAAATTAATGCACACAGCAATTAAATAGTTCATGACACTTAAAGAAATTAACCTCAACTGATCGCTCTGCCTCTTCTTCTTTGCCTTTCGAAGTGATAATCCTCCTGCCCTTGACAAGGCTGTACGGAGCGTTGTTCTTCGACTAGTTGCATTCTTTCGTATTCTGGATATCCAGGTTTCAATTCTCGGCACTAAGATCTCCCAATCTTTTCGAAGATTCTTGTGACTTTCCTCAGTATCTCCAAGTAAGTTTCGGAATATTATCTCAAATGACATCACGCTGTCTTCCTTCGTGATCACTTGCCATTCATCGCTGACGAGTCATCCTGTTATCCAATGCAATCAAATCTGAGCCACTCACATATTCGTTGATAAACCTTACATATGTAAGCAAATGAATAACAGAAATGTCTTAAGTATGACGACAATATGCGATCCACTTATTTTGTGACAGAGTGCATAAAAATACAAAATTTATTTTAACAATTTGTTGTTTAACATGGCGACCGTATTGTAATCTAGACAGAAGTTGGATGTAAAGATAGAAATGACGCGTGACTACTGATGATGAAGATGATAATGGTGGTGGTGGTGGTGATGGTGCTGGTTTTGGACGTTATCAATTGCGACGCATGTTGATTTTAAGGCATTCGTGCCTACTGAACTATTAACGTCGATAAAAGCGTAACAAAATGTGAAATATCAGGAAAAAGGTCTGTATCAGAATGGTTTAATATTCAAGTGGGTTTACTATTATTATTACTATTAAAAAGTCAAACTAAATGCACTTACTGTAATTCGTTTACAATTTCATTACATATCATTATATCATCCTACACATTTTGGCGCTGTATGGGCTGTCCTGTCATCAGTCAGCAACACTTCCCACCAGCAGGAAACAGATATTCAGAAATGCCAACCATCTCATTAACCAATTACTATTCTAACGTGGCAGATAAGTGCAATGTATTTAAGCTCCACAAATAAAGTTTTTCAAACTTTCATTAGAAAAATGTCAACATCATTAAACCTAACACTACAAGACAAAGTCTCGCCGCCATAGAACAATTAATTTTCTTCCATGACCATGCGTTAATAATTATACTCATAATCATCACAACAGTGTTCTACACCATAATCAGAATTGTCCAAAATAAACAAACCAGACGATTCATCCTAGAAGGACAAATAATTGAAACTATTTCAACAATTGCACCTGCTGTCATCCTAGTATTTATTGCAATCCCATCCCTACGTCTACTGTACCTAATAGATTAAATCCACAATCCATTAATAACATTAAAAACAGTTGGACACCAACGATATGCATATGACACATACTTGAATGTGTCCTCATAAAATGAGGTTCTTGCTTATACAAAAAATATGCAACTAAAATTCAAACCATATGAAAGACGTGTCAAACTTGGACGTACAACGTTGTGGCACACAACCAAATTTTGCGCTAAAAAATTTACTAAATTCTCTTCTGTCCAAAGAATGCATGTATTTCCGCAGTGTCTAATTATTTTGTACGGTTTCTAAGTGAACACATATGACTTCATACCCCAGAAGACTTACTAATGTAGTCCTAAAATGTCGAACTGAAAGCACAGTTGGGAGATATATCCCAACATTAATAATATTAACCTTTCGGTGCTTGAATTATTTTTTTAATTTTAGCACATTCTGTATATAAAATGTGAATAATACAGGAACCTAATATGTTAGAATTATGAAACAAACTGCATTTTGAAGAGAAAAAAACTGATAGTATACACCATGTTTAGAATATTCGGTACCTATATTTGTTGAATAAATATATAAAATGCAACTTTGGAGGTTAGCGGTGCGGTACGACCACTGTAGTTGACGTTAGGCGTCTAAAGGTTAAGAGAGGTCATAAAATAGGTGATATATATATATATATGTGTGTGTGTGTGTGTGTGCGTGTGTGTGTGTGTGTGTATGTGTGTGTGTATTAGGCTTTGGACTGGATTCAGCTTGCTCAGTATAAGGTTCAGTAACTTATTCTTGTGTGCACAATAATGTGAATTCGGGTTGAGGGCATTGAGGTCTTCTGCTATGTGAGACCTTGTTGCCGGTTCCAGGATTTCTGAAGGTCTTTAGTGCCTACAGATTCAAGGGTCAAGAGGTCCATGAAGAAAGATCTTCTTCTTGAAATGTTTGAATTCGACAGTGAAGACACTTCTGTCACTCCCAGCACAGCGACAGATCCCGGAAGACCTGAAGAGTCCAAACACGTCTACACAGACTGTCTTACTGTTTTAAGGTTCAACAAAGAGAGGGCATTTTTTTACGTATTGGCCAAACAGCAGGTTCTGAAGGATGGGATGGAAACAGAAGTACTGTGGTTGGGTGGCATAGTGTCTTTCTGTGTGTTGAAGTGTTATGAAAGGATGAAAACTTATCCGAAGGATACGTGTGTTAAGATTTCAAAACCTTTAGACAGAAGATTAAAAATTTCTGTACTGTTACTGCATCTTTCTTCCGTAGCTTCAGTTATCGTTTACCAGACATTTCTTTCAGATTCTCTTCTCTATGCGGGTTAACCAAACAACTTCGTCTGGAAATAGAATGCCCGGATATCGTCACCAAACTCAGTTCAATAATGGAAGGTATATATAGTCAAGGAACTGTACATTGTTACTCTGCTGTGATTACCCGCATGTGCAATTCCTCAACTGACTGAACTACCATATAACCTGTGTACGTGATGACTCACGGTTCTTATAACGTTAGACTAAGTATAAAACACGTCCGTAACAAACGTTTCGTTCATATTCCATCACCTTTTTGTATTGAATAAGCGGTCCGGATTATTCAATTGCTCTTAAGATCGGAAAATTGTAGTGACAGCACAATACGATAGAGCGTAAATAAGTGTCCGTTATGAGCTTCACGTTTATGCTAAGACACGTATTATGAACGATATGGAGCTGAACTGGGGTCCACAAAACTGAGAGAGCGAAGCTGGACAAGAAGAGAAAGAAGAGGTTTTGATGTAACATTAAAATCTTTATGTAAGAAAATGAGGATTTTCTAGTATTTAAGTCTTCTTGAATAAGATGTCAGGTCCATTAATAAACATTTGCTGACGTTTCGAAGGATCTAGTCTCCATCTTGAGCATCCAAGACTTGAATCTTTATCTGATTCTTTCTCAGAACCCAAAATCTGGCAATGTGTTCGTATACATACCTATTAAGCTTTGTAGAGCGGTGGTACGCGCAGAGATGAAGTAAAATACGCAGCTGTTTTGACTCATAAATTAAATTTGCCGCCCCACCCCACGCTCCCGCACACACGTATCTACCGTGAGTGTTACATACATACAGGCATTCCTAAAGAACGTGAAAAAATTCAAGAACTTTCTGTGAGAATTTTACACAATACCACGTCTTTTAGTGAATCCATTTCACAAAGAGGTACGAGTGATACAAACTGAACTGTATATTGCATGATTATTTGTTCAAGTTGCGTGCGTATGCTACTTTTAGTTTCATAGTCTACAGGATGACTATGCACTGGTGGGGTTTAGGAAATGGGAGACTAGGCCTGCAGAGTAACCGAAGCAGCAGAATGGTGAAAATTTCACTATTATGAGTTTCGTAACTAGATGCTTTTCGCCAGATTCTGTCAGGGTCATCAAAAGGGCAACGAGGGAAACTGGTGGAATAAATATGCGGCATCGGGTAGATGAATAATATAAGAAGTATTTAGTTAGAAAAGTCGTATTGGACGGGGGTTGAAGTGGGAAGATCAGCTATGTTAGACTGCAGCGTGATGGTTTGGACCCGGAATTACGTTGTCCTCGATACAGCCCAACGATCGGCTCTTTTGAACACGTTATGTAAATTCCAGTTTCCATAAAACCGAGGAATTCTTCACTGCCTGAGCAACAATCAGCTTCCTTACGAGATGTCTGTTTCATAAGGTTAATTACTTCTACCATCTTAAGGAAAACCACAACACACACACACTCCCCCAAAAACCACAACACACACCCCAAAAACCACAACACACACACACACACACACACACACACACTCCAAAAACAGAACACACACATTCCCCAAAAACCACAACACACACACACACACACACACACTCCCCCAAAAGCACAAAACACACATTCCCCAAAAACCACAACACACACACAAACACACTCCCCCAAAACCACAACACACACACAAACACACACTCCCCCAAAACCACAACACATACACTCCCCACTTTTTACTGTGACCGTATGGACAGAACGACAGACATGCAGTTCGGCCAATCAACAGCAAATCACTTCCTGCTGCAGTATGCAGCACGGAGCCGTTCGTCATGAAAGGGAGTAGGCTTCTTGCCTTGCTGCCGTATCTCGCTGCGATATATGAAGTCCTTGGAGGGGATGAAGAAGCTCCCTTATAACATCGCACTGCCTGTCTCGGCGTGAGGCGCGATATTGCTCCGATAACTCTCTCTGACGACGACTAAAGGTTAGCGAGGTTAAAGGAAGGGGTGTCCTCCCTTCGCAGTGAATCCTACTTATGATGAAAACAGCTGGTACTGCGGTCGGAGTGAGAATAGGAGCCCAGAATCAGAAACACGTGTCCTGGTAAAGACAGCATTTCGAACTACAAAAGAAACAGCAAGCAAAGTGCATCATAGTTCTAACACACAATATTCAGATATAAAAATAAAAGTACATGTTTTCTCTTGCTTATTAAGACCACGAGAAAACTTTACGTGGGGTAAAGAAGACATAGGTCCACTCAAACTGAAACTCGTCTGTGGCTGGAGCCCACTGGTCACCTATATGCCTCGGCAGCTTTACCTCTGGTAAAGGAGCCCAGAATAAAAAGCACTGATATGAAACAGGTCAAGGTGTTGAACGACACGATTACAGATAAAATGCAGGATGAAATGGGCGCCGTAAATATGAACTTTAGACCAGCGTATTGGCCTACACATAAATTCACAGCACTTGGAAACAGCTGACGTAGAATGAAACTTGGTTGTCTAATTATTTATTGTAAGCTTACAATATGTGTTCCGTCAACACAACAACATTAGAATTAATGTATTACTGCAACATGTTTCGACTCAGAAGAGTCATCGTCAGGCTGATTGCTTAAGAACCGTTAATACATTATACCCTTTACAGTATTGTACATGTAACTATTGCATTAGGGATCCCATAGGCATTAAAATGTGTGGGTAGAAACCTGGTTTTATTACTTATTTAGATAAGAGTATACTATGCGCAGCTGTGGGTGTGGTTATAGCTGCCGTTGTTCGTCCAACACGTACTTCTTGGGGGGTGGAGGGGTGGGGGTGTGGTGGTGTATGTTCCTCTTTTCTGTCTATTCTTCTGCGTTTCTGCTTGTCCTCGGTTTATTAAGCATTGCTGCAGATCTATATTATTCTTCTCTGTAATTTTGGAATCGAGTGATTTTATGTCATTATTTAGCTGTGATTATTTAAGTGTGTATATCTATTTGGGTTTTGCTGAGGTGTTCTTACGGTTTTCTCGGGGTTGTGGTAGGGTCCCTCGAAGCGGTGGTGGGTCGGGTTGTGCTCCTGTCCCTTTTGTAGTGTACCCTCCTTCGTGCCGCTTTGGTTGTCTAAGTTTAGCAAGGGGTACGAAGGTTTGGAAATGTTAAAAATCATAAAAAGTAAGAAATACTGAGTACAGCAATACTGCAGCGGGAGGATAGAATGTACACTTTAAAGTCTAAGGAACGTTTCATGTAAAGAGAAAACAAAGTTTTTTTTTCTTCTTTTTGATATTAGAAACTTTTAACAATTATAACCATAGCCATATGTCATTATAATAGATGAATATTTCACTTCATTCGGACTGACAGAATGTTTTCCTGTGAGTTAACTTAATTTGAATTTTGTAATAATAAACCATTTATGCAATTTTTATTGTCACTAATACAAATCCCCCTATCTCAGCCCAACACATATGGGAGAGCCTGCATTATCTGTCGTGCTCAGTTGTAATTAGAATTACTGTATGCTGTCCGTTATATTGACGTAATTTACAGCGTTTTTATCGGATGCATTTAACAAAAAGTTAAAACTCTTCGGAAATAAAACAAACTAATCAGTACAGAGATAACAAATGTACCATTTATCCGGCAATTCATTTAAAAGTAAGACTGACATTAAACTGCATGATAAAAAGTTAAGTTTCTATTTAGAATCCTATTTTTTTTGTGGCGCTGCGGCCCAACGCGGGTCATGGCCTCCTCATTCTTGAGATCTCTAGATCACACACAGCGACGCATCACAGTCGGTAGGACTCCTGTGTATGAGTGATCAGCTCGTCGCAGAGACCTCTACCTGACAACATACAACACTCACAACAGACAAACCTCCATGCCCCCGGTAGGATTCGAACCCACAATCTCAGCAGGCGAGCGGCCGTAGACCTAAGCCTTAGACCGCGCGGCTACTGGGAGCGACATTTAGAATCCCATAGTGTCTATATTTCCACTGTAACACGACTTTTCTCTAATTTCAGTGTTGCTTTCTGAATTCCCTTTTTGGAATTTTTGCATAAAATTCACAAAATAAACGCAAAAAGTTGAGATAGCTTATTCTAAACCTACCCCAAACTATAAAGTTTAAAATTTTGACACGAAGTTAAATAATAATTTGAAGTTTGTTGGACTTCCCAATTTTTTTTATTAAACCTAATTTAAATACATGAAAAACTTACTACCTATTCGGCGCGTTAAAAATGCCGTGCAACCATATAAAGCTTCCGATATTATGAGCACACGTTCTGCCTCTAGTTCTATTATTCCTCTTATCCTTACTATAATCCCACGCGAAAATAGCCTTACACGACGAAGAATCTTATATATCGATATTTGGTTTCACGTAGAACACATCTCTTATCGAAACGGTTTGCGATTTTACGTACCTTACACCTACATAGATATCCTTCCGCAAAATTCCGCTCTGTCGATAATATTCCATGCATATAGAGACTGCTTTAGACACTCTCAGTAACCGGCAATAACACAGTAAAAGGACGGAGATATATTAAGATAAACATGAACACATGGATTTTGATATCGGTCGTTAGATGTAAATTGACCAATTCCCTCGAGCTCAGTATCCTTTGCGGAGGCTACTGCGAGCTCTCGAAACGGCATACAGTCCCTTCAAGATGAAAGGTACTGCTACGGCAGGTAAGCATTTTACTTCCAACAAACACAAGCACACCTCTTTGAGCTACCTTACCTGTCCTTGTGCACAGTCAACGAAATAAATGTCTCTCTCTAACTGTCCATACGTCTCGTCTACGAAAAAATGAAGATGAAAATTTATATTGGAATATACACCACATGTTGTCAAGAATATGACAACTCATTGCCATCAACCCACGGTAAGCCTTGCTTTACATTAATCATAAAAACTAATAACAATAAGCATAAATTTGTGGACGACGTAGAAAAATTCAATTATTATCATTTTAGCCTACATATTGTGCTACAAAACAACTCTATATTTTTACATCCGGTAATTGCAAACTAATTCAAATAACAGGGATGCAGATCAGGCACTGGAAAAATGTATAAACAAAGTGACGGTCTTATGGGCTGTTACGTTGTGAGAGAGAGTAACATCTTCTGCGTAATATCGCAGGTAACCATCATTCCCCCAACACCAGCCGTGAAAGCCAGCAAACTTCTGTGCACTCAGACCTTTTCTTCATTTTTATTTTCACATCATACAGTCCAAGTTTTGCAGTTCACGCCCAAAGTTACTGCTGCAAGAGGCGACTGACAGTATAGCCAGGTGGCGAAAACAGTTGCTTCAATCTCGACCATTAACCCTTATCCTGCTAACGTGAAGAATAGGGTGAGCTCGTAATAATGCCAGCAAATGACAGATGGGATTTAATCGGGCGTTTAAAGGGTTAAACGAGTCCTGAAATGTGAGGTACATCGACGGTGTTGTTTGAAATAAAAATATGACCGTGTACATTCAGGTGTATTACACAGAAACATTATTTACTGTGTGGAAAATCGAGAAGAATGAGATGGGCTGGGCATGTGGCGCGTATGGGTGAGGAGAGGGGGGTGTATAGGGTCTTGGTGGGAAAACCGGAGGGAAAGAGACCACTGGGGAGACCTAGGCGTAGATGGGTGGATAATATTAGGATGGATCTCCAGGAGGTGGGAT
>Ga0123352_10017788_pt1 | contig 11324 bp, 8 predicted proteins | sample TergutLab28metaG_FD_89700 | JGI IMG/M metagenome (GOLD analysis project Ga0123352, IMG submission 89700) | Labiotermes labralis P1 segment gut microbial communities from Petit-Saut dam, French Guiana - Lab288 P1 | ecosystem: Host-associated > Arthropoda: Insects > Digestive system > Gut ... | reverse complement strand
TCCTGAAGATGGACGTATTAACGTCTGAAACATGTTGAGCAGTAGATAATAAAGCAAGTGTCATCTAGTTGGTCAACCTTTATTCAAATATCAAGATGATGCACGGTCCAATACGCATAAGGCTACAACATATTTCGATGTCATTTATAGGTCATCGTCATGTTGGAATATTAAAAACGTTTGGAATTATGTTATTGAAGTAACATTTTAAAATATTTACATAGTTTTTGTGGGAATTAGGGATTGAGATCTTACTTGATTTACAGGACATTAGATGGAATGTATGTGAGTCAGTATACATATTCGTCGCTATATACCTCTGCTTTAACTATTCAGGTGCTCTTGTGTGGGATATGAATTCTTGAATTATACAATTATTGAAAGTTTTTACAATTTTTTTTTTAAATTCTGTCAGATACACCAGAAGTTTCTTCTATACATAACATTGTAGACCCCGAAGATAGATATGTTAGTGGTACATACACCACGTTTCCCTTCATTGGCGCTGTTCTTATGAAGTATAGTTGTGCTGTATGGAGCCTGTAAGCTATATATAAACATTTGCGGTATAAAGTGCAATAAGTGACAGTCTGAAAAGCTACAAAACTTGTGCCTGTAATTCATAGGAGCGGTGAAATGTGCTGTGCGCTTTATATATGTATTCGTTATTTAACGACGCTGTCAGTGGCTCATACTATATAGCTTCAAATTATTTGATGGTTTTTATTAATGGACGGGACAATACGCGACCCAGAAAAACAAGAATAGCTTCCGTCTGGGCAGGTGGTTCTCCAGCCGAAGTTCGATACGGCTATGCCTAAAATACGAACTTGAAGAGTTACTGTTTGAGCCGACTTTATCATGTGTGTAAGGTGTTTTAATTAATGCCTTTGTATCCGCATGACCTGCAGACAAAGGTCAGAGCCCCCCCCCCCAAGTGTCGCCCTCACTTAGCGCCGTGACGTCCTTGTGCGACCGGCTAAACGCTGTCATTGAGAGCTGTATTAACTGTCTGTACATGCGTTTTATATGTCGTCATCAGAATATGTAAAGCACTCGACACAGAGTGATGGATGACATCTCGCAAACACTTGTTATATGATACGGCCATTACGCTGTTTTCAATTTGTCTGCCTTTAGAGGTTTAATGTCTGCGTCAAACGTCATACAATTTGCTTGCTCCGATCGTGGGGCTATGTGATTCATGTGTTTGATTTTCCAGGAGTCTTCTACATTTAACTTTATCTGCAAATTCATCGTTATCTCTCATATCGTCACATTATTACTTGAACGACGGGGTTCTAACCGCATGTTTACGTGTCTAAAGAGCTCTGTGGACAGCTGTGTTGATAGACTTGGAAGCTGCCGTTAGTGTCCTACCTTGAAGCAGAATCTGAATGTTTGTCTGGAGGAGCTGAGTCAAAGGACGAAGCCACTCGTATTTCGGACAGTGACACGAAGCCAGCATGTCATTAACACAAAGCAAAATTCTGATTCTCGCCCGCGAGATTCTCTATTCTTCAGCGTCGGCCTCTTCATCATGAGAGTCACAGATTTCAAAACAGTTACAACTGTAACCCTTTCTTATCATTATCGCCACCGGCTAGTTCTATTCTAATGTTCTTAAATCCTTCCGGAAGATCGAATCCAGATGTCTCGCACGACAGGATGACCGATACGTTTGGGCTAATATTAATTTCACGGCCTTCTTGTAGGTTAATGGGTGAAATGGGACAAATATATAAAGCTGCTTTTGGTAGCAGCAGTTGATAGGAATTCGTTACCTCAGTCATTATATTGAGCATCTTCTATTGTTTTACATGGCGTGGAACATGGCTCCTCACATTAATGGAAGAACAAAGGTTGAAGATTTGTATAGAATATGACGATAAGAAGATATTTGGGACCAAGAGTAAGAATGATATGACAGGGCATGTAAAGCGTATGACGGAGAAGAAAAATACTTTGAAAGTTTTTGGTGGAGGAGTCTCAAGGATGCAGGTCTCTTGGAAAACCTAGAGAGAGGGATGAAGATAATATTAAAATGGACTACATATTAAAGGAATAGGATATGAGGGCTTGGACGGAATTAGTCTGACTCAAGATAGGGACAATTGGCGTGTTCTTGTGAACACGGTAATAAATGGATTCAGTAAAATACCTGAAGATTTTTGCCTGGCTGACGAATATTGGATATTTCGAGGACTGCAGTGTATGGAGTTAGATAGTAAGGTGGTTGGTTAGTTAATAAATACTTAGTAACACGGTCAGTCTACTATGAGGTAACACGGTCGAGAACCCTTTTACCCTCCAAATGAATCGTTACAGCAGCCCCAACCTGCTTGATGTGTGTGTGTGTGTGTGTGTGTGTGTGTGTGTGTGTGGGTGGGTGGGTAGGTAGGAAGGTTTCATTGATACTTCTGAGCAACATAAGGCTTTTAAGTATAATTATAAGTGCAGCATAATTAATGATCCTTAGCGCAGGAAGCCAAAATGGACTGGCCATTTTGCTTGGGTACAGTGAAAAAGCATGCGAGCAGAATTTCTCTGTCGATGCCTCTTTCAAAACCACGCAAATTTAAGTTAAACGCCCCCTCTCCCCCCCCCCCAAAAAAAAAGGAATGTGAAAGTAACATCGAGAAGAATCATACGAAGATTGTTTGCAAGGACGTAACGTAATGTGCATGGAATGAATAATTTAAAATTTTGGTAACTGTTCTTGGCTAGGACGCGACGCGCGTCGTGCTCAAGAAGAAGAATTGTCTCAGCCACATCACTTCGAGAAACTTCAAGCTCCTAGAAATTGAGTTTTTGACGTAACTGTGTTTCAAGATTCGGGTTTTGCTATCACAGTTCATACCGTAAAAGGTACTTAGGTGTTTAAAACATATGTTTCTATTGATATCTGGGATTACTCATATCACTTCGGAGACTGCTGGATAGACCGTACTGTTTCTACGCTCCGAAAGTCCATCAGGTGTGCTCTTACTTCGTCCGAACACATCAGGCAGTCAGGCAGTCAGGCAGACGAGTCACTGGAGAGCAGGTAGCTGGGAAAAGTGATGGGGTGACTACTTATGCAAGAATTCAGGCATCAAACAGCCGGCACTGCCCTGTTCGTGCGAGGACCGTGGTATTGATTCCCACCAGGACAGCTTCCCATGCTTCACCCCATTTTCTCGTCATCTCACGCCCTTCTTCAAAACTTCCTTATTATTTATGAACTTGTGTTTCAAATCTTTAAATCATATAGGTCTGTCAAGCGGCACCCCGACCTGCCCAAAGATAAGTTTGCCAACCCTACTCGATAAGGAGGCTCCTACGGACCGTGAGGTGAATTTCAGGTACATTTGTAATCGGATAATGGCGCGGCCACATTATCTGAAATGGTTTTTATTAAGAAATCATGGAAACTGTTTTACAGATGCCAATACACACGTTTTATGGGGACCTTCGTCGTTAAAACTGACTATCACTTTCGCACTTTTTTTTTGTCCAATGCCACCACATGTCCTTGTGGACTTCGTGGTCCTCCCTCCTGGGCATGGCGGTAGTGTAACCTACTTCTATGGTTGGGACGCCCATGAGGCGCAGTTACGTTGTCCCGATGATGTGAGTGGTGATGTAGGACGATGTAGTGCCAGGAGGGTCCTTAAACATAAATTCTACCAATCTACCCAGACCATGGTCACCGTGGAAATCCTCTCCTTCAGGGAAAATTCCCACGGTAGAGCCGGGAAGCGAACCCGGGACTTCATGATTGGTAGTCAGAGACTCTGACCACTATACCACGAGGCTGGTGTTAAAATATTACAATCACCAAATCTGAGTGCATGTACAACTACTACAACAACTACTGCCATGTTGAACACTTAGACTCAATATATTGTCCATACAGCGTACATAGATATTTTTGTGTGCCGAATGTTTCTTGCATTAGAAGAATGATTGCTTCCCTGCACAGCTTTCATCGAGTGGTTTTCGCAAAGAATTCATACCAAAACAATAAAGATGTTATTTAAAATTATTTACATGCTCTTTACACCTAACCGGCTCGTACTTTCTGGACGCACCAAGAACATGTCATAGATTTTCCGAACATGTTATGACGCACCTATTTCAGGATTTTCTCTGCAGATGAAAATTAGCAGGCATAGGCGTAACTTGCCTAGTAACAGTGAAGGGACAAAGTCGACCAAGGGACAAAGTCGACCAAGTTACGAACTTTAATTTACGAAGGATTCAATTTGTAAAGACGGAGAAGATTGATTTGAACCAGTCCGTAATATACATAACATCCCTTTCACCCACTCCCACCCCAGTTTTTTTTTTAAATTGTTCCTGTTCAAGTCTGTATAAAAAAAATTAAAAAAAATGTTGTGTGTGTGTGTGTGTGTGTGGAGGGGGGGGCATTTGCCCGCCTCATGCCCCCCCCTCAGGTTACGCCTATGTCAGCAGGGGTTCAGAGGAAATAATTGTCATGACGCAATAAACTGTATGTGCTCTGCGTTACTGATTTTTTTTTTTTACCTATCTGAAGCACCCTGCCGTATCTGCAGTGTTTGTAAGCACATTGCATGAACATCTGCTGCTTTGTGGCAATAAAGGGTTCTGTAATGTCATTGCCCGCCTCTAAATTGATGTTTCTTTGTACAAAGGTTAGCGACAGTATCGAACAGTGTCCAGCCTACGGAAACAGAACTAAAATCTGCGTTTCAGCTTACGGAAAAAGAACTCAGAATCTGTGCTGCAGCTATATTTTCGAGCTTGGTATGCCACTGGAATGTGGGGCCAAACGAACGTGGAGTCATGTATGTAGATTGTGGTCTTTAACTGAGGAGAATGCAAAAAAAACATGAAAGGGAAGCGCCGTACGAGAAATTTTTAGAGAAGTTTAGTTGGTCAAGGAAAAAACACAACACGAGAGAGGATAGAAGATTTTACGGTTCTGTTTTGAATGACTTCAGAATTGATCATTTTAGCTTGCTCGTCGTTTCACTGTAGCTGGTTTTCGATATAGAGTAAAATATCCTCAACATTTTACGTGATTCATAAAACACTCTCATAAATCAAATTACGTCCATAGCGACCATTCTTATTGGCGCAGGTTTGAGGCAGCAGAACTTTCTTCTCTTTCTATGGTTCAAATATGTTTTAACATGTAAACATTTATATTTGAGATTCAGGGGTTGGAAGTGCACGATTAAGCCATATCCATGTCGCTGTATAACCTTTTAAAGACGAAGCGCAGACTGCTTTATTTAAAGACCCAGTTCGTACCGCGCTGTAAACACTTTTCATCTCGTTTATGAAAACCAATCAGTTTATGGTGTAAGTGGCACAAGTCGCTGTTTCCTCTCAGATAAATACGAAACACATAAATACAGTGTGGGAAGAGCGCACAGTTGTTGAAATGTTAAACCTGATGGTGCATCACGTAACCAGTAGGCTTTGAAAGGTTAATAGTGAAAAATTTGTCTGAATGTATTTGTTTTGCTTAACATGTCTGACCTCTTATTCAAGGACACTGAAATGTCATGGAGCGGGGTAAACGGATTACAGATATTTGATCAAACAAATTACACAATAGATAATAAAGAGTTATTCGTCATTAATTTTCCTCTGGCATGTTCCGACCTCTACGAGGTCAAGGTCAAGGAGGTATATACAGTGGCATGCAAGTGAAGCAAATTCTGTCGAAGGTGTGAATTTGCAGCTTTAGGTATATTATTTTTAATTAAGATTACAAAAAATGTTTAAAATACAAAACAATGACGGATATGATTTGCGTTTCCAAACAGTATGTTAACTTCCATTAAGGACAAAAGTTTGTATCAATTTTTAATGCCATCTTCTTTCATGGGGAATTTCCCTGTTTAGTGTGGTTGATGTTTATGCCATGGTGGGCTGTTCAGCAAACGGATCTTCCGGGGTAGCACTTTATATTTGTGTTCTGCAACTTCTGGTTTGTTGCATACGAGCGTATACGGGTGTGTAAAACGTGATTCAAAAAGATGGACTCAATTTTATATGTCTATATTTTTTAATTATACATGGTATGTGATTGATTTGCATAACATTTGAAAGAGAAGATCCTATATTTTCAAACAGTACCGCTAGAGCTCTCGCCTAGGGCACAGCCGTGCAGCATCGTCAGCTGAGAACAAAATGGCGACCATACTTTTTGTGTTCGTGAGTTCATTAAAACTGAGTCGGCGACTGCTGTACAGTGTGCGTTTCGTCTTCGTTTCAACATTCATCCTCCAACGAGGAAGAGCATTTGTCGTTGGAATCACCAAGTTGAGCAAACAGGCTGTCTGTGTAAAGGCAAAAGCTCCGGCCGACCACGTGTATCAGAAGAGAACGTGAGACGAATTCAAGAGAGTTTTGAGCGTAGCCCACGCAAGTCAACCCGTACAGCGAGCAGAGAACTTGGAATACCGCAACCGTCTGGCGTGTGTTGAGGTGCCGATTACTGTTCAAGCCATACCGCCTACAACTGGTACAGGCCCTTTGAGTCCATCTGTTTGAATCACCCTGTATTATATCCAGTAAAATTGCCTGAAATGGAACCAGGTTCCACGCCGCACCCTTTAGTGCTGAGCTAAAGTAAAAGAAAAGTTGTCCTTTTGTATTCCATTAAAGAATGTGGGGGGCGGGTGTACTGCTCCACTCATTCTCAACTTGCGGCAGTAGACGAAGATTCGTGGCCTGTTTCACATCCCTTCCACTTTGCTATCGGAGACGTAGCTCCGTGTTTATCTTGACCATGGGGTTGTGTGGGACCTAGAGATCGTCTGGAAGTTTCAGAGAAGAGGGAAATTTGTTGGCCCTGCCGGGAACTCAACCGCGATTGCTCTGTCGTCCACACCTTATCCCCTGTACTACACAGGTTGACAGTTCTTCCGGCTCTTGGCCAAATGCTGTCTTATGCAATTAACTGATGATTTATTCTTTCCGATTGTCTGTGATCACCTCATTGTGGGTGGGCGGAGCGCTTCGTAGGCAGGCGAGACTGGCTGTCGTCATAACGAAGGGACACCCTGTACCTATGACGAGATCGTACTTATCAAATCACGCACACGCAAACAATAAAAACAAAAGTCTGCTCTCAAGCGAGGGATATCTGTTAGGTTCAGAGGCTGATAGATTTGTTTGACGGTTGTTTGAAAGTATCAACTACAGAGGTTAAACCTGAAATGGAAGTGAGAAGATAAACTGTCACGTAAAGCGGGTAGAGAAGGAAGCTGCCATGTCTTATTTTGAGAAAATACCTATATAAGGTGTTTAATAAAATGTTTATTTTATACCCAAATACATACAAATAATTACTGTAAATTTATTTGAAATTACTCCGACATGTTTCGGTGTTCATACACCATCTTCAGGGAGTTCACAGTTGTGTTATTTAAAGTTATGAATCATTAAATGATAAAATGTGTTGCTATGACAAAATCTTGATAAATGCGGCCGTATATGTAATTCCTGGTTATGTGTGTGTGTGTGTGTGTGTGGTGTGTGTGTAGTGTGTATGTGTGTGTGGTGTGTATGTGTGTGTGTGTGTGTGTGTGGTACGGAATAAACAGGAACCTGTTTTATACTAGGAAAAGGTATGTAGTCAAACACAACTTCATCACTGAGGTGTATTTAATGACTATGCGATGGAAACAACTACATGTTTCGGCCTGTATTGGCCATCATCAGGTTGTCAAGGGAACTTAAGGGCTAGCTATATGCATGCGCGCGCGCGTGATGTAGAGATCTCTACATACGCATATCTTGACAAACTGAATCAAAACAGGAGTCAAATACCTTTTCTTAGTTTCACACACACAACGGGGATGACACACTTCCTAGAACCAGTTTTATCATAACAACACATTAATACATTTTATTTTATCATTTAATCATTATAACTTCATCAAACACAACTTGTAAACTTCCTGAAGATGGTGTATTAACACCGAAAAATGTCGGAATAATTTAATGTAAATTTACAGTACTTGTTTATGCGTATGTTGGTAAATAATAAACAATTTATTATTCAATATGCACGTTATGAACATAAAAGTAACCTATATAAGCATTTTCCTGGAATACCATGAGAAAGAAAAAATCCCGCGTCTTTGTCGACAAATGTTTACACTTCCGTTATACCGGCTTTATTTCCAAAATACCTGAAGACTTAGTTTACAGCGTGACAGGATTTTATCGATGTTTTGGTTGCAACAGGCCGTCAGTTCTGTGGTTTTCAGACACCAGATAAACTGAGCTGATTCTGGTTGGCATTCCATCTCAGTGCTAGCATCGAGGCTAGTTTCCTCTTCACAGGTTTAGTTATGTCGTTGGGTAAATGTAGACACTGTCGGTTGAGTTGAGGTACAATAGACATCAAAGAGACAGGATCATAGGTGCTCTGCTGCTTGTTAAAGTGACCAGTCTTACGTATAATGGGTATAAGCAAACACACGCGCTTGATCCCTCAGGTTTGCACAGCGAGGTTTAATGCACGCGGGACCTTCTCCCTTCCATCCGACCCATAACGCGTACGTTGACTTCATTGCTGTGATGTGCAGATAACTCATTGTATCTCCGTTGCCAGCAGTGTCCAGCATATTTAATTGCACACATATTTCCACCACCTGACAAAACTTTCTTTGCTCTGAGTCTTTGGTGGTGATGTAATGTGATGCTTAACAGAAACACTGACTTCTCTAGGGTCATTTCGTCAGTCAGTGGCTCCAGACTGAACCTGCTGAACGTATGGTGTATTCAAAGCAACATTTTGCTACGTCGACAAATGAATTAATCATGAATGAAACTGCGTGAAAACGAATTTTATTTTTAGTGGGAGAAACAACTGAATTATAGAGGAGTTGGTGAGAAATCCTTTCAGAAAGCGTCAGCTTAGAACAGCGATGCCAGTAAGACAGGATATGTTAAAACGAAACTTAACCTTTTGGCGCCGGAATTATTTTTTTAAATTTTAGCACATCCTGTACATAAAATGTGAATAATAGAGGAACCAAACAAGTTAGAATTATGAAACAAACTACATTTTGAAGAGAAAAAAAACGGAGAGTATATACCATGTTTAAAATGTTCGGTACCTATATTTGTTGAATAAAATAAAACTTTGGAGATTAGCGGTGCGGTACGTCAATTATAGTTGACGTTAGGCATCTAAAGGTTAAGGTAATAGGTTCTAGTGACGTGTTTTGTGTTCAACTGGCTCTTTATTGAATTGATTGCGGAAAGTTAGCCCTCTAAAAGTACGATCTTCAAAACTTTACATAACGTAGGTACTTTGCTGAGCGCGCTTGAATTATTGGATAGACAGTTTGGTAGACTTTGATTCTTTGGCTGCTTAATTGCAAGAGGAGGGCTGCGTTTGGAACCTGGAGAGGAAGTCATTGCAGGTGATGGATGGTGTAGTGTCAACACCAAGTGATAATATAGCCAAGCGATGCATAGGCCTACACTGCACTGTGAAGAAAATTACTGGGACGGTTCATTTAGGTGCAGACAATGAAGAACGAACCTCGTATCATGCAAAACGTAAAGTTGCGTTGTTGCCGTAGGTCAGTAGAATTGTAAAATACTGTGACGACGGCGTAAAATTTGGAATCATTCAATTTACATCCGTCTGCTAGTTCAGTTTTCAAGTGAGACATTCCCGTTGTGTTGAATATAAACTAAACTAAAATATAATATAATGTATATATATAATATACAGTCATACACAACTTTATATTTTTATTAGATTATAATTGCAGCGACATGTTTCAGCCCAATTTTGGGGCCATCTACAGGCTGATCTTTGAGTAGGTGGAGTGTACACTTGATAATGTTTTCAATTTAAGAGATCTCATATTACAAGAACTGGTTAAAATATTTGTGGAATGCTATATAAAAGACTTCGGATTAAATTAAAATGTGGTACTTTATACAACAAGCATTAAAAACAGATAAAGTAAAATTGACGGTGTGGTTGTGGGGGTGTAAAGTGGTTGGGATTCTTTCTTACTGAAATATGGTGGCGAAGTTTTTCTTGAAAGAAGAAGTATCTTCTGTATGATCAATATTAGCTTGCTGTAGAAGTGGTGGCATCTAATATATAATATAATAAAACATGAAGTTATGTACGGCTATACGAGGTTTGTTCAAAAAGTATCCGGACTGACCACAGTACATGAAGTAGATAAGGATTACGGGGTTTTAACCCTAATTGTTTTCAACATAGTTCCCTTCCGCAGCTACACACTTCGCCCAACGTTTCTGCTGCTGTTGGAATCATTTTGCGAACTCCTCTTTCGGGATGTCTGATAGTGTCTTCGTCGAATTTCGTTTGATGTACTCCGTTGCTTCAAATCGGTGTCCTTTCAGAACTTTCTTAAGCCTTGGGAATAGAAAAAAGTTACACGGTGCGAGATCTGGTCAGTATGGCGGCTGCTGCAACTGAGCGGTGCCGTGTTTGGCCAAAACCTGCTGCACAAGATGTGAAGTGTGTGCAGGCGCATTGTCGTGGTTCAGGATCCAGTCGCCATCCCGCCATTTTTCCGATCGTTTTCGGCGAACTGATTCACGCAAACGTCTCAAGACCTCCACGTAGAATTCCTTGTTGTTTGCCCGTCGGGAGCGTACTCGTGGTGTACGATACCCTCAGAATCAAAATACGCCAGTAACATGATCCTTGTTTCGCTTCGCACCTGGCGCCCCTTCTTTGATCGCGGAGACGTGGGACCCTTCAACTGTGACGATTGCTGTTTTGTTTCCGGGTCGTACCCGTAGACCCAGGACTCGTCACCTGTCACAATATTCTTAAGAAACTGCACTTCTTCACATGAACGCTCAAACAAATCACGGGCGATTGTCTGACGTTGCTCACGATGGTCATCTGTTTAGCAAACGCGGTACAAACTTCGCACACACACGTTTCATGTGCAGATCGTCGGTTAAAATGGCATCGCATGAGCCCACGGAGATACCACAGTCATCCGCTATCTCTCGTACTGTCAGTCTCATGTTATTGCGAAGGATTGTTCTAACTTTAGCAATCATTTCCTTGTTTCTCGATGTTGACGGTCGTCCCAAGCGGGGGTCGCTTTCAGCGGATGTTCTACCCTCTTTAAATCGACGGAACCAGTCAAACACTTGTGTACGACCCATTGCATCTTCACCGTATGCTTGCTGCAATAATTGATACGTTTATGTTGCGGTTTTTCCGATTTTAAAACAAAACTTGATGCAAATGCGTTGTTCGGTACTTTCACACATCGTAAAAATCGCTATGACATAAATGCACGTGTTACTTCCGCGACCTA
>Ga0123352_10017787_pt1 | contig 11324 bp, 8 predicted proteins | sample TergutLab28metaG_FD_89700 | JGI IMG/M metagenome (GOLD analysis project Ga0123352, IMG submission 89700) | Labiotermes labralis P1 segment gut microbial communities from Petit-Saut dam, French Guiana - Lab288 P1 | ecosystem: Host-associated > Arthropoda: Insects > Digestive system > Gut ... | reverse complement strand
CTTGGACCATTTAGACTGTAGCATAGTTGTTATACTGACTGTGCTACCAAAGGTCAGATTGTTGTGATGAAAACAAGAATGAGAATGGATTAAAATAAAAGAAAGGAAAAGGGAAGAATGAGTCTATAAATGGACAAATATCTTAAGAAGAACAATGATGATGATGACAGTGACAAGAACAACAGACTTCAGTCTTAAGAAGCAAGTTTGTTATACAACTAAATGTAGAAAGTCATATGGGAATGAAATTATATGATAGTGGAATATATTTTGTGTTCTTGACAATGTCAGTCCCTTCTGCACCTGCAAGTCAGAGGGAATCTTTATGCTCATTTAATGTGTTTATATATTTGATATTAACATGAAAACAAAGTGTGATTCTTTTAAATTTAACATTAGTTATCCCGATGTGTTTATCTATACATATAAAGTATAACATATCAGTCAAACACACAACAGTTTTATTACATAAAATACTACGTGGGCTGATTGAAAAGTTTCAAGACTGATTTTTTTATTCAGAATCAGATAACTCTACAAGCCCTACAATTTTTTCTTTTTCAAAGTAGCGGCCTTCACACTGAATACGTTTTTTACAGCATTTTATGAATGATTCCAACACATGAAATAGATTGTTTTGTGACATCCCTTTCTGTGCTGCGGCCATGGCGTTTTTCACTTCATCATCTGAAGAGAAACTCTTTCCACGCAGTTGTGCTTTCAGTGTTGGGAATGCCCAGAAATCACATGGCGTTAAGTCCGGGCTGTATGGAGGATGTTGTAGTGCTGTCCCACCAATTTCAGTCAGTGCTGCCAATGCCACAGCAGCAATATGTGGCTGGGCATTATCCTGGAGCAAAAACCACTGTTTCTTGATCAAATCCAGTCTTTTCTTCCTCATGGCTCCTCGCAAATGGGTTTTCAGGACTTTGCATAATAGGCGCCTTTCACTGTCTGCCCACGGGGAACCCAGTGCTGTAAGATCATCCCGTGCCCATCAAAGAACAGCAGAAGCATGACTTTACCCGCCAAGAGAGATGAACGGAATTTTTTGGGTGGTGGCGAATTTGAGTGTTTCCACACACTTGACTGTTGTTTTGACAACGGGTCATAATGATGAATCCACGATTCGTCGCATGTCACAATCGAGGTTAAGAAATTCGGAATCGTCACAGACATTTGGACAGTGTTCTTGCACACCTGAACTTGTCGTTCCAACTGCTCTTCTGTGAGATACCTGGGTACCCACCTGGCACACACACGATGCATTTGCAGTATCTCTGTCACAATGTGTTGAGTGCATTCGAAGGAGATGTTCAGTGAAGCCGAAAGTTCGCGTAATATTAGCCTTTGGTCATTTTCCAACAGCTCCGCAGCCTTGGCAATACTGACATCTGTAACCGCAGTGGATGGCCTGCCAGAACGTGCTTTGTCGATCACTCGCATGTTACCGTCTTTGAAGTGCCTCCACCACTGAAATACTGCAGCACGGCTAAGTGTTTCAGCACCATATGCTTGCCGTAACATTTCTAGTGTTTCATTACCGCTCTTCCCAAGTTTAACACAAAATTCAATCACACACCTCTGCCGTATTTTCACACAGACATCTTCCTCATCCACCATGACAAAATGTACTAGGTGTTTCCACTCGCTGTGACCAAATCCTTAAGGCCACAGCTGTCCAACTACAGGTTCAGACACGTCAATATATGACTTTCACAATCCCTAGTGCAGTGTTGCCACGTCTAACACCGGGAAAGAGAAATAGAGGCAGTCTTGAAACTTTTCAATCAGCCTACGTATATCTGCTAGTTGGTAGCACCAAACTTAAAATCCCTGTTTTCCTACAATAGTGTTAATAGTTCACAGTTTGAGGATGTAATGGTCTAGGTTCAAAGCCTTTTCATACACATCTCAAGTTTGAGAACAGGTGGATACAGTGTACATGTAGCTAATTCCCCATCTTTAACTTCTTGCATGTGAAAACAGTGTTTAGGCAGGCCCCAAACAATGATATGTATTTTCTTAAGCTGTAGGTTTGTTCTGTTAGGCATAAACATCATATTATTGGTGGCACTGATAGCCACTGGGAATTCTGTAAAGAACGCAGGTTCCAACTCTCTCCAAAGCTAGGCAAGCAGAGGCCAGGACAGTCAGAAGAAAACACATGTTATTACCCCCTTCACAGCTTACAGTTTTCAAGAAAACACCAATACAGAACATACTTAATTTCATGTATCATTATGACAGCCTGGTTTCAGGTGTTGAATGGGGAAAAAATTCTTGTCATGCATTCTGGTACAAACAGTAAACACTTCAAATGAAGCTACCTGCTGCTGCTGTTTGAATGTCACTGGCTACCATTCAGTTGTGTATGTGTTTGCTGTAGTAATGCTGGTGGTGTGTTACTTGGAGGGTCAGTTGCATCCGATCTACGTGATTTGGTAGACCAAGGGCTGATGGCTGTGGCACAGAATGCTTTTCAGGAGGCACATGACTGTTTCAACAAGGCATCTGCATTGGACCCATCAAACACAATGGTAAGTAACTGTTAATATACTGTTACTGTGGTTTGCAATGGTATTCTCATGCAGTATTCCTCAGTTTGGTATTTAATCCCCAGCAAAACATTCTTCACAGGTTTAGACATTTCCACTTTGAAGTAGTTTATCTACCAACCAAGCTTCTCCATCTTCTTCCCAAAGCTCTCCTCAATTTCTTTCCATACCCTTTCGCTTCATGTGCGTGACATTTTTCTTTCCAGTTTTATTTCCATCTCAATCTTGGTCTTCCTCTTGGACACTTTCCTTTCATTTTAAAAGCTTCTTTTTTTATTTGATCTTCATTTTTAAAATATGCCCATACCATCTTATTTTGTTATTTAGTAATTTATCATTCAAAGATTTTGTCTTTTAAATGTTCAACATATTTTCATTTCTTATTCTCTGTTACAGTTTTTACTTTTAAATTATAATTTAAAACACTCATCTCCAGTGCCTTTGGCTTCTTAGTTATCTGCTGTGGTCCATGTTCATGTCTGTGTTCTATGTGTTAATGTCATCATACATGAACTCTCAAATGAAATTTTTTTCCTAATACTGTAGTTGTCTGGGCTGTAACACTGTGTTAGAGTCTGCCTTTTTACTACAAGTGATAGCTGATATTCCTTTATTGTTGTCAGTTACGGAATAACATGGGAGTATGCCTTCTGTACCTGGGTCGGCTAAAGGAGGCCCTCTCATTACTTGAGGGTGCTGTGCATAACAATCCAACACAAGGTCTACATGAAAGCCTTCTGCTCAATGTCTGCACTCTTTATGAGTTAGAGAGCTCTTACTGCAACCTTAAGAAGCTTGATATGCTGAATTTATTGAGCAAATACAAAGGTGATGGTGTTTCTCTGGCATGCCTCAAACTACAGATGTGAGGCATGTGATAAGTATTCTCTTTGTAAATAAAATAACATACAAAAAAGATGGCAGCCAGAGGTTTTGAGCATTCTGTCTAGCACTCAATAATTTTCTTTCTCCTTCATGTGTCAACCATGCAGGTGGACTTGAGAAGGCAGAAATAAGTACGTCAGCAGCAGTGAAAAATTGCTATTTGTGTATAGCTTGTAATTTCAGGAATTTGTACAAGTTAAAACCTGCTAGATTCTGCCTGAAACTTCTTGCAGGTTGCATCTTCATCAGATGGTAAAGTACATCATTATGTAAACATTAGAAAGTCACTAAATTCAGTTCTAAGCATAATCCAGTTCATAGGCTGGCAGGAGATTCAGACTCGTTTAATACTTTGGTGGGAACTGCTATCTGCCATAGAATTAGCCTACTTTCTGAATTTCCCTGTTACTGCCACAGTAATGACAGAACGAAGTTACCAGAACTAGCTGTTCTTATAAATTAACATAAATAACACACAGTTTATATTATCCATTATTACTTATAACACGTTTTTATGTTTCCACCTTGTGAGGCAGTGTCTGACAGCTTTGTTTGCATAGGATCTCATCAAGGTTCTTATTAAAGGGTGAAACATTGAAATGATGGTTACCAGGCTTGCTATACCCACAGGATTTTTCATATGTAAACTTGCCTAATCAAGGTATGATGTACACTCAAGAGATGTTTCGGACAAAATCTATGCAGTTTATTTTCCTCGCATGAAATTTATGAAAGAAAAAAAGAACTAAATGTTAAATAAAGTTCCATGCACAAATGTCAGTCTTTATTCTTCTTCCACCTCCAGCACTGAGTGCTTCAAGTTCATTCCAGTTTTAATACTGATCATGATGCTCCACATCTTGTGGAATATTAACACCCTGTTGACTGGTAAATGGTTACTGACATTTCAAAGCATTGTATTGCCAACAGCTTCATGGTCAGGCAGTCCCGAGTGACTTATATTTGATCCTGAAGGTGAAAACACTTGTCACATATGACAGGTATTACAGCCTGGACCTTCCCGGCTAGAGTTTGGCACCTGCAGGAAACAGGTGATTATTTGGGTTGCCAACCCACCTGTATCATAAGGCACAAGACTTTTCACCCCACAGGATGTGTTGCAGAAGGCAATTATCTTTCTAAGGAGGGTGCGTGACAAGTGGTGACTTATACCGCCATGGTATCATAAGAGGGCCACTTGTAGACCCGATTGGGAATGTAAAAATTAACCAATAGCTATAGTTGACCGCACCCGTAGGTTGTATTAATAGTAATTTCAGCCAGTGATATGTTTGGCCACGCCCTCATGTCACCGTGCGAATTCTTGCACGGACTTTTTAGTTCCTATATAATATAATATAATTATGCCACGGGGGGACACTCCGGACACTGCACTCAGCTCTTAGTTCGACGCCTTGTCGTCACTCTGTATCATCTTCTGTAATATAAAATATATACATATCGTACCTCTGAAGTCGGACTTGAAAGTTATTTCTTAAGTGTCCAACGGATCTATCCACGACTTCCACTTGGTCAACAAGAGATCCTACTCCAGCTCCCAGGGATGCAACATGCTGTCACACAAATCTGGTGTCAGAAGTTGGGGTTGGACACAGCCAACTGAAGAGGATACAACATAAAACAGTGTAGTTGGTGCAGCACCTAGCTTACAGGCTGGATGACCTGGGGTTTGAATCCTGGTATGGGCAAGATATTTTACTCTCTGTATTTAAACAACCACCAACAAATGCCAGTGTTAAAAGGAAAAATTTTGTGATTATTCTTGGTACTGGGGGATCATTTTTAACCTGTATTAAGAATATATTATGTAATACATTATAAGCAAAAATGATTATCTTGGTAAGAAATGAATGCTGAAGGTTTTAAAGGTAAAGTTGTCTCCACACACCCATGAAGGCAAAAGGGGCGAGTGGTCAGCTTCACATCCCAGCAGCAGAGGCATGCAGCGATCAACCTGAACTGAATATTAAACACACCTTTATTGGCATTCATGACATACAATTCTGGTTTCTGATCTCAATGTACACAAGCTGTCCACTTCATAATGTTTGCACAGATAAAGCCTATTATTTGTACTCCAGGCAATTCCAGTCATCTGCCAATGTTTTACTCTTGCTTGAAGCTAACAAGTCAAATCTATGAACACAGACACTGTTTTCTTTGCTATACTATCTATTCAGTGATGTGTATCTTCTTTAGGTGGTTTCCCATATTTTTCTTCCCACATCTCAATAAACTGTTTCTTGCGGAGTTCACGACGGGCAAAGTATTCAGGATACTGTGCTTTTTCAAGAGGATGCCAATAGTCCAATATCCAGTCTGGTGGCACAACCTCACGCTGGTATGCTGTTCCACCTGGTGATTTTGGAACTGCATGGAAAAACAAATTTTCATGTGCTAACAATTAATTTTGATAAGCCATTCAAGAAAATGAGTCGATGGTTTATTATACAGTATTTAATCCAACTGACTTTGCATGTAACCATAAATATATGTAATTTGGTGATGCTGTTCCTACATGTTTTTGCCCCTGTACGCTATCTTCAGGGGGGTCATTTACAAAGGAATACATTTATAATATATGCATTCCTTTGTGTATTTCAATGCATATTCTTGACAACACTGAGGAATACATAAGCCTCAATACATTTTAAGATTTCATAATATCAGTATGAAATTTTACAATACATGTATATATAATTCAGATTCCATACACATACTTCCCAGTGTTATGGCACTAGTATTTGCTTTGGTCAACTATACTGGTTTTAAAGATAACACTTGTCAAAAAAATTTAACTTCTTTTTGGTCCCACAAACTTCAATAGGTGAACTCTTTATGCTGAATTCAGATATATATACAGAATTTTTCCATCAGGCAGGGTTTCAAAGATACAGAGTAATTTAAATGTGCAAAATAGAACTTTATGTGCTCATGAAACAGGCAGAAACTTTCCTCTAAAATGGTGACACGTATGACTTTCACTGGTATTTGGCGTCAGGTACACCCACCTTCAGTATCCAGCAATAGTCTGCCAGCATACTTGAGGTCCACTTGCCTTGGTACCACTTTTCCATAGTCATAATGTCTCGGTGAAATCTTGCACCGTGTTCATCACTGACTTCGCCGAGATTTTCTTGGGAAAAACCAAAGTGTGACTCCAAAAAGTGGATTTTCACACTCATATTGCATCCCATAGCTTTGTATGAAGTCAACAGACCCTGCACAACATCCTGATAGTTCACTGCTTTGTGATTTCCTATGAAGTCCTTGCTAATCCTCTTAAATGACAACCATGCATTTCTTTCAGTCTCATTCAGGTCTTCATCAAATTGTTTGTTTTGCATCAGTTCCCTGACCTGGGGTCCTATAAATATACCTTCCTTGTTTTTGCATCACTCACATTTGGGAACTTATTCCTCACATATCCGAATCCATGGCCGGTTTTATCCATACCTTTCACTAAGTTTTTCATGAGCCCCAGCTTTATGTGCAAAGGGGGCAGATAAATTTTCTCCAGAAGAACAAGAGGATGATTGCTGACATTTTTCTCCCCTGACGTCAGTGATGTTCATTTAGGCCACAGTTTGTTTACATAGTGATTCTTCTTGTCGTGGCTGTCCCACTAGCACAGGAAACAACAGTATTTTGTGTAACCAAACTGAATTCTGAGTAGCAGTGCCACAACTTGAGATCACCACGTAACTTCCACTTAAATTCATCATACTTAATCTTTCCAGACAGTAGCTTCAAGCTTTCATAATTTTCCTTCATGTTGGCTACACGAGCCACATTAACAGAGGGAAATCTATTTCCGTTGTGGAGTAGAACCACCTTCAAGCTCACTTTTGATGAATCAATGAACAAGCGCCACTGATCTGGGTTATATTCATGGCCAAGAACTTCCATAACAGAAAAAACATCATTGCAAAACACTACACCATCTTCCTGGGAGAAGAAATCCTTGAATTCTTCATGGTACCCACAGTAAAAACATGCCTTAGTGTCCTGGCGCAGAAGATTCCAGCCCTTTAACCTGGAGCAAAAGGTGTGGGTGATAGAGAAATTCTGGAAACATGTTTGAATTCAGCGTCCAAAAATGCATCAGAAACAGACATTTTTCCTCATGGGACAAAATATTTGTTGACCAGTGTATTCTTTATCACTATCAGTTGTACAATTTATCATTTTAAAATTGTCTATTCCATTTTAAACAATGTTAACAAATGATAGAAAATGTACATATAATGCAACACTGAGGTGTGCTGGGCTCTTTGCATCCTGGATCCTCCTCAGATGGTCATACCATTTAACACACTGTGGTCAGACTTTTACTATTATTCACAAATGGTATATACAGAATGTTATTACTGTTATCATGGTCTGGGATACACCGAAACAATGATTTGTAACAAGCATTCATGAGAAAATGTGCACATCATAGTTGGACAAACATCACTGTGCTTGCATGATTTTTGCATCACTGGATTGTTAAAATAACACTGTGTCATTGTAGTGTCTGCTGTTACAGTAAATGGTCAAAGCCCGTCAAAAGTGGGTGGATCCAGTCAGGGTCATGAAATTACACTTAACAGCTGTCAGGTCACATATTTCAATATTTTCATACATGTCCTATACATGCATTTCTCAGCTGTTCTGTCTCACATATCTTGTCAAGGTTATCAACACATGAAGCAGGATGCTTGGGTCTCAATTTACAAACACCCAAACCCTTTCTGATCCCACATTCTTAAAACCATATGCTGCAACAAGACAAGTGCAGATTCAGATACCCTGCTTATTTCCTTTTGTCACTTAACTCTGTTAGAAGGCATTGCTGTGCATAGGAGTGTTATGAAAGATGACATATTTGGTGTGAGTTATGTGTGGACACACATTCTGATGTCTGATTGTTAAACCGAAATTTTGGACAGTGAAAGGGACTTCCCCACAACTCCTCCAAACAATCACGATATTGTCCCGTCATTTTTAGTAGTGACAGTGAAACGGGTAAAGTAAGTGGAAGAAAGCAGTGAAACAGATAGCTCTGTTGATAAAACAAGCCAGGAAACATGAGATCCAGGCAGACTAATCAAAAATGGCCTGTGTATGAATATAGCAGTATTGGGTTACATCTGAAGATGAATATACAATCGGCCAAGAGGAAAAGTTGGAGGACACAGTTTTATCAGTTTTAGCCAGAAACTTAGGCCCGAATCATCACATTTTTTTAATAATGTGAGATTAGCTGAAACACTGCCAGACAGAAAGGTGAGAATTTTTGGCACCATGAGAACTAACAAGGGGAATTCCACCTGACCATTAGAAAACAAGGCAGTTCTGGAGGAAAGGTGACATAATAGTACAAATGGGGATAGACAAAACACTTGTGCGACTGATGAGCACGATCCATGACACAACAGTAGTGAACACAGGAAAGAAAGAAAGAAAGAAGAATAGACCTGGAAATTCAGAAACCTTATGCTGTTTTCAGGCACCATAAATTCATGAAGGGTATAGATAGGGCAAACAAGTACCTCAGTTCTGACAAAAACAGTCAAATGGCCAAATGTATTTGCTAAATGGTGCACCCTTCAATGCATTTTTGTACATAAAACACTAAATACAAAGAAAACATAATGTATAAGAACCTCCTGCGTGAGGTAGTAAGGTCCTGGATATGAGAAGTCCAGAGTCCCAGTTAGTGCAGTTCTGATGAACTGCAATGGCCAGAGAAAGAATCAACACCAAGAGGGCCTAAACAGCACCCACCAGGCAGATTCTACAAGGATTTCAGCAAACAAAAACTGTTGCTGGTGAGGAGGGCAAGTAGTATCCTGCAAGACAGTGTAAAATGTGTGCTGCACATGAGACGAGAAGTGAAACTAGACACATTTGTAAATTCTGTATTCCACTTCACAAGGTGTCCTGTTTCACGAAATTATGAACTGCTAGACTCGTACATGCACTTTTTAAAGTAGTGGGTTCAGGAGTATCATCTATGCAGTTGAACTGTAACTAAGAATACAATGAGGGGTTGAACATTTGAAATGTATAAAATTTCTGGGAACTGGGGTTATTTGATTAAAGAGCCAGCTGGTCGGCAGTGCGTTAAATGTGTAACTTTCCAAAAGCACAGGCAAGATAAGGAACCAGAGGGACAAAGAGACATAAAGGTGAAAAAGAGTGTGACCCATCCATATCATGTACTGTTCAACACTTGCAGGAGTCAGCAGGGATGTGGAATGCCACGTCAGCACTTCAGAGCCATTGTATAACATAACTAACAGTTATGGAAGAAAAACACAGACATGGGTGACTTTAACAACTGCACTAATTGACAAATATTGAATGAATACCATACTTCACAAAAGCAACAGCCAGCACTAGAAGGATTAGTCCATGTTTTAAGGTGCAAAATGTACTTGCTCTCTGCAGCAGATTCTGCTACAGAATGTTTTTGGTGGACACAAACTCCAATAATTGAAAGGCCTTGAGCTAAGAAACCAGAAATATCAACTTCCTGGTTGTGGTATTTGCAAAACTTGAAGTTATTCAGTATACCATTATGACTGGAGTAAATCTCCCATGCTGTTTAACCACGCTTTCTGTACACCTTCCAAAACCTGCCCCCCACCCAAGTTGTAAGAGAAAGGTATGCAAGACTGGAACACTCTGACACAGACAGACATGCAGACAGTTAGTATTCTACTCTGCACATTAAATATGTCTACTTTTAACTTGCAACTAATGGACTACAGTACATGAAACTTTAACAATGAATGAAAATTATCTGATAGAAAAGGACTTACAAGCATTAAATACAGCACACCCATTCTCTTTACAGGCATTACATTTTTGAAAACCTGTGCTAATCATAAAACTGCAATGTGCCAAGGTGAAGATGGTAAGGAGCAAACTGGGTTAGGTAAACCGCAGACATACTGAACATGATAATTAATACATATTATGAACAATAAATATGAAAGCATTATGTTAGTGTTTACTGGGAAGATGTTGGCATTCATGGCTAGAAGGTGTCAGGGTGATCAAACCACGCTAAATGCATGGCAAAGGAGAGACAAAAAAACTACTGAAGGTGCTCTTTGACTGCTGTCTTGTTCTGTGTGTCCGTACAGTGAACTAAACAATTTAACAACATGGGCAAAAAGTAGTTATAACAACTGTAAAAAGTACAACTGTAGTACACTCCACAAGCACACTGTATAGGCAGTTAAGACATGTGGGCCCTGGATTACTCTGTGCCTGTGCAAAAGTAAACAAGACACAGCAAGGGACCTAGAAAAAAATACACAAGATGTTTAAAACCATTTACTTTTGCACAAGCAAATCCACAATGTACAAACCGATGAATAAGACAAGTCAGCTGTACAGCAATGTTACAAATTGGTAAGTGAAAAGCATTTGAGACGACAAACTGAAAGGGTAGGCAATCAAGAGATATCCAACCTACACATGCACACAAGAATTCATACAGAGGATTTTATGCATGGCATTGCCACCTTGCACATATAGTGTTACTGTGCATTTTTTAGGGAGTATTAAAATAGGCAGTTAAATACGCAGCCCAAGAAAAGCTATGCTTCTGTAACCCCAAAGACAGGGGTGATATTCACCTCTGAAATGTAAACTTTACCAGTTTACAGGGTGTGAAAATCCATTAGACTTGTATCTCAGTTGTCATCCCTGCTATCACCTGGCTATGCCACTGGTTTTCACACTCTTTCATACCCCATCTTTAACCTTTATCCGACGAACGCACCCGATCCTTTTAAATCGGTATCTTACGAACGCACCAAATGGGTGCGCTGCGGCCATTTAAATGCCCCGCACAGTCAT
>Ga0123352_10017786_pt1 | contig 11325 bp, 5 predicted proteins | sample TergutLab28metaG_FD_89700 | JGI IMG/M metagenome (GOLD analysis project Ga0123352, IMG submission 89700) | Labiotermes labralis P1 segment gut microbial communities from Petit-Saut dam, French Guiana - Lab288 P1 | ecosystem: Host-associated > Arthropoda: Insects > Digestive system > Gut ... | reverse complement strand
TTCTTTTTTTTTGTTTTTTTTTCTTTGAAAATTTTTTTGTTGTTTAAAAAAATCAAAAGTTTGTTTTCAAACAACTTTCTTTTAAACCCGGGGGGGATTTTACGGGGGGGGGGGGGAAGATATTTCCATCGAAAACTGATTCAAAAGTGTTATTGGGATTGAACAAACAAAACAGTACTTTAAATCAATAAGGCCTTTCGTTCTCAAGTTTGTATATTTCTGTTGTCGACTGAATATGTGAATTTTGATCCTTAATACTTGACTATTTCTGTAAACGATATACAAACACATAACTTCAAATTGAGCCATGTCAGAGCTAAGGCGTTTAGGTTTACTTGAGTTCAGCGCGATTTCACTCAAATTTGTAAAATATAAAGCAGCACTGAAGCGGGTCTTTTCCGATTTTTGCAGTTCCCCTAGCAAATCATTACATATTGTTTTATTGCTGCCCCTCTCTTAGCAAATCTTGAAGTATTCAGTGACCCTCACAGGCAGTACATTATCACATTTTCTACAATTTAATTTAGGGGCTTCACCTGTCCTGCTCGGAACTTCGCTGATCGCAGATTAAATAAGTCAATAGTCGCAAAAACAAATAATATGTAGGGGATTGTGTTGAAATTTTTAATGAAAAGTCTTTTAAAAATTAATTTAATAAACTATCAAGACGTGAAAGTGTTAAACATTGAAATGTCTCTTTTCCCTGTCCAGCCACGTTCACGACAGGTGGCAGTAACGGTGCCATTAATACCAGATACTCTAGATACAGTGTTATGAGCTCCTGATGATGGGTGGAGATACCACCCGAAACATGTGAAGCAAGTTGCAGTTATAAATAAATTGCATTCTGTTGCATTCGTATAGTAATCAAGTAGCATTTAATTAGCCAACATTTAATATACACAATAATTACTTTGTGTAGTAAAATACAGAACATATCAATAAGTGAGTATGGCATCCTAAAACAAATGGGAACATTTCATTATTTTTCGTCTGGCTTCTTGGGAATATTTTCGCCAGAGTTTTCATTGTCTCTTTCTGTCAACAAAAATTCAACTACTCAAAAAATATATTCAGTTATATGGCTAGAATTGGAATGTGAAGCTGCTTCCGGTTATTTGGTTATTCTTCACGCCTGTCCGTTGGAAAAGTCCGGCCACAAAATCGAAAAGTCAACTTATTCGCAAACTGTCACATCACATTGTCAATAGCTTACAATTTAAGATAGATTAGACACGTTCAATGATCCAGCAAATCAAAATGGTTTGTTTAGGTAAATAATCGTGAAGGATTTATACCTCTACAGACCTGTTACTATTTTGAGAAGAACTCTCTTATTTTCTTCGTATTTTGTTGAATTTTTCGAGATATAATCCCTAAAGTTACGCTCCGTAACCAGAGTGTTCCTCTGATTACTGCCATCACACCGGCAGTTTGTGACATTTAGAACAAAGCTGCCATATTTCCTTAAAGATTCATATATTTTCTGTAGTTCTACTGAATTACTAAATTCTGTACTGAGTAGCGTTATTGTCGCCGTCCGTTTTTAAAACCTGACCAAATAAAATAGGTGTAAAGACAAAACATAGGTGCATAGAGACAACAGTAGCGTAAACCTTCAGATGGAAAAGCTGACAAGAATTTATTTCCTCTCGTCAGTTCAGAGACAAGACTCTACGAATACTGTGGTTTCCTCTGGCCCGTAACTTAATGACTTTTATGAAAGTAATGGAAGTGATAATTCAAAATTCTTGTGTACAAATTATTTAAAGCTTTTATTGTGAATATTTCAGACATTGTGTTAAATAGTAAGAGAAGAATACAGGCTGCACACCTAGAGTGAGAGAGATTCAAATGCAATATTGCCCATGAACTGAAAGGCACAGGAATGAATACCTAACTTATCGAATAAACAAATTTTGAAATGGTGTTAGATGAGTCTTCGCATATTTCCACGAGTAGCACTGGCACTATAGTAGTAGAAAATTGCATCTTAAACCTACAAGGCTAGACGTATTCTTTGGTATTACGAATGGATCTGAGGTTATAGTGCAAGGGAGAATGCGTACGAGTTCTGAAAGGAAACAACCAAAAAAAATGTCCATGTATGAGCCGTATAAATAAATGGGTAAACTTGTAACATCAACAAAAACCTGGTAAACGACAAGTGTCTAAAGCTATGGTGGGTGAATTTCGATAGGCTTTTGTTCGCAGTTCAAGAAAATCAACAGGGAAGCTAAGCGACAAGTAAAAATGCTGAAATTAACACAGCACAGATTCTGGTAAATCGCTGAAGACTTGAAAGTTAAAAACACAAATTTCCGTAACATGTAACAGCCAAGACAAACATTTGTTATACATTTCAATCTGGCGCTTTTTAAAATCTGGCAGACGATGAAAGAAATTTCGAAAAAAAATCAGTTTACTAATAAATCCGCCCTCCATCTGTCCGAGCACATTAACCTGTATAAGAAAGGAAATTTGACGGGGCAACAAATAGCAATAAGCGACAAAATTACAGGGCAAGGCCCCACGTTCTGTGTCTTTTGAGCTTATCAAACCAAAAATGTTCACGACCTTCTTTTTTTACAGATTGCACCATGACTGGCGTTACGCAACTCGATATAGGAAGCACAAATTCCTGATGCCCACCTTGCAAGAACAGAATCCTACAACATTCCATTCTAGCAGGAAAGAACGCATCTTCATTTTCACAATGCAGTCTGGTCAAGACTTAATGAACCGAAAGTGGCCACAGGCGGCCCCATTACGTGGCCACCCTTCCCCTTTGTGTAATACTACTTGATTTATTCTTCGGGGGATAAATAAAAGATCTTGTTTACGTTCTACCATTGCCCAACAATTTGCCAGAACTTGGTGAGACGATAATAGCCGCACTTACACTTACTACTCTTACAGATGTTTGACTGAACTTGACGTGTTTCGGGCTATTCGCAGCGCCTTCACTCAACATCTGTAAGCTGTAAGACACAGAATATTTGCCTTACAACATATCATAGCCTACCACTATATATATAGAAATTACATTACGCAATAAGGCCCGTATGTAGAAATCTCCGCAACACGTGCGAGCACAATGTATATAGTAGGACCTTAAGTTCTCTTGAAGACAGCCAGAAGATGGCCAGTAAAGGCCGAAACATGTAGTTTTCTAGTATAACCATTAAATACACCTTAATTGTCATAGTTATGTTTGACTACATACCCTTTCCAATTTTTACGTACACAACGGGGATGACACACTTCCTAGAAATCAAAGTGTTTTTAAATTATTTTTCCCCTTACTTACAGAGCACTGCTACAGGCAACGTGCCTGAATTTCATATCCTCACTTGTACAATCGGATATTATCGAGTGGAAGTTTTCAAGGCTTTAAGAATTGTCAACTAGTTTTTGAACAATAATTTTCCGTAGTGTGAAGAGATGATATAAATCAATTCAGCAGTCTTGTTTTAACAGTACTGATCCGTCAGTGTATGCCGTATATGCAACATGCACATATGCGAGAGAAGAATCTGGAAATGAGCAGTGAGGGGTGATTTTTTAATATTTTTTTAAGTTATGGCATCCAAAATTGACACCGAAAATGTAAATTATTGTGAATTACAAACTAAACCATCACGATGGCACGAAATTTCTTTTACAGAATAGATATTCAGTTCAGTAATTAAATTCTGATTTATATCTTTCCGTCGGCCAACATAACTTTAAGGCCTGAAGCCGTACTAGAGCGCTACATTCACCATCAAGACCTCAAGAGCCGACCGTGTAGCGCTGTGCCCAACAAACCATATCCTGTTTCACTGCCGTCTGAAAGCCACAAACCAGAAGGTCCTTCCTCGCGGTGATGTCAGCACTTTCGACATATCGTCCAGTCGCGGACAGCAACCAACTGCCTACTCTGCACCGTACTTTCACTAAAAACAGTTCCGTAGTGACGTAGACAAACAGATATTAGACTTTCTTAATGCAATACAGTAAAATGTGCGTTGTTTTAGAAAGCTTCGAACATCAAAATAATTACATGTAAATATTCTGAGATACGAGCAAGTAAATACAACGAGTCGTGAAGAGGGTGTCAATAAAATACTCAGACTTGTAATGCATAGTGGGAAACTGTTTCGTGGATATTAAATGTTCATGTAATTGACTTTCGAATTAATGTGTAAGTATCATTAGTACAGAAAGGGACGCACAATGCGTAATTCACTTTCATGAGCCTTGAATTTTTCCCCTATTGATAGGAATACTATAATCCTATTATAAACACATTCAAACAAAACACAGTTAATATAATTCCCTACGTATTTAAACGGTGCTTCAGATCTGAGCTTTACATCAGCCATACATGATAATTCGTTTAGGCCGATTCTTATTAAAATGTTAATGGAACAGAAATTTGTCTTTGAAAAATACTGGTCATTGTCACCTACAGCAGAGCAAGCACAATTCTTACCCTACATACACAATATGACATACACAAATACGCAAACAAACACACACACAAGAATTATCCTAAAAATATACGAAAGTACGTAAAAGTTTCAGTACAATTTTATTGTGAGTTTAATAAGTAAATATATAGATATATTTATTTTATTTTTATGTATCCACCCTGATTTTAAATTTGCTTCTTCCTACTCCAAAATTTCCCCTGAATTACTTAGAAATATTCTGGGGGTTGTTTCGTTTTAAAGTAATTCTTATACTTCTGCTCCTCTTGTAAGTAACCTGATTGTTTTATAACTCTGTTGTTCCAGATAGTTCAGTGACTTGCTCCTTAACCTTCTAAACACATACAGCAGTGAAGTTAGCACGGAATGCACAACATCAGCCCTTCTCCCGTAAATTCGTAAATTTGCTCTTATGTTCTGCAGTAATCCCCACTCCTACTCGCCATTCTTCACAAGTTCAAATATTTAAAAATTATCTGACTATAAAAATCGGATAAAAGATTATTTTTAATTCCCAAGCAGATAATCTACCACAGTTAAATGTTGCGCAGTAACGGTGAGCATTATTACACACAAGACAACGTAAATTAATTGAATGCAGCCAACAACTTTTGCAGTAAACTTCAATCACAACTCGACTCTCAGACTGCCCTCCTCTCCTCCTGGATTCTGTATGTTACAGTTACTCGATATAATACACGTGATATGTGCTACTAATTCCACGAACAAAGATGTATTATCCACAGCAATATATGCTAAAGGGAAGCAAATGCAGAAGTCGTTAACTTATCCTGCATGCGCTTAACATCTTAGTTTTAAAGCTGAGGTACTCAGGAAAACGCAATTTTGGACTTAAAGCTAATGAACAGTATTAGCATAATATTGCTCTAGCAAGAAAGCTACATTCTCGAGTGCTGTATAGCTCATAAATGAGAAAGTGTAAGAAAGAGAAGAGACATCAACAAGCGCCCTTTTAAAGCAGTCCAAACTGCAAACAGAAAATTGCTACAGCGAATATACAAGTTTAAATTACACATAAAGCCCCTCTTCGGCCTAATACTTTGGGGTTTCAATGATTTCTTTCTACGGCCCATCAGTTTGATATAGGCTATTACAGCATGGATAGGCCTGCTATTGAAGAGAAGAAGAAAGACCGTAGTGGGAGAGTAACCGTATTAATGCGGTATTATTGGTAGTGAAGGTAAAGCAATCCCATTACAGGCCTGGACATGCCCTATAGTTTCCAGGAAGTTGAGGCGTCCCAGATTTCAAGACAGTCGGCACATGAAGGTGGTAAGGTTGTCAGCCTTAAGCACCGGCCGCCTTTACCCGTCATGAAATATTCCTGGCCCTCATTTCTGTTATTGTTTGAGTCAACCGCAGGACCATAATATGACCGGAAGGATAATGCAAGTGAAAAATTCCAATGACACAATCGGGAATCGAACCCGCGACCTTACGGCTTGTAGCGCAGTGCCTCAACCAGCTGCGCCACCGCGTGACCCATTATAGGAAGTAAACTGACATCTTAAAGGGGACATCCTAAATATAACATGCCACGAACACACATACAGGGATTAGAGGTATAGCGCTACTAAGAGTAAACCTCAGTTTTACTCCGGGAAACGAACACCGGTACCCCCTGTACAGGAGACTGGGTGGGATCCAGGGCCTGTCTGTATAGACTTACAGCACAAAAAGCCTATTTTCTCCCACCGTGGCTCAAAATCCGAGAAATTTGGAAGCAGACCAGTGTAAATAGTTGCATGTTCAAGGAATGTTTGCTACACAAGAACCTGTTGTCTTACAGGCAAAGACTCACGTAAGGAACGAACCACAACTCATTAAATAAGTACAGAAAATAAAACACAATAGGCACGGGGTACTAAATATATTATGGTCTTACGACATTATTTTAATCTAATACGTAACACGACAGGCCATGTTCGTATAAAGTAACAAGGAAGCGCGTTCGTGCAACCATTGTTGTGTTGGAAAAGCAATAAGTATTACATATTCTGAGTGTGTGTTTGTAACCTTACGTATCCAGCATGTAATAAGCATGCGCCATATTGTCATCTGTTACCTGTCCGACTCTACAATATTTTCTTTCCACATTATCTCATAAACGCCATGATTTTCGGAAAAAAAAGACTATTGAACAGTAAAGGTTTGTTTTGATTTTCTCTACAACTTTGGCGCGGTTTTATAAAAGGATTTTTAAGATGAGATACACCGATGTGTATTATTCAATGATCAATAGTAGTATAATTTTAGTCTGACAAAACTTTATTATATAGACAGTTTAAGAGAACATAGCTACACGTTTCGGCTTACTTGAAGCGATCTTCAGGCTTTTACTTAAAAGATTGAAGATATAATTTTTTGTTAATTATATAGTTCTTTTAAGTCAAAGCCTGAAGTTGGCTTCAAGTAAACCGAAACGTGTAGCTATGTTCTCTTAAACTGTCTGTACAATAAAGCTGTGTTAGACTAAATTAATACTAATATTAATCATTATAAAGGCTATTGAATATGAAATGTGTGCTTTTATTTTCCTTACAAACTTTTCCTGAAATATTTCTCATACCAAGAAGAACTGGCACAGACTTGATAAAAAATGTGTATTGGTCTTCATGTAAGGTACCTGTTTTTATTGAAACTTGAATTTTCTCTGCTGAATTTCGAAAAATACTCAATATTATAACTTAATAAAAATCTCTCAGAGCGAGCCGAATTTTTGCATGCGAACAGAGTGACATGACGAATCTTTTCGAAATTATGAGAACGCGCCTTAAAAAAGTAAAGTTGTGTCAAATTTTCACTAAGGATAAGGCGATGAAGCGGTATTAGGGTTGCAGAGATTTCTAATGCATTCTCAAACTCACCGCCAGATTGTGACTTTCAGTTTTACTCTGTGGCCGGCATGTAGCCGCTCTATACCCGGCAATTGTTTCTGGTACCCATTGGGCTGGGTGGGCCTCCTGGTTGCTGTACGTTGAATTCTGAACACAACAACCGTCTGACTTGAACATGATAAACTAAAAATCAAACCACTCTGCCGATGTAAGGGTCAATCTCAACGTAGGAAAATTTACAAACCGCACGTTAGCAGCAGACACTTAATGTCTGGTCTTGGCCACCACACATAGAGCAAAAATGGCGACCACTGGCAATGCAAAGCAATTTTCGTATACAGCAGCAATTAATTTTTCTGTAATTCGTTTCATACTCGTTCTCTCTCAGTTTCGTCTAAGGAGAAGTTAAAAAGCCAAAAAGATGGTAAGTTCTGATTATTACGTATTGAGGTGCGAAAGGCTGAAGAAAAGGAGATTTTGCCCTGAATATGGTTATGTAAGTCATTTAAAATGCTACAGGTGGCGTGGAGTACGGAAAATTATCAAAGTGTAAGATTAATATTGTAAGCTACAAATTCCATGCAAAAAAGAGGCATATTTATTTGTAAGCCTGGAAGTGTTAGAAATTCCAATTTAACTTGTTCCGGAAATATTGTACATATCATTGGTAGAAAAGATTTCTTCGCTTGTATTACTGTTTCTTTATAGGCTCAGGGAAATGCTTCGTCATGTTGAATGTAGGAATAGGGGTTGAAGTAAAGCAACGCTCCTACCACAGACCACCAGAAAACTAAGAGCTCAAAGACGAGGTTAATCCACCCTTCCGCAAACAATTGGAAGGCATAGCATGTTTGGGAAAACGTGGTGTGTAGGGAAGGGATGAAAGAGTTTGTTGGGGGATGTTCCTCTCTAGTGCCTCTTTTTCTCGGTGGCAAAGACTCGACTCTTCCCCTTTCTATAGCCTCCTTACTAACCCACCCACCCGCCCACCAAAACAATTCGTTTCTTCTCCACGAGAGAAAAGAAGGAAGAACCTCCAAGTCCCAATACAACATGCAGAAGTAGAAGAAAAATATTCAAACAACATTTTGGAGGATTTCTCTGTTTTGTCTTTATTTATTCCCAACATTTTACAATATTCTGCATCTGTAAGTACGGTCAACCACCTGATTCATGGCAGAAAACAATATGAAGGAATGACAAGACGAACTTAAATATAATTTTCGTTTGGTTTACTTAACATTCCATCATTTTACTTTGCTCTATGTCGAAAACAGAATAACGGGTTGCAGAAAATAAATCTGTCATTGGACCAAAAACTGATGACAGAAATTTTACAGTTACAGAAGATACTATAGAGTTCATAATATACCAGGAAAATTCTGTGAAACTTTAAGAGTTCTTGTTATGTTACATTACACAATTTTGAAGTAAAGTTATTCAGGCCACCAGAGCTGTTGATTATACTAAGAATTTAAAAGAAGAGATCCTCTTAACTACGAAAGTTAGAATCGTAATTCGGGCCGAAAAACTATAAAATACTGTATTTCGACAATTGAGACCTCGATTTTTCGAATACACGCCATGGTGCAGGGCCAATTGAAACGGGCTTGCATAGTTCTATTAAACCTGTCACAATTTACAACTACGTCCACATAAAGCATCAAATGACTTTGAAGTGCAACTGAATTTATTACAGACTGCTAATAATCCTAGGTTAATACATGAACTAAAAATTAAAATGAGGCAGCTTGAATCAATTCAGAATATTTGTTCTGCGGTATCGTCTAAATATTAGGTCACAAAAACCTGCAATTACACTTCATTCGGCCTCTCTGGTTGAAGGTGTCTGAGGACAACTTACGGAATTAACAGGGCGAACTGGAAGTATATAACCGAACTTCGGGTTCATATCCCTAAAAAATGAGACCTTACAAATATAGAGAAGAAATTATTATAAAAATATTACTTTCGGCTAATTTGGAAGCGCAGATGTTCCCTGGTGCATCTGCCTTCTTCATCACTGTAGCAAAAACACATAAAGCTTGACTGTTTTCTGTCTGCCCGTGAAATATAATGGCATTCCTTCCACGAAACCGGTCCACTCTGATGTTTCGTTTGGACGATTGAAAAATTTATAGAGTCTGGATGTAAGGTAAGCGGGGATTCTAAACTTTCAAGCAGATACATTGTGTACCTTTTCCGATGTTTCCAGCGAGAGGTTTCTTTGCCAGAGGAATTTAATCAAATACAAAATAGAATTAACAAATTAGGATTATGCACGGTCCTGTCAGGAATACTGTTCCACCAACGACACAGGGACGCTTTTCGATGTCTGAGCAGTTACAGTGTAGTAGAAGACATCTGGCAAAAAAAAATTTTTGGGTTGTCGGGAGAAGAAAGGAAATTTTGGCGAAGAGATTTGAGCAGTAAGACAAAGGACTATGCCCACCATACTTTGCAAATTTGCGCGACAAATTTTCAAGAGAAAAGGAAATTTTATGTGTGAATTCGCAAGATTTTAACAAGCAACCTACGCAGAAACCAATAAAAATTCCTTTTGTGCTACCAAGGGATGTGTAACCTGCTTCGACTTGCATCAAGAAAAACCGCTGGTTTGCTTTCCGATAAGCCTCTTGAAGAAAAGCCTCACCATTCAAAATTGCGGAGCTACGCCTTGGCCTGCGACCTCTTGCCGATTCACCTGTTATGATCAATGACGAGTTACAGCTGTGTTGCTTGTGATAAGCAGGGGAAGCGATAATGAAAAGTTCCAATTGCTTCAACAGCAGTGACGCCTAGACAGGACGCACTGCTTTTGGCGACAAGCTGGGCAAAATCTAACAGCGACGGGATTCATAATTTGTATGATAGAAAAATATTATTACGGTCAGCAAATAAGGTATACGATATGGACTGAATATATGGCTTGCATGGAGAGAGTAGAAACAGCCTGCATACGGACTTTTGTTCCAACAACCTGGAGGGAATAAGTGGGATTTGAGGTCTTCAGAGGGCTAACCGCGTTGAGTACTGTCTTTAGGTTGTGATGCCGTGTTGTCTGGTATACTGGTACAACTGTTTCAGAGGAATATGTTTCCTCCACTACTAAAGTCTGTACCTTCAGGCATGTGGAGGAAGTAAAGTCTTCTGATATTAAAATAAATACCTACCAGGTAAGAAGGGTATCGTCAAACACAAGAATCTTCCTACCGTAAGCTAAAATTTAATAAGCTACATGTTTCAGCCCACCCATAAAACAGTCACCATCAGGAAATAAACGCAAAGGGAAAATCATACTGTGTAACACCGAATCTAGTTTTGGTATTAATTGCGGTGAGATCTGAACTTATACATCATAAGACATATTTGTGATACACGATGATCCAAAAGTTACTGGATACAAGGTAAATGTGCACAATAATATTGAATTAAAATATTAAGAATGGTTATAGTTATAATCATAACAATAATATTAATTATAAATAATGAAAAGTGTTAGATTAATAAATTATTAAACTTGGTTCTTTTGAGTAAAATTTTAGAATTTAATCAGTGATGATGGCCAGGGGGATGTTATATCTATTTATCTCTGAATTTTGCACATTATCTGTTGTTTTAGTGTGTATATATGTTTTGTTTAGTATGCTGTTAGTCTGGCTTCGTAAGGATGAAATAGGGTTGTACAGATTTTCTGAGTCCCCTGTTTCTATGCAGGCTTCTGTACTCCATCACTATTTAGAAGCCCAGCATACCAGACTGCCCAACATCACATTCTAGACGACAGTAATATTCTGAGGAGACGGAACTTCTTGGGAGCCATATGATTAGAATCAGGATAATATTAAAATGGGCCTTTAAAAGAAAAGTATACTTAAATGGGTTAGATTAATCTGCTTCAGAATAATATCCAGTGGCCCGTCGGTTCGAAAAGGGTAAAGAAATTTTGAGTTCTAAAAAAAGGCGGGAAACTGTAGAGGAAACTAAGGGAA
>Ga0123352_10017785_pt1 | contig 11325 bp, 9 predicted proteins | sample TergutLab28metaG_FD_89700 | JGI IMG/M metagenome (GOLD analysis project Ga0123352, IMG submission 89700) | Labiotermes labralis P1 segment gut microbial communities from Petit-Saut dam, French Guiana - Lab288 P1 | ecosystem: Host-associated > Arthropoda: Insects > Digestive system > Gut ... | reverse complement strand
TCTCTTTCCTTCCGGTTTCCCCACCAAGACCCTATACGCCCCCCTCTCCTCCCCCATACGCGCCACATGCCCTGCCAATCTCATTCTTCTCGATTTTATCACCCGCACAATATTGGGTGAGGAGTACAAATCACTTAGCTCCCCGTTATGCAGTCTCCTCCATTCCCCCGTTACCTCGTCCCTCCTAGGTCCAAATATTCTCCTCAACACCATATTCTCAAAAGCCCTCAGCTTCCTTTCCTCCCTCAATGTCAGCGACCAAGCTTCACACTCATACAAAACAACCGGCAAGATTATAGTTCTATATATCTTAATCTGACGTTGAAAGCACACGTGTTCCATGTCAGAAAACTTTTAAGCATTCCTTGACTCCAATTACAAGTAAACCTTGTGAGTATTTAGAGATAAATATGTAATTCATGTTAAAAGTTGAATTGCGATTCATCCTCTAATTAACCTACGTTAATGAAAGTAGCCTCTAGCCCGCTGAAAAACACTTCACATTTAAGTTCCCATAATTCAGCTTCAGCAAAGTAACTCCTTTGTGTCTATTCCAAAGGAAGCAGGTATCATCCAGAGCTATTCCAAACATGGTAGTAAAAGGCGTAGCCATGTTTTATGGAGTCCAGGGCTACTGATCACAATGATCGCCTGTAACAAATAACGAACTTTGAAAATACCAAAACTCTTTATGGAATTTCCTTTCTTCTGGCCCAAAAATTTTAAAATTTATTGAAGACAGGAAATCAAAAATCTTTTATTTAAATATTCATTGTGCCGCCCCTTGGACTCTGTCGCCTTAGGCGGCAGCATCACTCGCAACTTCTACCTACGCCACTGCCAAGTTTTAGACATTTCCTTGCCCAGTCACCACTCTAAGAAGCGCAAAGTCAACAATGCCATTCATTCTAGACCGCTACACTGCGATGTGTGGATTAGCTGCAAGTTACTACAGCTCTCTCACAATCATTTATTGCATATCATATAGAAGATTTCTCATAGCTGGTCCAGATGTGGTGACTAAAAGAGGAACTGCTACACCGACCTACAATCGAACTGCGGCACTTTCACACCCAGCCTCATTACTGGCAGAGCTCCCCAGGTCTACACAAAAATTTCTGACCCTGCTTGCGGAAATTTGACTCGGAAATTACCGAGATATTTCGATCCTTATTTCTGGATATTCGTAACGAAACAACGGAAATTGGTTACGTTACGTTATGTTACGTTGTGTAAGATATTGGCGGGTAGATCAAGGCCAAGTTCTCTGTCTTCGCCAGTCTTCACATCGTTAGAAGGTGGTGCTGAGGACAGCTTCACTCCTTATACAATTCTATAAATGATTGTATGCTTATTTATTCTGCTACACTTGAAATACAGTTACCTAGCTTATTCCCACTACTCAAATTTTGTACTTTATCAGTACACTTCAACTACTTTATTTCAACAGTACTGTCGATTTACATTTCATTATTCCATTGTTTGGCATAATAACAAAATTATAAACTTGTATTTTAATTGCAAAGAAGTGGCCTCTACTTCAGTTCTTCCTTTTTGTATAATTGTAGTACTACCCGATGATGGCCACAATTACCGGCCAAAACATGTCGTAGTGTATGACGAATAAATGGATATGCATTCTTTTAGAGTGTCGCATTATTCGGAGAATCAATAAGCCGACATTGATTAAACAAATACAGCGGGATAATGACACCAAATCTATTATAACCAAGGAAACTAATGGTCAAATCTTTGTTGAAATTCAGGTCCAAGGTTTGCAGAGCGGTTAGGTTTCCTAACGATCAGAAACTGAAACAGACTAGCAACATTCGGGATGGTATGTATTATAATCACCACCACCTCTCTGTAACGTTTATAGCGTAATACATTTGCACAGGTTAATTCCGGGGCGATCAACCCGTAGCTTGCGGCAACATGTTGCAAGCGACACAGTTTTTACGTTGCCCGCGGAGATACGTGAAATGACATAAGGTTTTATAACCCCTTTCCTGGCAAAGCCGAGATAAAGCGCCGAATCAATTTTGAAGCCTTATGAACTGTTTACATATGGAGACATTATATACCTTACCAAGCCTTTGTGTAAAATCTGCTAAAAATGGCGACATCCCAGCCTAGGATGCTGCATTTTTTAAAAACCTTTTCATTGGTATAAATATATGCTATTGCACAGGATGGATGAATACAGCAGCAAATTTACACATAAAATATTGCGTGTACTTACTCAGGCTTCATTCGGTTTATTGAATATCATGTTGCCTGCGTGCAGACCAATTTCTGTTCAAGTTGCCAGCACCATACCAAAGGTCGAGCAGGCCTTCGCTGAGACAAGTATTATTGCAGTAGAGTAAGACATTCCAGGTACCCTCTTCCCCTTTCGATGCCGCGCGTGAGGGCAGCTGGTGACATAAATACATTTAGGGAAGTTCCTAGGGAATGGGTCCCGCTTAAATAAGCTAAATTGCATTCGGTGATGGCGGCACGGTAGATGTTATCCTCAACGAATACCACCAGTGTGCTCAGCAGCAGGTTGCTTTGCATGTGCCACTATCCATACCAGCTCTTAAGGCGATACCACAGTATTGCTTAGCAAGGTTAGAGTCTGGCTCGGGAATTTCACTGTCCGCATACCTTACCTATTCTTCGTGTAATTCTCACAACAGACGATGACTGTTTGCTTATGCGACATTCGTTACTTGGTTTTTCTAACAAACCGGCAACGCGAATATAAATCCTTACCTACTGACTCTAGTCTTCGTAGGTTAAACTCTATACTTAGTAATTTCCTTACAGTTCTTCTTAACTCCACTATATGTAGAGCAGCATTTGCAGCAAAATACGTATCAACATTCCCTCACAGAACTCACTCATTAAACTTCGCAAAAGATGAAATATTTCCATGTAGGCCTACAACTTTCGCGTCAAGACGTACAGAAAGACAAAAATTTCAAAAAAATTAAATTCTCGAATGTTTTCTGCGGCCTTGATTAGTATCAAACGCGTTAAATTTTCTTTTGTATAATTGTCTCAAAAAAAAGTTCAGAATTAAGGAAAAATATTAAATTACGCATGATTCCAGGCTTCCGCTGCCGTGTAAATGAGAAAACGCTACCTGACAACACACTTCACAAAAAAGAGAGATGCATCCATGCTCCCGACAGGATTCGCGCCCGCAATCCCAGCAAGCGAGCGGCTGTAAACTTAAGCCATAATCCTAAATTAATGCGAGGAAAGTGAGCTTTTTCTTTATAAATTCCTCGAAGGAATTCTCACCCCGGTAAACAGGCTGATTCAGAGGGTCACCTGCGATGTATGCAGGAATGTATGCATCGCTTTCTGTAAAGTGTGTACTATTGTCCTATACTTGCCGATATCGGGATGGCCGGCGAAATTTTGGTAAAACACAGTAACATGCAATAATTCCGTGAAAATATGCTCAGCGGTTGTGGATTTGTTGCGTGAGGAAAAACATAGGTTGAATCAGCAGGCATATTTTGCAAATTTTTCATACCTACACCACACCTAGGCCAAAAACATATCATTTATTATAACATTACTGTTGGCACTTCGCACTTCGCAGTTTTCTAGCACTTTTTACTCTGTGTCAGTGGTCTCTATCCCATTCAGTAAAGTTAATGTAATGATGGATTACCCATGTTCGAAGCCTAGCCTCCACAATGCTATAAATAACTGTGCCTCTGAATCCTGTCAATAATGGAAAAACAGACAAACTGTTGCGGAATATATCAATGACAAATTAAATTGCTGGAAACAAAAGAAACGTGGCGGATACGATACTGCCAGGCAGAAGGAGCAAAGATATGAAACGTCACATGTTCTGAATGTTTGTGTCCATTTCCTAGACTTGTGACATGTCATGTAATTCTGCTGGGTATTGTGTGCTATATATCATAACACGACTAACCACGAATACACCTAATACAGTCACCAACTAAAACCATTTATCACAAGTATCATGTACTGCCGTATAAACGGTGTACTTGGGATAAGGGGCTTCAAAATATTTCCTGTCGAAGCCCCATGTTATGTTAAAGCTCACGAAATATAATAATGAATTTTACTGACGCGGAAACAATTCTTATATGCCAAACATTTCACCAGTATAAGCCGACATTTGTAATGACTCTTGACAAAGCGATGCGTGAATCATTTACACACCTAGCATAAATAATACATGCGTTCGGAAAATTGAGAAAAGCGATTATTAGCTTCGTCATGTCCGTCTGTCTATCTGCCCGTAAGTCCTTCCGTCTGTCTACATGAAACAGCTCGGGTCCCACTGGTCGGATTTTCATGAAATTTTATATTTCACTATTTTTCGAAAATATGTCCAGAAAATTCAAGTATTATTAAAACCTGCCACGAATAAAGGGTACTTTACACGAAGACCTATGTACATTTATAATATCTTACTGAATTTTTCTTAGAATGAGAAATGTTTCGGGTAAAAGTTTTAGAAAAAACCGAAACACATTTTATATTCGATAATTTATTAAAGATTAAAATTCAAAGAGCACTTTCTGCCAAAACATGCTAGTCAGGTAAGTTTCTTTGCTTTAAAAGGTAACCTGTGGAGGTATAATATTAAATGCCTGCTAGACCACTTTCTGTTGTAATACTTTCAAAACTGCAATTTTGGGAGAAAAAGGTTTTCTGTGTTTTAACAAATTTCTCAGATCACTGACAGCCGTATTTTCCTAAACGTTACAGTGATTTAAGTCTTTAAGAACTGCAGTAACTACACCTGCTACCTACTTTAACAGTCAAAAACTCTGCATCGTAAGCGTTTAACAGAAAAGTGCCACCATAATTTTTTTTATGAATAGAGCATGCTCCAAAATATATTCATAAAATTTGAAATAGAAAGAAAAATTTTTTTTCTGGATACTTTTTTGAAGTGAAAATATTGAATGATTTACATCCGGCATAACGTTAAAGGAAAGTACATCATTCTGCTATTTTCTCCCTTATTATTCTCAGCACTAGCAGAAAACACACTTTGTGATCAATGTGTTTGGTGAACAAAGTACCTCTAAATTAATGACTGTGTACAAGCACATATTTATTTACAAGTTATTTGGAGTTGGGATACACAACATAATACAAGTGACTATAATACAGTGTGTCCCACTCGCTACCGAACCCGGAATTTCTTTAATAATTCTAACACCAATGAAGACATTGCAACGAAATTTGAACAGAAGTACGTTCGTTGTGTGAGAAATGAAGAGGAATGTGTCTGTAGTCCGCTTCAAATTTTGTTGCAATATCCTCATTAGTGGTAAAATTATTAAAGAAATGCCGAGTTCGGAAGCGAGTGTGACACCCTGTATAAGTGACTATGAGATGGAAGCCTGAGCTTCCATCCTCGGCAGAGGAGTGAATTTTTCTTTTCGTCAACAAACTAGTAATAGCTCTGTGGCCCGTTCGAATTTTTATCCTATATTTGTATCCATTTTCGCCTCGCTGTATGTCTCTATTTACAATGACATTACCCAGTAAATGTACAGACACATTTACAATTTATCACCATATGCAATTCTGAACACTGAGAGGCAAACGTGTCATTATCATATAGAACCGAAGTTTTCGTTGCAAAATATTGAAATATATGACAGTAAAATGAAATTAGGCATTTCTTTAAGCCCGCTTACCACAGAACATCAAGATATCAAAGTATGAATCACTGATGTTACATCTCAGTAATTTTACATCCATATGCATGCTACTGACGGCAGAGAATTAGGCGTAAAAATTGAAACGTGTGTTGACATCTAGTGGTATCATATCCATAAGAACTTCTCTGGAACTTACTAGCGAGCACAAACGCACGCATACATATTATAACCCTGTCATCTGCACATACGGTTTAAGACAGGGCGGAAGGTTGCACGCAACACTAAACTTGAGAATACGCACTATATATATGGACTTTTCGCTACTTCTCCGTGAGGTGTGCCAGGCGATCAGCACATTTCAGAGAAATTTGCTGCTTTCCTTTTCAAAACAGATTGGAGACTGAAGTAGCAGGTTTTTCCGAAACCTAAGTAAACTTCGTAGAGACAACATGGCGAAACGTTCCAGGAAATTTCAGTCTTTGTATCCACGTAAATGAAGTTTTTATTTACTAAATTGGTACAAGTTGGAAAGATTAACGTTTATTTCTCATTCGCATTATATTACATGTACAGCCTGAAACACTAAATACGAATAAGATACTCTCCAAAGCAAGATCATCAGCCTTCAACAGCCTTCCTGTTTACCTGCCAAAAATTACTGCCTTATTTCGACCCAAAACCTTACATGACATGGTATTTAAATATTTAATAGATAACTCCGTTATATTCTTAGTCACTTATACAGGGTGGCGCGGAGCCGACTGACACATTTCAAATTTGAATTTTGCGCCAGCTCGGTAGCGTGTCGTGGTTGTGGGAAGAGAAACGGTAGAGGAGAGGGCGCCATTTCATATGGTCAGTGGCAATGGAGCGTCGGAACGTGCAACAACGTGTTACCTGTGTTCGTAGTTTCGGCGACATCGCTTGACCTGCTCGGTCGCCCCAACTTACTCTAACAGATTTTTCCCTGTGGAGGTTCCTGAAAGACCGTGTGTTCCGGAGACGTATCATGACTATTCGAGAATTCAAACAAGCCATTGTTGACGAAGTTACGGCTATTGATGAGGACCTACGGAGGCGCGTGTACGGCAACTTCCAGACACGCTTGCAACAATGCATTGATATAAACAGAAGCCATCTGCCTGATGTTCAGAAAATACGCTTGTAATCTGTGGGTAATAAATAGCATACTTGGATGCATTTATAGACAGTTTTGCTTATTTTTCCCTGTTTCCATCTATTATCTATGGCCATTTAAAATGTGTCAGTCGGCTCCGCGCCACCCTGTATTACAGTGGAGCAATTTTCTTTCAAACCTTTTTCATTTACTGACATTCCCTTCAAGCACTGTTAGGACTAAATCTTTTTATATTTTTATTAATTTTTGTTTAATTTAACTACGCTTTATTTACTAATATTTCGGCATAACGTTTCAAAATTTAGAATTATTAGTGAATAAGAAATTTGAAAGAATAGAGAATGAAGCCACCGTATTCTATTTCAATTTACTACTCCAACTATTGTCTGAAGGAAAATTATGAGTCGCAAAAGAAGGTTTCCGAACTGCGATAGAATCTGAAGGTGGAGGGTTATTTCCTTGACCAAGATATTCTGTCCCTCCTAGCACATAAATTTATTTAAGAGTTTATTTAAAAGTGCTTCGTTAGGTGGGAGCACAATTTACATACAGCGTCGAATTGGAGTATGATTGCCTGGGATGAAATTGGAAAAGATATGGACGAATAGATCTAGGCTATTTAACGATGCTATATATTCTGCAGCGGTTGTTTGTCGTCGATAAATTGTGAGGAAATAAGTGATTACGGCAAATTTGAGGTAAAATTGACCTAATTCAACTTCTTATAAATGCAAAGAAATAAAACGATGTTCGATTGAAAGCAATTGGGGTAAAGTCGAAGTCATGACTTGTTCCCAGAACTTTTTCTCATGATACTGCATTGTGTTTTCTTACTTATTGTCGATGTGTGTCTGTGTGTGTGTATCCACATATCAGATGTGCACATATACATGTTTCTCACACGCGCAAACGTTTAGGGCTACAATATGTTGCATTTCCTGCTTCTTGTAAAATGAGTTGTTAAATTTTAGCGACCTACCATCTGCTACACAAAATATAAGGAGAATAAGTGCAGCAATATCGACATATATTGCCCCATTGTTTGACCAAGGGATGTAATATTTTACTCGCCATTTAGTATCCATGACAACTCATATTAGGACTTAAGGTTTTGTCTCCTTTTATTCTGTGTTATATTGTGCTGCCCACTATTCCTTTTCTGGATCCTTGGCTATATTCTGAGAACATCCCATTCAAACCCAGTGGCATTATTCCACATGGATTCTTTTCATAGATCTCAACATTGTTCCCTCTTCGTCTGCACCCCTTCAACATCCCTTTTCTCGCCAAAAATTTCAAGATTCGTCTTGCTGACGATGCTAAATGTTTCTCTTGAAGGACAAGATAGATCTCTTAAACCATGGCCCAAGCGCTAGTGACATGAATCCTCTACTTTGGAAGAAAATCTGCAGTAGGATTGCCAGTTTCATTAAACAGCATAATTAGATGCTTTGAAACACCTTATTAACCGGAGGAGCTTAGGCGGTACACAACCTAGACCAGGAGCCTGACGAAGAGGATTTCATCAACGTCACCGCTCTCAGACGAACTGCTTGGAAACCTCGGCCACCGAGTATGGGTAGGAGGAATTTTCATATGGAGGCAAAATGCCTCATCCGTGAAGTCTGCCAGTTTCCTCCATACAGGGTCAAAGTTCAAAATGTGAGGAATTGTATTTCCATTCCTATTGTTTCGCCATTGCTTAGTTCTAAATTAAACACGGGAGAGATTTGACTTTACCGTTTCTGCAACACCGTTAACTGAAGATTCAGAAGATAGTTGTTTCGACACCTGTACAAGATTTGGAGCAGGTTGATGAGGCGCTTAGAACGTACTCTTTTCAAACCCGAATCTGTTACTTTGAGATGTGTCTTGATTCACTTAATTAATCCAAGTTATAAATTAATCCACATTACTGCCACGATAGCAACCGTAATTAACAAGCAGCTATATTCTCCCATATTATAAATGTGATGGTTTTTACTGATATTGTGTTTATAACAACTTTGGTTACATTTCAATGGGTAGAGGGAATGCCTTAATATCGCGTACAAAGGCATGCCCATTTACAAGCTCTAAGGGCATGCAGGAGATGAGAGCGTCAGCTCTTTCTCAACCTCGGCTGCAGATGGGGGGTGAATAGCCAGGTTCACGCCCCGGCCTCCTTGTAACCGAAGAAAGAGCGCCCCCGTACCCATTTAACAAGAAGCTGGATGGGAGTGAATCAGGGTTTTGAAAAAGCGAGAAATTTCTCGTCCCTGCCGACAATCAAAGACGTTCTGTTGTCCGTCAAACCTTAGCCTAGTCACCTTACCGCCACCGTCAACCCAGCTTCTGTTCCTCAAAAGGTTCGAAGTTACGGAGGAATGGAACTGCATCGGGAACCACAAGAACAAGCGAATGTTAGCGCCCGTCTCTGCATATATCACAAGGAAAGTAGCTACAGTGATTCTGACCTCATTCCGACCAACTGAGGGCTGTCCCTGTAACAGCAAATTTATGATCTAAAGATGCCGTCGTAATCCCACTGTGTGTACTACTCTATATATTGGTGTGTACTTGTGTTTACTGTAGCCGAATCAGCCTCTAAAAGAAATGAGTAGCAGAAATATTTCCTGGGGGATAAACGTGGCCGGCACATAAGGCTGACAACTTTACCACCTTCATGGTACGATTGTCTCGAAATTTGAGAGCTTCAACCTCCTGGAAACCTCTGGGCCTCTCCAGGTCTTACAAGGTTTACTGTACCCTAACTAAAGCCGAAGTATCAACACTACGTCAGAATTTTAAAATGGAGTTTTTTACTTTAATTTAGAGCCATATTACCGGTATAGACTTCATTGTTATCTGCCGCAAGAAACATAACAAGCAATCTCAAATTATAGGCATTAAATTTAAATGTTCCAGTACTTTTATGGAACTAGATATATTGAAATAAATCCAATGTAGGCACCTGTACTCACTGACGTATCTTGCCGAACCGTACACCAACATTCCAATTTATACACGAATGACGATCTCCCTGTGCACAGCATCTGCTTGTAAACAACTCGATTTCGGAGTTTCATCAATTTTATAAAATTAATTGATTTGTTGCTTCTGATCAGAGTGCATTTCGCTGCAATGTTGCAGCTGACACAGCAATTTGTTTTGGCTGCTGTGAAACCAGTACAGGCAGGTGGAAACAAAATCGCACCTCGCGCCCAACCAGGGTTCTGTAATATCATGGTTTTCAACTCACTGACTTCTAAACATTTGGATTACGTTGCAATCATAACACAGCAGCTTGCCTTTGACGTTCACAGTTCTGTTAGATATAATTATTACACGCGATATGTACGGCACTGTCTCTATCCCATTCTTCAGGTTATCACATAATTGTACGATATTACAGATACTTCACTTAGCAGGCACATTTTGGCGCCGACGTTCAACACAAATTTTGACTGAAGCCTTCCTTCAGTGTTTTACGAAATGAGTGAAAGGCCTAAAGGTGGAAGACCAGTTCTCATCATGTGTTCATTTTTGGCAAAAATCGCATAGAAACGCGAAAATGGCTCCTACGTATTAACAGATTTAATCCCGCGATTCAAATGTTTGTGATATCCGAGAGGGGGCGTGGCTTGTTTTACAAATTTGTAGCTTCGTGTAAAAGCTCGTAAATGAGTCAGTAATCCGTCTCGAATGATGACATTTTATTTCGCAGGTAGACGTCCAAGTGTCCATTTGAGGTAATGTTGCGGCTGAAAACCAGTCTCAAGTCCGGTGCTAATTATATACACATGTATAAATAAGTAAATAAATACATAATATTTGATACCATTGGCCGAACGGTCTAAGGCGTGGGTCTAAGGCCGCTCGTTTGTTGGAATTGCAGGTTCTAATTCCGAAGGAAGCATGAATGCCACTTTTTTGTGAGTGATGTTTGTTGTCAAGTAAACGTCTTTCCGACGGGCTGATCCCTTTTCCAGAAGATTCCTACCGATTATGTGTGTGTGTGTGTGTGTCATTGGGCGTTATTAGGTGCAGCAATAACCCTGTACACCTACAATGAATAAGTAGAAAAGTTACAATATGACAGAACTAAAGAAAGAGACAAAAAAAGTAAATAAATAATTCTAATTAATCGCATGAGGGTAACGGTTTAACCAGGGAAAGCTGTAGTCTTTTATCGCGAGCTGAGCTATGCCTAGACATGTCGCATTGACACTTGGTACATGTAATAAAATTTTACTTCGGTCTGTTGGTTTGGCACTTGCATCACTAAACACACTGGTGTAGCCACCTTGTGCTTATGCCTGCGGAGTCTGTGACATTGATTTTACCAACGTTGTGTGTTCCGGGAGTTGGCTATTTGTGACCACTCTCCTCCTGCTACTATCTTGGACGTGTCTTCGGTGGTCCAGTTCTCCTTATGCCTAATCTTACATCCCACATTGATGTTGCTTGGGCCCGTCTGCATTGATCCATTCCTGCTACATGGCCTCTCCAATTCCACTTGATACTGTGAGCCACTGCCACCGCGTCCTT
>Ga0123352_10017784_pt1 | contig 11325 bp, 6 predicted proteins | sample TergutLab28metaG_FD_89700 | JGI IMG/M metagenome (GOLD analysis project Ga0123352, IMG submission 89700) | Labiotermes labralis P1 segment gut microbial communities from Petit-Saut dam, French Guiana - Lab288 P1 | ecosystem: Host-associated > Arthropoda: Insects > Digestive system > Gut ... | reverse complement strand
TCTGTTGTGAGTGTTGTGTGTTGTCAGGTAGAGGTCCCTAAGTCGAGCTGACTACTCGTCCAGAGAAGTCCTGCTGAGTGCGGTGCGTCGTTGTGTGTGATCTAGAAACCTCGTGAATGAGGAGTCCATGGCCCACTGGAGGCTGTTGTGAACAAAAAATTGCCGAAGATGTATAAGTCAAAAGTCCATAGGCAGATGGGAGCAGGTTTGAACATGGGGCATGTCTGAACATTTTAAAGCATATGCCTATTTTGAAAATTTTCGGGAAACCACCTTTACCGCAATGTGGGAGAACCAAAGGTCTTTCTTATCACGCTGAGTGCAGTTCAGAACATTTGTCTGGCTGCGATGCGTTTGCTGTTTAGTCTGAGGTACAAATACTAACTTTGCTGCTGTCACGCATAAGCATGCAGTATTTTCTCGAAGTATTCTGCAAACACTTCTCATACAGTGTTGAAAAGGTGAGTTTTTAAGCTACCATTTATGTACTGCAATGAAGATGATACTCATAACCAGTGTCACGCAATAATATCTCGTGACGTGAGGGGCACATTGGAACAAGAAAGAGGGAGCACTTCTGAATGGCAGTAACGTTGTACGTCTTTTATGAATCATATTATATTGTATGGCTATAAGACTTGTAAGTGGGCCGGGTAACTCAGTCGGTATAACGACTGACTACGGGCTGGACGGTCCGGGATGGAATCCTGATGGCGACGAGATTTTCCGCCCGTCCAGACTGGCCTTGGGGCCCACCCAGCCTCATGTAAAATGGGTACCGGGTCTTCCCCGGAGGTAAAGTGCTGCCGGGGCGTGCTGCTGACCACTCACTCCTTCTAGTGCAGCGGTCATGGAAGAGTAGAGCTATACCTCTACCCAACCTCTGGGCCACACCGGGCCTGTAACGGGATCACTTTACCTTTTATAAGACTTGCAAATAAGGAAACCAATTAAAAAACAGGGAAATCTACTTAACACTTCAGTACAAGGCCAAATGCAGAATAAATTATTCTCAACTGCTGGAATTTATCACATTTATTAACAAAAGGGCAGGCTATAGCCACGTAGCTCATATTTATTCTGTTAGCTCTTTCGTAATTTTAGCAACATATTCCGTGACACTTTTCCACCACAGTGAATACATCACTTACAGCCTCTTGGTGTTAATTTCATTGGAACTTTTAAGGCAAAATAAGCTGCTGCACACAATGACTGGATGAAAGAAAATCCTCTAAAATAACGGTATTTTTGATCTCATAAATATCGTCGCCTCTGAGTACCTACTTTCATTTATCATGAAGAATATTTTTGGTTGGGTTTGAAACTTTTCGTATTTGGCCAGTTTCAAGAAATGCTTTAAGTTACGAAGATTTTAGAGAGACATCTGTTGTATGCGTGGGAGCGAGGAACCCTCTGTTGTAACAGCGTGGTCAGTGGGCTTGACAGCACCATCAGTAGCATCAGTAGGCATCTTTTTCTAAAGGAAAGTGCCTCCAGGAGACGTTCTTCTACATCCGACGCCTGAACCCAAAGTAAGCAGAACTAGTGGACCGGCTGAAGGGAAAATTAAGAGTTTAGACTCCGACACATATGAAGGAACGTATTCAGGATCTTGCCGTCAAGAGAAGGTTAAGTGGGACTCCGATTCTTAAACCTCGGAATAAAATCAAAACATGTGTTACAAAACTGCATTCAGAGACTCGGGAATGTCTGATTCAGGTTATAACACACGAAAACTAAAGACTTTATAGAGCAAGATGACTGCGACGATGATGTGACCACATTGCCCAGCCATCTGAACCGCACGATTTTGTATAGCTAACTTCAGCAACAAACAAAATGGTGAAATATTTTGCTGGGCCGATCCAAGAAATGGTACCGGATTGTTATAACACAAGATTTCTGAAACAGCGACCCTCATGTTTGATATATTGTCTCCCAGAGACTGAATGCACTATAGTAATATATCTCCCCGACATTGTTGTGTTGTTACCACATCCAGCGGTTTCAGGGAGCGGTCGTAGAATAGTCAGTATGATTTTTGGCATCGACTTGTTAGGTTACAATGTTAACTAAAGATTATGTGTCTGTAGCTAAGTGAAAACGTGTCTGCCACTTGATACGAACTGTCAAACGGTACTTTATACTGTCGTAATTTTCCTTACGCTTGTCACATATTTCCCCTTAATAACATGTTTCCCTGAGACTAATACATTTTATTGTGTAATACTTTTGATTTTTCTGTTGAAAATTGTCAGTGTTCAAAGGTGCCCCTTACTGATTCTAAGGTGCCCCCTGTGTCGGACAGCTTTGAACTAAATATAGGGGTAACTATAATGGGTTTGTATTTAAAGTGAGCAGGCGCGGGGAATTCTCATACTTCTTAACAGTAAAAAGAAATATCATTGTTTGTGTCGCCTTTTTGTTGCAATCGTCTATCCGTGTCAATTCATTTACCGTACAATATAAAGATTTCAAAAGAATGTTCAAAAGTTCACCTCTCTCCCTTGTATTTTAAAGTATATTATAAACTTTACCACAGCATTTTTGTTATAAATTTGGTTAGAGTTCTTCCTTTTGTATGTGTCTAAGTAACACGAAGAAATATGGGAGCCTCCGAGGGATGATAAAACCAGTAAATAAAATTGCATTTATCATAAATTTTTATTTTATTTATTCATCCACTTTACTTACCAAAGCGTGATGCCTCACACTAAGTCTTTAAGCAATGACCATTTTATCAGTTAAGTGGCTTTTTATAATTGCCACAACAATTTTGAAATTTATAACCTACTGAAATATCTACCCAAATAAACGTAGAATCATTTAATGTGTATAACCTTCTAAATTACAAGAGCCAGTTATTTCAAGGAAACAAATTTTGAGCATTCTGGACCCACTTCTCCTTAAGTAAATCTGGTAAGGAAATTCATTAGGCGTTCTTTTGTGATAGAGCTTACCAAAATAATGTTTTTAAATTGCAAACACACGGTTCAAACTTATTTGTGATTTAACTGTTCCATTTCGCAGTTTCTCCCGGTATGAGTTAGTAACTTCCCCTACTGGGTCGCCCTCTTAGTGTATTGGAGAAGGGTTGCATCAGGACAATGCCAGTTTAATTCCTAGTGTAATATTTGCATAACTGATGTAAAGCAGATAAACAGTGACGTCACATGTGGCCAATTGTTGTGGACAGAGCTGCACTTCTGGTGGCTTCTGCACTTTTTTTCTTGAGATCTGTCTCCAGCGCATTTGACATCGAGCATGGCAAGACTGCAAAGTTAAATTATTTGTATCCATGATTACATAGTTTCTTATTTTAGTAATAAACTGAAAATGAGGTGGAAAGGAGTGAACATGTTATAATTTAGGGAATAATTCTGAAATTTGCCTACAAAGGCCACAAAACCATGGAAATCTGAATAGAGTTCGTGTCCCGGCCGAAATATGAAACAGGCTCCTCTCGAAGAGGCGTACAGCTGTACCGCTTATGCCTACATGTAGGACAATATCTCAGTAATGGAGGACTGACCTCCATCTAAGTTACACATGAAACTGAGCTCCTACCTCACGAAGAACACAACCCGGCTTTACCGTAAACACCGAGAATTAATGATATTGGGGGAATTATTCGTTGTGTATTGCGGCAATTGAGCGAAACTCATACGTACTCTGTGTCGGCACAATGAATCGTTTCTTAATGTTAGCGTACATGGTACGTATAGTAACCACGAGACTTTAAAATCTTACAAGTTTTTCTTTTCCATATAAGCCAGGAAATGATGGCGTGCAGGGGGATCGGAGGATAAATCTTAACTCCCTTTGAAGTCAATGTAGACGTGATTATGGGTAGGTTCACGTTCTGGCCAATTGCCTGTCGATATGAGATGGCCCGTTCAGGAAACTCACCACTGTCCCAAATAGCGGGTCTCAACAAACGGCACCCACAGTCGATGCTTAGTGATGCCGACGCATGTTCGGTATTGGCTGTGCGAGACGCACCAAACTTGGGGTGAAGCAGGGGCCAGACCTGACGACTCTTTTCTTCAAGTTACTTTTATTCAAGAAGTGTAATTTAAAATATATTACAATTTCCTTCCCCTGTGACATAAGACAATGCATAAGCCTAACAACAACAGTTGATACTGCGTATTTAAATGATGGGGCAAGGAATAAATGAAAAACCCTGTCCGCATATTATGATGACGATGACTGAGTGAGAACGTTCAAATGCTTCTTGCACTAGGATTCTGCTTCATTAGATCTGCAGGAATTGCGCCTTTCAGAGATCGAAGGTTAGTATTAGAACTGGTCTGAAATAAATAGAGCAATGAAGTATGAACTGTATTCTTCTGTCTTAGAATGGCGCCCATTGGCGAGCGCATGCACACGGGCTAATGAAATGTCATCAGAAAATGAATGACTGCTTGCGGAGTTGCGTTTGGCTTTGTTCATTCCTGACCTCTGTTGTTAAAATAGGCTATGACTTTTGCTCTACGGAGTCCGCAAGCTGCAGACAAAAGCCAGAGCTGCACTCCAAGTATCGATTTTTGAGTGGGAGCAATACTGCTCTCAAATTATTGTAGTGGCTTCAGTTTACAAGCGAACACATTATGAATGTCAGTCACGCGCTGAATCAGGAAATATATTTAACTGTCCCGTTCTTAAGACCACGGCTTTCTGAAATGTGATGCTGTGTATTGTGACAGACTGTCTTCATAGACATGTAATTCAGTCCCTGAAGACAAAGGCAGCAAATTCCTCCGCAAATGTAATTTCTATCTACCAAACAGCACGGCTTTGCAGCGATAGCTAGTTAACTCGCTAAGTGACATGGGCTGTCGTCACGCACATAGCACTAAATTAATTAGGAATTCAGAAATGAGAATGTACGCAGACGAAATTTTAACCTTGCTTAAACTAAGTCCGCTTTAGACGCGTTTCTCACCCAGTTCTAATCGCCTGCCAATTCACAGTCTCTTCGATGTCCATATCTTGGCGGCACCTATGCCCCACTATGTGCAATATTCTAAACTGCCTGTGTGTAGTTCGGGTCTGGGTTCTACGACTACATTTCCGTACACTCTTTATGCTTCTAGGGCTGCAAAGCTGAGGGCCGAAATCTACTGCATTCTTGACAGCTTTTCTGGTTCTTCTAACAGTTATTGATAATTGAGGGTGAGAACACTTCCTCTCCTATTGGCCATGGACGCAACGTCATTTGCCAGAAAAAAAAAGTATTTTGTACTGCGTATTTATTAGTTACAGATTTTGCCTTAAACATGTGTATGTTTGCTAAGTAAACAGACCACGTCGCACACACATACAACGCAATTTTCAAAGGGACAGCAGATTTTCTCTATTGATTATTATTCTAATTTTATCGAGCCTTCTCAGTGCTGTTTCCATGTTGTTTCAGTGAGCAGTTTTGTCGAAGCTGATGAACCCGAGAGCTATACCAGCAGAATGGTACGGCAAGGACTCACTTGCTGGACGGCTTAGAGGTTGGACATTAATGTAGAAGGGAAACCCTTCGGGCCTATAATCAGTGCAGTGGCAACCCAATGACTAGACGTACACCGCACGACTTTCGTAAGGCAGCCACGGGACCGTCTGTATGGGAATTGACTGACGGATTATCAGATAATAGATACGGATAGAAACAAGCAAATTTACGTATGTCTGAACACTGATGAACTTTCGGAACGTTGCATACCGAACCCTTCTCACGTGATGATGCCTATTAATAAAATGGATCCATAAGTTTTGTTGTTGTTCACAATTTTATATTTATTATAGAATGTTATTACTGCAGGCTGCCCATCTGATAACTGGTCCCCAACACACAGATGTTTGAATGGTCACTCCATGACTCACAGGCCGCTAGTCCTATCGCCACGAGTATATTACATTGTATCATCTGACGACGGCACTCTTTCACTTTACGATATTTGACGCCATATTATTAGGTGATTATAATAAAATACACAGAAAGTATAAAAAATTAAGACTTTATTTTTGTTTTTTATTAGATTTTATTATTTTTGTATTAATTATCCGTTATTCGAAGTTCATCTTAACCTCACATTCGAACCGGTCGAAAGATACTGGTACTAGATATTATTACTGTATGTGCTATTGTTTTAATTACCCGGCATGCATACCGAACATTTATTCCGTCATACTGTGTATGATGTTCTATGGCCTCTCTGGTTCTGCCTTATTTTTTCGGAAATATCTATTTAATAACACGATTTAAAGATGTCTTAAAATGAGTATTTTAATTTCCCAATAAATTTTACTTGAAAACATTTTCATTTGGAGAATAATTCAGATAGATGTTATGATAAACGTGATGGTCCCAGTGAACGCGCAGTCTAAGGCTTGGGTCTGCGGCCTCTCACTTGCTGGGGTTGCGGGTCCAGAGAGTCCTACCGATTTTTGTGTGTCTGAGTGTGATCGTGAAGCCTCGAAAATGAGGAGGTCCTAGCCCACTGGGGGCTTTTGCGCCATAAAAAAATATTATAAACGTATTTAGGTCTTTTTTAAAGGGCCGGTTCTATGTAACCTGACCGACCAAAGGACGGGCAGGTAGACATACACGCTTGAAGAAGCTAAAATTGCTTTTCCAAACTTCGCGAATGCGCCTAAAATTGTTACAAATTTTCGCATTGCCAAGGTTGTTAAAACAGCATTTAGAATATTAGAAGACTGCAGTACAGGAAAACAAAGACAGGAGTGGAAAGAATGAAAGTGAATATAGAAATAGTGTCAGGAACCAAGAAGAGCCGAAAGATCATTGTGTTAAACATTATGTAATAATTTATGGTGGCGTACAACAAAATGAGAAGACATCAAGTGGATTAGCAGTAGTATTAAAGAAAGCGCAGAAAGGAGTATACTGTTATAAAGTCATTAATGAAAATAAAGTTAAACTTAGATGTTTGATATCGAAAGGTTATATCTAAATAATATGGCTATATATTCGAGACGCAAGACGTTCAGATTGTTTGGCTCATTTCAGGAAATATTGCAAATTATTTTTAAAATGCAAAAACCTACATGATTATTTATAGAAATTCCAATGCTAGGGACAGTAAAACGCGAGTAAAAGATATTTTAAGAACATTTGACGAAGAAATAAATAATAATGGTAAATATTTACTCAATTTTTCTACGTAGATCTGTGGCAATTTTAAAATAACCGCAATGTTTTACCGCCACAAACATACACAAATGAAGTTTATGGAATGCTAGAGGAAGGCCGAAATAATTTTCAAGTATTATGTGATATAAAGTAAAGGTGCGCACGCGGTACTGGACAGGCGAGTTTAACGAGGATGCGGTATTCGATCTGACAAAATGCTGGTAATTTAACAATTAATAGTTCCAGATGGCGCAAAATCAAGGCCGCAGGATTACGTAAAGATAAAAAGTCTTTAACCTTTAACCCGCTAACGTGGAGAATATGGTGAGCTCTGAATAATGCTAGCAAAGGGTAGATGGGATTTAACTCGGCGTTTAAAGGGTTAATATACACCTTCTTAGGAAAGCTGATATAAAAGTTCCGTGTTAGGTAAGACACAAAAACCTAGGTATGTATGTCAGTGGCCAGGAAATATCTTGTAAATGTAACACGAAGTTTTATGTCGACGGCCACATTTGAAGCTCTGGCATAAAAAGTAAGAAAAAAATAAGAGAGGACTCAAAACCTGGAATGAACAAATTTCCACAAATAATTAAAATATAGGGACATACGCACTTTAGAACTCTGAATAAAAAATGCAACTGAACATACAGCAGAGCACAGGAGTTAAATGCAGCTTCATGACGCGAGTTAGAACGCCTAAGATGAATTACATGGAAGAGAGAAAAGGTGTTTGAGGAAAGGCATTTAAAATTTCTAAAAACTAAGAAGACGTCCGGAATTGATGGCATGAATATAGAATTTATAAGTGTTTTCGCCAGGATTTTTAACGTTTTAGACGTGTAGCAAAAGAATGGAAGAATGCGCTAACTGCTCCAATTTAAAAGTAGGAAGATTAAATTGTGACAATTGCGGATGTATAAGAATGCTTAATTTTGGGTATAAAAATATCGGAAGTTGAAGACGCGAAGAATAACCGCTATATCTGACTCTATGTTTAATGAGGCCCATAGTCTGTTTAGCAATGGCCGGTCGTGTACGGATTGTATTTTCACGATTGATTGTCTAAGAAACATAGAAACCTTAACTCACCAAACCTAATTGCTTTCTTGAATTATAAGAAAGCCTTCGATAAATTTATCGGAAATAAATGTTAGCAATTAACGACTGACGGCGTTTCACACACCACGTGGTTAGGGTCGTGAAAAAAGTCTGTATACAGATAAGAAAATATCCGTAGACGAGGAAAAGTCTGAAAGAGGAAAAATGATAGCCATAATTCAAGGAGGGAGCGATGATGCATATTATGATCCACAGTATTTAGTAACTGTATGCACGATATTGTAAAACAGTGGAATATAAATTAAGAAATCACTCCCAAAAAAATCGGAATATTCTAAGCATTATATTTTTTGCTGAAGATTAGGCAGTAATTACTATATAAGGTGGCCCCAGTGGTCATTATATACACGTATGTATGCTTACTAAATAACAATTTTAAGTAACGCAACTTTAAAATTTTCACTGTTACATCAACAGTTTTAAGCACTTAAAAGACGACAGCATCTGGGAACAAACATTTTTTAGGTTTACTGACAGCGGATTCATTGAACAAATAAAAGAATTCAGCTACTAGGAATGTGGATGTAGTTTATCACACGTAAATGGTGTATGAATGATAAAATGTGGGTTAATTCAACCCATATTTAATACAACTAAGAGAGAGACGCTATTGAAATTATATAAAGCCACATTGGTATGAACGTTCGCGTACCGGCGTGAGAACTGGACTCTAATAACACAGAAGGAAAGAAGAATAGCAAGACGGAGGTGAAGCTGAGGCCAGTTTTATGGATATATGCACGTAGGCTTATTATACGGTTACAAAACAAATAAAAAAATGATAGAAGAATTAAGAATGCAAATTTTAAACAAAGGTAATGCAGGTTACAGACATAAATGGACATTTTGTTTATGAAGATTTATGACACACGTATTTCCAAGATGATGCATGAATACGTTCTACTTACAGGATGACCACAGAAAATATAGAGAGACCAGTATCCGTGAAGAAGGAAAACCCTGGGTAGCTTTTACCCTATTGATCCTGCTGTTGCTGATGATTTTATCAACGGTATTAAATGTTATGGTTTCTAATTTATGTGTTGCCATCTTTTTGCATTGTACAGGCGTGGAGGAACTGCGAGTTAGCCGAATTTGCCAATTTTTAACACCACGACCTTACAAAGCTTGGCAGAAACGAGTAAAAGGCTTTCCGTAAGCAGTGAAATTTTTTACCTCACCAGACAGCAGTACCGCTGTCTTTGCACATTTAAAAACTAAACATTTTGAGCAATTTATAGAGACGTACTGCTAAGCTGGACTATCATTCTGAACAACTAACTTCAGAGACTTGTAATGAAACGTTTTCTACTTACAAGTGTGGTTTATTATTTGTTTATTTTATTGCTATATATCACCTTCAGCTGACTGTCGCATTGATCATACACCGAAAACTGGGAAGACTGTGAGACAGAAAATTTTGTGGAGAGTTTTAAGGCACTATACCGACCTTTTCCGGGAGGAATCACGAGAAAACAGGAAAGAACCTGACTTAGGTACTTTGTATCCAGTAGAAATTCGACAGTCAGGTTTGAAACGTATTGCCGTTCAAGTCCTTTAGCAGAATTCTCTCGTACTTCTGGTACTGGTTTTGCCAGTATTATGTATAACACTTGAAGGTATTACACTTAAACGCTATAGGCATTACCGATATGCAGCTACACTGAACACACAAAACGTGACGTAATAATACGACACTAGAACTAGCAACAGTTTTGTGACACACAATTTTGTATAAAACCTGTAGTTATTTAATATTACTATAGCAATCATAAAATGTTGCAGGATTACATACAAATAAATACACGTATTTAAGACCGTTACTTCTTACGTTTTGCAGACACATCAATCCAGAGCCTGCAGTGATATGGAAGCACAATAAATGACTACGCTGAGATTAAGAGGGACTGGTCCAGCCCCAACATCTGCTGCTCGATCAATGATGCGCATGTGTTGTCAACTGTAAGTACGCTTTCTGCACGGAAAGTCACTTGGATCGTATCTCTGGGCGCAGGAACGTCTTTCTCTTTTATTACATTCTTTTTGGTCCTCTTTCTTTCTTTCTTTCATTACAGTACCTAAAATCAGACACTCGTGTTCTCTATCTGACCACATACCTGGTAATTAAAACAGATATTTATTCACGGGCTTGAGCCAGCTATTTCAGTCCACGTATTTGAAAGCTGTGTTTCAAGCGTAAACTTCTAGCTAGGGGAAGAACGCCTATCTTGTACTCCCTAAGGAAAAAAGAGCGTTTTGCAGTGAAGTTGAAGGAAATAAATTAAAAGAAAAAATTTCTCCCCAAAAATTTATTACTGATTATTAGTTTTGTTGTAGAAGTAAACGTGTTTAACAAGACATGCAATGTACACAGTGCGGTCGAAAAGTTTTAAGACGATTATTTTTTTAAATCTTAGACACACGAGGATTCAAAATAAGTTTCATTGGCATATATACAGGCTTTTGCGCGGTCGTACAGTTTCTGAAAAAGCTGCCGAAAATTCTTCTTTTTGGACCTTCTTTAATTCATCAGTTACGGGTTCTTGGATCTCAGCAACATCCGCAAAGTGGAGTCCTTTTAATTTCATTTTCAACTTGCGGAACAGAAAATAGTCTGGCGGAGATAACTCTGGAGAGGACGGGAGGTGATAAAGGGTTGTAACATTTTTTGGGGACAAAAGTTGGCAAGCACTTGGTTCTTTATCGGCGGGTAAATTATCGTGCAACAAGAAAAAATCTCGAGACCAGAATGGAGCTGACCAACTCAAAACGCTCCAGCAGGCGATCCATTGCTCCTTTAAAAAATTCTTCATTTAATGTTTCTCCCTCCGATACGAATTCTGTGTGCACTATTGCCGTTGCCGTTGCCGTTGCCGTTGCCATTGTCATTGTCATTGTCATTGTCATTTTGTGTCGCTTAACTGAACATGTGGAAATTCTTACAAAAAATACCTTTCAGTTCGTCCAGCTGTTGACGAAGTTCATATGCTTTCTTCTCAGCATCTTCATTTTGTCCACGCAGACACTTTATTCCATCCTTAATTACTGACGTTAAT
>Ga0123352_10017783_pt1 | contig 11326 bp, 7 predicted proteins | sample TergutLab28metaG_FD_89700 | JGI IMG/M metagenome (GOLD analysis project Ga0123352, IMG submission 89700) | Labiotermes labralis P1 segment gut microbial communities from Petit-Saut dam, French Guiana - Lab288 P1 | ecosystem: Host-associated > Arthropoda: Insects > Digestive system > Gut ... | reverse complement strand
TGTGTGTGTGTGTGTGTGTGTGTGTGTTTTGTGTCTTTGATTGTATAAGAATTGGTTGTAAAAGTTTTTATTTCATTTTTGCACCCCAAAATACACATTTACTTCACATGGATTCCGCGAAAATTCAGATGCAGTCAAAAGGGTTCCAAAGAAGTTAGGAATCTGAGGACCTCCGATCTATATGCCCCCCGAAGCCTCTTGTAAGAAATATCAAAGACAGAAATTCCGAATTTCTTAAATAATTAATTTAACCATGTTACATACCAGTATGGAGCACAGGAATATTCAGAGTAACTGAGTATCAGTTCAACAACTGAGGAACGAATGTGTAAATTAAAACAGGAGACGACGTGGCTCTGGAAGGGGTTGACAAAATTAATAAATTCAACAAACGTCTCTAAGTCAGCGACTGTTTTGCGTTTGGCTTTATGTCCCATTCTGCGAACGACAAGCGGGTGGAACAGTTTTGCGAATACCTTTTAGAAAAACGTATTGATACAGACTCCACACTTTCTCTGCCTGTTTGGCCTGAATGTTCATCATTACTTCAGACCACAAAAACATATGAGTCATCCCATACCCATTTCAGTGCCCTATTTTGTAGTGCACATTCTATTGCTTTTTTCTGGTATCTGCGCTGCCAAAAATACAGAATGAATGATAAGCGTCACTACACGAAGCCGTATACAATCATCAACAGTCAAAAATGAGGACTCCATCTCCTCGAACATTGGACAGTATTGGGCTAACCTGATTTCGAGAATCGAATTGGTTTCATCAGTTTCGTATAAATTTCTACCAAACACAAACATTTATTTCCTTATCGCTTGCATTTAAGAAGCCAGTTGTCACTTCTGTAGCTGTGCATATCACTGCACAATCGATAACAAGACACTACGCATGTCACACCGAAGTAAGTCGAGAGATTTGAGTCCGGACGGTATACATTTTAAAAATACATTTAAATTGATGATACATAAAAAGTACCATGATGCCATAAATAAAGGAAGTACTTGTTGGATCCCAACCTAAATACAAAATCTGTATTAAAATATTCATTCAGGTACTGTTCTGGTATCTCTAATTACAATATTTTCAAGAAAATTGAATTTTTATTTGTGCTTAGCTTATTGATTTCAGTTTTAACGTTTGTGTTCTTCCTGCTCTCTTTATTGATGTCCAATTGGTATCTACTCATCCTGATAAACAATAGGCGTAGATATAAGTCAATAACACAATATCTGAAAAGATGTTTAATAAAGGATGATAGTAACTACATGCTTCGGCCTATTGCGGCCATCAGCAGGTTTTCATCCGAAAGTATGGTGGTAGTGCTTTATAGGATTGGTATGGTATACCAATTAGTATGGTATACCAATCCTATAAAGCACTACCACCATACTTTCGGATGAAAACCTGATGATGGCCGCAATAGGCCGAAACATGTAGTTACTATCATCCTTTATTAAACATCTCTTTAGATATTGTCGTGTTATTGACTGATACCTACACCTATTGTTTATATACACACAACGGGAATGGCTCATTTTAGAATCATCCTGATATCTCGAAGATTTTATTCGTTTCGTGAGTGAAGATAATTGTTCACACAAATATGTCCTACAAAACATCATACGTATTTGAAGAACCAACTGAATAACATCCGGAAATGACACAACAGCATGTTAATGAAATATCACATAGGCGATTGTGCAGAAAAGGATAAGATTTATATGAGCACAATTCGGGGGTCAAGTGCATTATACTCTGAGACTTGCCGCATTAAAACTTTCCGGAGAAAGTATTTTCATCAGATCGAAATATTAACTTGAAATGGGTGATATTAGGAACATAAAGTGCCTATCACCTTCCCCGAAAAGATCCCCCAATAGGACTTAAACATTGGACACTACCATGACATAACAACTGTGTACTGTCGATATCATTCAAAGTTTTGTATGTGTGTATATAATTGTGTATAAACTAACCTACACTAAAACTGTGTAAGGACCTGCAAATTGTTGTACACGATGCACACCCATCTCACCTTGTGATGCAATATATACGCTTGCAGTTGACGATTCGGGAAGCAACTGACAAAATGTCTTAACAGCGGGATGCAATTCGTACGTTTCCGTCCCTAGCATTATTGAATTTTTATGGAACTGGAGTACAGAAACGTATATTTACAGCGTGTATGTGCTCCCACAGCTTTACGTCTTTACTTCGTTCGCCACTAGAATTTGTGGCAAAATCACGACATAATGATACTTACATTCGCCTTGGTTTTACTTGCCAAGGCTTCGTGCACCTTCTAGAAGTGACAGATTTCCTAATCACGTAATTTTTTTCGAAATAATCCGTTCCAACCTAAGGGTATTATAAGTAAACCCTCTGCGTGAAAGGATGTTGTAAGATTGACAGAATAATCAACGATTATTTCGGTTAACAGTGCCTACACATACATCCTCGTCAGAGTGAGAGAGAGTGCTTTCGCAATGTAGAAACTAAATTTTAGATAGAATTTGCATGAACCTCATGCTCCGAAAGATACTTCAACCTAATGAACTGGACAGCGGTTAACATCATCCGCTTTTCGAAACTTAAGCCTACTTTTAAAACAAGATTTCCCTTTCAGTAAATATTTATAGCCGATTCCACCACGAAGGCCCTGGTTCAATTCCAGGCCAATAAATGCGGGCTTTGCAGGGAGCAATATGGCACTGAACAGGTTTTCGTCTGAGTACTTCGATGCCACTTTTTCAGTAACATTCCACATTGTCAGTAACATTCTACATTGTCAGTAACATTCCACATTGTTAGTAACATCCCGCACTGTCAGTAACATTCCACATTGTCAGTAACATTCCACATTGTCAGTAACATCCCACATTGTCAGTAACATCCCACATTGTAAGTAAAATTCCGTCAAGCATTCATACTCACATCTCATTTATCTACCACCGACACACTATCGTAGAAATATTTAACGACAGAAAACGTCACAGCTGCAATTTATGTAAACTTACCAGTCGGTAATGACAATACGACAAGCAGTCTTACATCAATATAGCGAGATGTTAGTGTGACCGCTTGTGGTACAATGCACCGACGATGCTGCCAGCCGGCAGCTTCGTCGGTGCATTGTACCACAAGCTGTAAAGACAGTTTAGTGCTCCTGGGGATGGGCGAAATTATCGCCCGAAACGTGTTGAGCTGATTGAAATCATTAATAAACCGTTATTGTTGCATCTAGTTGGTTGTTTATTTTACAATATAGCGTGCATTTATTACAGTTACTCCAAATTTTACGAAGACAGTACGTCTGTGTGTTACATCCTTTGTTTCACTCTTACACGAAATTTGTAACACGAAGAATTACTGAGAACTGTGTCAGTCCGTCCGTTAACATTTTTCCTTCTCCGAAAACATTCATTGTATTTCAGTTGAGCTTTTTGTTTGAATTGTACACTAGCTGGTCCTTGCAGTTTCTATGTAAACATTTCGTTATGCGGACCTGAAACGGAACTGTGTTTATATCTTTAAAAATGCTTGTGTGTTTGCGCGTGCGTAGTTGTGAGACCCAGCAAGCTACCTTGTGCAGTGAAGTTTACGGCTTGTGTATAACAAGTACCAGTTTTGTACCTCGGCCGACATACCAGCTACCCTGACTGAGTTTTCCGTATTTCTGCTCACCTATTCCAGACTGTTGGCTAGAGCCGGAATGGTGGCTAGGAGTCAGTATTCGGAAGGTCCTGCGACCGGCCACCTTGACACAGGTTTTTCTTCGTTTCCCTGGGCCTAGAAGCAAATGCTGAGATGGTTCCCAAGATTCCAATTTGCCACTACATGCTTCTCATGTAGCCCTCCCGACTTAAATTTAGTAGTAACCAATTTCATATTTTGTATACATGTACAATAACCACTGCCACCGGGTGACAACCCAATTGCAGTAAATAAATATTATTATTAATTACTTGGATAGTACCCCAATTAACTACGTCATGAACTGCTCCATCCTAATCTTTTTTAATTCATCTTTCCGCAGCCACTCTTGTCACATAATCTAATATACTGAGAGCATTGTAAAATGAGTTACAAGTAAATAACTATAAACGTGTAGCATTATTCATAAGCCGTATTCATAAGTCAGTCCGTCACGCTTTTTATCTCAGAAACTAAAAAATGATGGCAGAAATTTGTAAATAAAAAAGTAATTCGTCTCAGGGAATAAAACTAGGAAAATTCTACATTTGATGTTTCAATCACGTGCTCGACTCCAAATCAATTATTCTTCCTACAAGATAAGCCACAGGACAGACAAACAGCGCGTACCTTTACAGTCGTTAAGCAGACATTTCGCTAAAGGTCAATGTAATAGGCTACAGGACCTTTTGTTACTACGTGTGTGTGTTTGTGGTCAAGGAAAGCAGAAGAGTATTGCTGGGCATAGCCGTGTCTAACATGTTGGACAATGTTATTTTCTCCTGCTAAAATTAAAGAGAGACATGATAAATGATTGTGGAAAAATGCAGGAATGATACCAACAGCACAGACGAAAGTATTACAAAATTTACAGACATATACGTGCACAGCAGCCACGATATAGAAATAGTCCTGCTACCTACAGTACAGTGACAGTTTGTGTTACAGGGATGCCACTCTTCCTTTATTAATCCTTGCTGGAACACTCTGACGGCAAAATAGTAGTAGCTACCAAAAACAAAGAATGTTCTTTGTATTTCAGTGCATTTCCACCTGTGCGTGCAGCCCAATCTTATGCTTAACACAGACAGGCAGTGTACGTGTAACGTAATATAGAGGCGAGTTCGTGTAACCATTGTTGTAATGGAAAGCAATAAGTGTTACATATTCTGAGTGTCAGTAGACTTAGATATCCGGCATGCAAAGTGACCTGCTCCGCTCTACAATATTTTTCCACATTTTCTCATAAACGGCGTGTTGTATGGTAAAAAGTTACTGAACATAAAATGTGTTTTAATTTTCTCTACAAATGTAGTTTTATGCAACAAATGCTTGTGTTTAGAAAGATACGGGTTTAATTTTTACACTATTAACTAAACAATCGGATGATATTCGTTAGAACAACAAAGGGACTTACCGGCCACTGAAAGTAGGATGACGAATAAACATACGGCCAGTGTATCTCCAACCAGGACTTGTGTCTGGGATGCTCGGTCGAGGGGCCGACATCAGCCTCTGTGGTCTGTTCCAGTACCGACACATTCTTGGTGTCCGTGGCAGCAAACACGAAGGATCTTGCGGTACTGTTCCTCATGTCTTCGTCGAGCGCCTTCTTCTTGCTGCTGCCCACGCGGTCATGTTCCTTTGCACCCCCCTCTTCTTCCAGAAGTCCTTCAATCGCCACAGGTCCTTGTTGCTGGGTAGCAGCGCTGATCCTTGGTTCTTCTGTAGTCAACGACAGGGTCATTGGCACAGGTGCCTTCGTACTGGTAATAACCTCCTCAGGCGATACAGATGGACTGACATTGGTAGAAGTGGGCTCTAACTTGTGGGTGGAAGATGTGGTGGTGCCTTCTGATGTTACTACCGGCCCGACACTTGCCAGTGTTGAGGTGTTCTGACGCGCAATTGTGGTCAAATTCGTCTGTAGTGATACAGAATGGTGGCCATGGTGTCCGCCATGATGGTGGCCATTTTTATTATTACTGAAACGCTGCAAGGCCGATGGAAGGGCGACAAGGTCTGTGGAAACGAGTAGAGGCACTACAACAGCTGCCCCTACGACGCCACACGCCAGGATCAGTGTCATGATCAGGATCGTGGCCGTGCGCCCTCGCCTTGCTCTCCGGCGCACACCGGCGCTGATACGTCCACAGATGTTACTGTTGGCGGCCGTGATGACTGTGGCATCGTCTTGCTGCGGCAGGATTGTGTACTGAAGGGAGTTTTCACCATGTCTGACTGTCTTGTACATTGTAGCTACTTTGCTGGTGTTTTGTGCAAGCCTCTGACACCTCTTGGAGAACGTTTATTCGAAATTACAGTTCCTTGTTTTAGTGTATTATTACTTGATGCACATTCTGCTACGTAGGTAAATTACAAGAGGAGCGCAATCCTTTAAAACCGGTTTCCATGAAAGTAATTTAGGTTTAGTTTTAAAATTTGCTATTTATATAAAGTTGGCATGAGATGTTCGTAGATGAAGCAATAACAAATATCCACCTTCGCAATTCTGTCAGTTTATAACAAGATGTCTGCAACAACGGATACGAATTCTAGTAAGAAGAATAGATATGCTACCACAAGATGTCCCCATCCACACGACACAGCATTAGCTTCTGTGCAGTTCTTCAGTCTATACGTGAATTGAACTGTATGTCGGTCTGTAGGAACACCGACAGCCAATCATTTCTTATTACGTCACACGTGGTGCGGGCAATCTTCAATTAGTACACAGTTACTGCTGTACGCTTGGACCACACAACGCAGCTGATATGAACAGGCAGACACAGCGACTCTTGTATGCTACACGACAGGCGTCTTGCGGTACTCCGGCGCACGTCTGAACGTATGTAGACCCCCCACCATAGCCGCGACGCGCGCACCAACACGCACGGCTTTAGCGTAGCTGGCCGTTTAATCAATAAGGGAAATATCCCCCTTTGAACGAGGGGGTCACTATGGGAGAGACCACGCTTTGTACCCATCTCCCATCAGTGTTTACTCCTGCGGGAGAAGTGGGGAGAGCAAAGCCTTAGCGATGAATAAGCCAGAGAACGAAGTAACTAACTGCAATGAACAGAGGCCTTTAGAAGCGAATAAGCCCTCGGCCAGTCAAGAAATTCCCCCCATTTAATTGAACCCTGGGGTTCCTTACTGCGATCACAAGAGCCCGCCACCGGTCCCTAGTTCTAGTTCACAAGGAACCCCCAACCCCCATCCCAAATCGTAGTTATTGAAAATTCATTTTAATATTATCCTCCCACACAAGAACAATGCAGAAAATTTAGGTCTTCTGGGATGCGGTACTGTGTCGACAGGTAAACAGCGACAGCGTTTCGTCCAAGTTGACCCTGAATATAAGAGACACCAGGTTAAGGGACAGTCTAAAGGGCGGGCCAGCCGGGCAGCTGCCCGGGGCGCCAACCTGTAAAGGGCGCTAACACATTACTGGAATAATCGGAAATATGGTCCTCGTAAACTCGGGTTTTACACACGCGAAAGAATTTCTCCGAAAAATTATCCGCCATTTAGACACGCGCCCTCAAATATCTTCGCCAGCCCTGTCCTAGGCCGAAAAAGTTGAAATAATATCGGTTTTAAGGGTGCCAGATTATTAGTTTGCCCGGGGCACCAAAATAATGGCCTGCCCGGTGCGCCCACATCTCTCGGGCCGGCCCTGACGGCGACCCTTCAAACGTCGGCAACTCTTCCCCAGAAATCACAACGTCACACCCAGAATACTTGCATCTTCAGCAAGAGCGCTGTCAGAACCTCAGGGACCTCAAGAACAACATCACAAAACGAAAGGGAATGACAGACAGCCAGAAAAAGGGAGATATTTAACGTCTATGACAACGCATTTTCGACCATTAACTGCGGTTAATCGACCAAAGCAACGGTCGGTTAGCCGAACCATGGACACATATTCTACATGGTCCACTTTCCAAGGAATGTTTAATGCGTGTAACATCTCCAGATTTTGCGCTACTGCCACTGTCAACAGATACGTAATCATTACGCCATTGGAATTGCGTGACGCAGACATGTCTCTTCTACTTTCCATTTTTGTCATTACGCTGAGATTTTTTGTATTAAATAATTAAACCGGCAAAATTTCGAATACTTCAGAAATTCACGAGCAACAGCAAGTATCATTGCTGACACAAGTTCGGTATGCCTTGACGAATATGCCAATAATATTACGTGACAATATCGACGAGTGTAATTACATGAAAAATTTGAAAATTCTTTAAAATCGGTCGAAAATTTACTACGTTAGTACAATAATGGTCACTTTCTCGTACAACTCTGATTACTGGTATCTGCTACAAATGAAGCATCGACGCATATTCAGTGGTACCAAAAAAATTCCAATCAATTTTTTTGCATACATTCGGCACTGTAACAGTTCAAAAACCAAATATAACGTTGTTTTTCTTTCCTGGCTATTGGGTAGTAGCAATGAACCCTCCTCAGCTCTTGTCTGTATTAGCTTGCCATCATTACTGGAAGTTTCTTTTCTCGGTGCAGATTGCCTCCATGTTGTTGACATCTTCCCTTTCGGTATTCGTAATATCTCCTTCACACGTGGTCTTACGTGTGCTCAGGCAATTCTTGACACTAAATTTAGTGCATTTTTTTAGTTGGTTATTAATATGTAGAGTACTGAGAATTGGTTATAACATGTAGAGTACTAAGAACTGGTTATAACACGTAGAGTATTGAGAATTGGTTATAACATGTAGAGTACTGAGAATTGGTTATAACATGTAGAGTAATGAGAATTGGTTATAACATGTAGAGTAATGAGAATTGGTTATAACATGTAGAGTACTGAGAATTGGTTATAACATGTAGAGTAGAGAATTGGTTATAACATGTAGAGTAATGAGAATTGGTTATAACATGTAGAGTACTTACAATTGTTAAATTCTAGATTTCGACGGAAAAGGACACGCATGGTTGAAAAGGAACAAACTGACAAACACCAAACCACATGTTAAATTAATGACTTAAAAATGATGTTGAGTGTCTAGTAATGAAAATTTTAATGACACGTGGCGTATATCTTATTTGCTCTACATTTGAAAATAATAATTATGGTGATGACAACAATAATAACAACAAAAAGGCAATAATGACGGCGATGATGCTGTATTTGTAGGTCTTGAAATGAACGTGCTGTAAATAAGCTTTTAGCAACAATTTCGTAACAAAAGCCTGCCTGTTTATTGCGTATAGAAGACTCTTCCAGGCGCCTCAAATTTTAGTGCCTAAATATCCAATGCCTCATTAAGCAAAATGAATTTTGGCAGTACTGCATGGTTATGCTGGCAGCCAAACGTCTATGGTCTAACACCAGCATCTGTGTACCAGCCATGATACTAACCGGTACAGGTTACATACATACATGCACACACACACATGCAGCCACATACATGCACACACACACACACATACACGCAGCCAATGACACTTCGCAATGTCGAGAACCACTCGCCCACCGACATACAGCAGCGTTGTCACAATCCAGAAAACCCGGATCCTCATAGTAGGCCTTACTAACTTGTGTGGTAGTTGGTCTAATGATAATCAAATACATTAGTATAGACTGCAACATCTAAAGTCGGCATGAAATAAAGCACCATGTCAGTACAATGACTTCCAGCCAGTTGCAGAGAAGTGTAGAAGCTAGCTCCGAGACCTTGTGTATTAGGGGTGTCAGCCCACGGGCTACTTCCGATGTAACTGAGGCGTTTATTTTAACAAACTCAGGCAAGAACCGCAAAGTTTTAAGATCGCTGACTCTTTTAAACTGATCGCAAGAGAACGGATTAGCACAGCGGTATCTCGAACAACTCACATTCAAGACATTAGTTTCGAATGACGACCGGAATCCAACTACCTTTATCGAAGTTCGTCGTAGTTTTCCTCAATATCTCACAAATCGATTTCATTTTTACTATGTCGGGGGCACATTACAGTCACAGTTTCTTTTCCATAAGGCTTCTATAGTCGAGAATTTTGACACATGCGAGCGCGCGTACACTCACAAGCACACATACGTACATATGTAGGGAAGCGCATACGTTATTAACAGTGATGTTCGCCTTCAAAGCTTATACATAGTCGAGATATTTGACACTGGCAACTTTTGGTCTTAGCGCTGTCTTCATAACGTAAAAAGCACACCCTCTAGCTAATAACCCCTCAAATAATAATTAAATTCCCAGAATTTTATGAAACCTGAAGGTTCATCACCGTATTCACAACAGCCCACCACTCGTCCCTTTTGTGAGCCAGATGAATCTTACCAGCAACTTCCCAAGCCATTTCTTCCAGTTCAATTTTAATATTACCCTCCCAAGCACAGCTACTGCTAGCGATCCCGTCCTTCAGGTCTTCCCCCTACTCACAATTCTCCTCTCTGTTGCGTGTCACGTGCTCCGCTCATTTCATTCTCTTCTATTTCACATCCTAACCCAATGCAGTCAGCAGCACAAATCACAAATCCTTTATTAACCAGTTTTCCCAGCCTTCTGCCACTCCTGCCATTCGTTTTGAACGCTCTCTGGTCACTGAACAGTATAGCCGTACGATCCTGCTTAATTCCAGATTTCCGACTTTGTCAACAAAAACCCGAACGCGAAGCCTCGAACTGCCGTCTGGAAGGCCTCGCTTGTAAGCCCTTCGATATGCAGCGACTGGTGATGTTACAAATGCGCAATTTTTATTCAGCCTTCTGCACAATGAATAACGCAAATCATTACAGAAGCAAATTTTGTGACAGCCACGACGTATTGTTTCATAAAACTTCTTGTCTGTCTCGGATATTATTACTACTTGTCTTAATGAAACAAAGGCATCTGCAAAGTGATTTTAAAATTCTGCACACAAGGGTCTGTAATTTCTTATATATAGTCTTCCACTGCACCGTAAACATAATACTTTTCTTTTCCTTACTTAGACGCCTCCACAGCAGACAAGGTCCAGCCAATACCGTAACCCACGGGGCTATTTATGTTCAATTCTCGTATTAAAAACTGGGTGATATGAGATTTTTGTTTCTTGCGTAATATTAGGTTTTTGGATTCTTGGACCCTGAGTACGGAATAGATGGGTTGTCCCGAGACGTCGGTAACAAATTACCATTACTCGCTGCGTAATAACCCAGAAGAGCTCAGTTCTCAACCTTGTTCCTCCACAAAATTCTGTACTTTGCATCAATTTACAAAGAAATCGTTAGACATATCCACTATCAACCTGATCTAAACCCACCCGAAGCCTCTAGCAGATCAGAAGTTGTACTTACTGCATCACGCCTTGACTGTCGCTTTTCAAACGGTATTGCTTCTGGTTTGTGTTCTTGAACTACAGGTTCGAATATCGGCCGGCACATATACCGGGGCTTTTCTTTATTCATCTCAGTACCTCCAGTCAAACAGCGTACCACAACCGATCCCTTCCGTATCTTTGCCAATTCGCAGCCATCCGGCAACATACACTTCCAATTACACCCCCCCCCCCCCCCCCCCCACCCACTTTTTATATTAATAAAAAAACAGATATTTTTATAACACAACCCTTCCTTCTTGGCGCGACAACCCCACACGCACAC
>Ga0123352_10017780_pt1 | contig 11327 bp, 8 predicted proteins | sample TergutLab28metaG_FD_89700 | JGI IMG/M metagenome (GOLD analysis project Ga0123352, IMG submission 89700) | Labiotermes labralis P1 segment gut microbial communities from Petit-Saut dam, French Guiana - Lab288 P1 | ecosystem: Host-associated > Arthropoda: Insects > Digestive system > Gut ... | reverse complement strand
TTTGGGGGGGGGGATTGTGTTTTTTTTTTGATGGGAGGTGCACGTGCTTCCCCGCCGGTCACGGCTAAAGCACGTATGCCGTCTGCAGCCTGAGATCGGAAGGGGGTGGGGGAGGGAGGGGGGGGGGGGGGGGGGTTGTAGTTCCGGGCTGAATGTTCCATTTCCTCAACCAGGAGGCAGTGAAAGAGCCATCAAATACGCTCTGCGCGTGTAGACGATTGATGAACAGGGCCCGGCACTTTGCCTATACATGGATTAAGTCCCACCCTCCATCAGACCTCCCACGTTGTAGTGTGGATAAGGGTACCCTGAAGATAGCCCCACGCCATATGAATCATGCGATGGAGGTATTGAGCTGGCGAATGCGTTCCGCTGGTGCGGGAAAGATTTGGGCGACGTACCATGTCCGAGCTAACAAGGATGCATGTACGAATTTTATTGTCATGGCCAGGTTCATGTCCTTGCAATAGGTGTCCTATGCCGCGGAACGCACTCGTGAAGTCACGATAGACCAGGACTCATTTGCTGCAACGTTCACTCTGTTTGTGAATTTAAAACCCAATATTGTGAAGTGGGGATGTTCAAAACTGGATTCGATCCATCCCAGTTTCCTAGAGCAAGTGCCCTCGATTTCTGTCTGTTGATCTTTGCCCCCGCTGCTGCCTCGTAGATAGCCAAAATTTCCTGTAACTTTTAAGAATCCACGGTTGAAGATAAGAAAACTGTCACGTCGTCTGCATACGCTGCTAGAGCTACCTTGGTATTATCCCGCCCTACCTTGATTCCGCTGAGGCCTTCTTCCAGGGCTTGCAATAGGGGGTTCAGACATAAGGCGAACAGCAACATGCTGAGTGGGCACCCTTGCCTTATCGAGCTGCGTATTGGGAACAGGCTTGAACAAAATCCATTTATTTGGACTGCAGATGACGCACCGCCGTATAATCTCGTAATGCAGTCCTTAAAACACTTGCTGAAGCCATGTGCACGTAAAACGTCTTCCATTTACGCGCATGTAATATTGTCAAAGGCGGCACTGAAATCAAGTGACACTACACATATTGGTTTCTTCGTCGCCTCTGCGTGCGCTATAACATCCCTCACTGTTGCCACGGCATCAAAGATGGATCTCCCTTGTATGCCACAGTGTTGGCTCGGGTGAATAATCGAAGGCAGGCAAGTCCGAAGTCTGTTTGCTAGTATCCGATAAATACCTTGTAGTCCGTGCTCATCAAAGTTAAAGGTCTGTAGTCGTCAATCTCCTGGACGAAGACTTTTTGGAGAGGCAGAGAATGTGCCCGTGTAGTTGATTCCCCACTATTATTCCGCTCAGGAACATGCTGTTTACTTTGTGCAGTAGATATAGTTTTACTACCTCCCAAGCTGCCTTGAAGAATTCGAGACAGATGCCGTCGGGATCTGATGCCTTGTTCGGTTTTACCTTAGAGATCGTTATCTATAACTCCTGTGTTGAAATGGGTTCGGCCAAGGCATCATTCATTTCTGGCAGTATACTTTTCAAGCCGCATGACATCAGTTGTTTTACGCTCTGCACATTGACCTTATAGGCTCAAATTTCTTTCGGAAGTGAACCGCGAATGCCTTCAGAATAGACGCAGATGATGTTTGCGGGATCTCGTCGTCATCTAGTATTTCATTCATCTGTCGGTTTTCTTGCCGTCTCCATGCTTTGATGAGATGATATAATGATGGATCTTCGCCTAATAACCTGTCCTGATCTGAGGTATCCACCAGTAGTCTTTGCCGGTGAGTACTATTGAGGCGTATTATCATTTCTTTCAATCCTTTCAACGCAATCAGTTTTGAAGCATCATGGCCTGGATCCCGCAGCAGATCGTATATGGCTGCATAGTAAAAGTTCTCCATGGTGACTCGATCAGAGTTCCTCTCTGTGCCTTCCCTTACGAATAGGGCTTTCATCCTGCGTTTAACATAAAATTACCCACCAACGGACCATTTCAGGGTAGCAGTGCACGTGTCTTTTCCACTCAGCCCAGGCCTCGGATACTTTCCTCTGAAATGCTCGGTCCGACAGATAAGAGACGTTCATGCGCCACCTTCCACGACCTCTGTGAGTGAAAGGAATTGACAGATTCACACGTAGGAGAACAGCCAGATGGTCAGAGAACGCAGCCGCCACCGTTTCCACTCCTTGTTTATTCCTACGCAGTCCTTCCGTCACATAAAATCTGTCAAGACGTGCCGCACCGGAAGGGGTGAAGTGCGTTTATGCCTGCATGTTAGGCATCTGGTCCCAAACATCTTACAACCGTAGGCCCTGTACCAGTCTTTCTAGTGCCCTGCTGCTTGGACGATGCCCTGTACAGTCACTGTTCTACAGCACGCAGTTAAAGTAGCCTGCCATTATTATCTACGCGTTACATGGGGCACTATTTCCGTTATTCCGGTGTTGAAAACTCTTCCCTCTCTGCCCTATTCGAGGAGCCAGACGGCGCGTAAATGTTTAGAATGCAAGTGTGGCCATAGTATGCTATTATTCCTCGACCTGACGGTATGCGTTCAAACCCTGTGCAGTGGCAATTCCGCCTTAGCGAGTATGGCTGTGCCACGCGCGTATGTTCCTATGTTTACGTGGGAGTGATAGCCACTGAAAGCGATGTTGGCTCCCGGGGTTACCCCATGTAACAGGGCAAAGTCCACCTCATGCTTTCGCAGGAAGACTTCAAGCATCTGCTGTTTAGTCGCAAAGGTGATCCCGTTGATATTTAGGGTCACAATCCGGTAGGAGTACTACATTCTTGGGGGGTTGTAAGGTGGGAAGTTTTGGCTTATGGTTACCTACATTATTGAGTGGCTTTTTGTCTCGTTTTGCTGCGATTTCTAGCTCTTGTGAAGTCATCACGTTCAGTTTTAAGTTTCATTGTCCGAGATGTCTCTGCCATCGGCGGTGTCATTATTTGTTCTGCCTCGGTGGTGTCGTTTTAACCTCGAATTCCATACAGCACCGCCCTCCCTGACGTGTCTGTCAGCGCGGCAGGTTCCACTTGTTGTGGTCCTAGCTCAGTCATATCTTCGTCTATTAGAGTCATACAGGATGACGTCATCCCTGTGTCAGTCTTTTGGTCTGAAAGTTAGTCAACAGTTTTGGATAGGCTATTTAGGGTTTCGTCCCTCTGGTAGTGTTCTTGAATGCCCGCTTGGGAGGGACCTGTATTCGATGAGCCCTGTCCTTCATTACCAGTTGCAGCCTGATGGTCAATCAGTTCCGTTATTTCAGGTGTTGCGCGCAGGACCTAGGATTCCTTGTCTCGATCCATCTCTGAGATTTTGACTATGTGCGTACTTGAACTCTCTGATTCATTCCCGACCTCCTCATTTGATCGACATGTTGATATGTCAGGCTTCGCGGACCGTGACGTATTGGCAACCACGTCAGCCCATGACACGGGACGTCTCTCCTTAGCAGGCTGGGCCAACCGATTTCGGCGCGGGCAATCAATCGGTTGACGTCCAGTCTCGTTACATCTGAAACATGTGGTTGGCTGCCCATTATACGTAATGATCGTGTCATTGCCTGCAATGGACATGTGAGATGGTATATGCTGCCTGAGTTTCATCTCCACAATCCTGACACCATTGTAGACCTTATATCGGTATGCCGAAGTCCATAACTCATCACGCATGGATTTTACGTCACCGTAATTTGTCATGCACTCTTTTATCGTATTGTCTTTTACCTCGGGAGGCAGACACGCAATACGTATCTTCTTTATCCCCATACCAGCTAAGTCTATAAATACCTGCGATAGCTCTCCATTTTCATGTCTGTACTCCAGTTGACCGCCTGTGAACTTTAAGACCTCCTGTATACGATCCTCACTCCTAAATTTTATATAAACCCTCCTTCTGTGCCCATCAATCTGCATCATGCGTACGTCGTCCTCATCAAGTCGTAAATTGTCATGTATCCACTCATGGATGTGGTATGCCGTTATTCGGGGGCTCTTGGGGTCAACGCTGCATACAAGCATACTTTGCCTCTCGCTCATAGAGGTTGTTGCCTTTCACGTTCCGCTCTACAACACTGCTAACACACCACGTCACTCCACTCACCACAAACTCGTAGCACACGTTAAGGTATTCACAAACACAACCTCTCCTCAACGCAGACTGATTCGAACCCACAATCCAGCAAGCGAGCGCCCGTAGACCCACGCCTTAGACCACTAAGATCGACTAATTAAAATGTTAGTAAATATAAAATATGTACGATGAATATCATGGCTAATTTCAGGGCATGGTCTTTTGTCGTCCTCAGCCTAGGAGCAAAATGAAATTTTGGTAAGTCGGACATGTTTATATATATCATAGTTTGCAAAAATCACTCAACAGATGTTCCGCGATTTTGTAGGTGGAGGAGTGTATGCGCATGCACATGCCCTATAACATAATGTTTGCGCATGCACATGCCCTGTAACATAATGTCGCCACACAGAAATCGTCAATTGGAAGGATTTCAAAGTTAAAGGCAAAAACTAAGTGGATGACAATATGGTGCTGTGAAGAGCTGCACTGATGTTTATACAATCTGAGGGTTCCCCAAAACAAAGAATTTCTTAAAATATAATTTCTCTTTAACTATAGACTCAAATCCCTGAAATCGTTATTCCACGCATAGTAATCCAGTGATGTATTTAATTACAAGCAATGAATTAACATTCCCAGGTGTATGACGTATAGCGCGCTCTGCGGCCATTTGCTGCCCGGTCAGAAGTGGTGCCTCCGTGGTTCATAACACCTCGCCTTTCTGCTATCGAGTACGTCAGACTGGCAAGCTTTATGGCCACTCTAGACAAGAATAGAGGACATGTGCATAATAAAGTCTTTGTAGCCCAGTTAATGAGGTAAGAACACACTAACGACATTTTTGCTTTTTTACCTTTACAGTTCGTGTTGCACTTTTACTCAGCATCTTAATCAAACTAAATACTAGTGAGAATAAAATAATAAACACAAAAAGATCTAAAAACGCGCTAAAAAGGCCAAGTGACATAATCCAGTCTTGTTTCGTGACTTGAAGGAGAAGGTAGGGACTCTGTTTCTTCCCCTCTGTTATCCTACCCAGATGATGTGACATACCGTACATAGACTGAGACCAGAGGTTCTGTCAGCAGTGACTAAGACAAAAGAAAGGAGGACCTGAGAAGCAGAAGATTGTAGTCCAGTTTTATCACACATAAGACAACACACCGCGTTTCTTATAATGGCAAGACATTTCAGATGCAGACGTTTGTACGTCTAAATACTGTCGCAGTGAGGCTAGACCAAGAATTAAACAGCATTACGTCACGTACTGGCCTAAGAAACATAATGTTTTATTTCTCACACAAAATTGGATTTACGCCCTTCTGCTTCTCATGTTCAGAAATGTCGTCTGTTGTATTGCCAAGTAATTTGGTAAATGCGTACTTACGTTTCAGAACCTGTTGCCTGCATCATCTGTCCTGATGATGGACAAAACTCCATTGTGTGTGTGTGTGTGTGTGTGTGTGTGTGTGTGTGTGTGTCTATCATTCTACATGGCATCACATCCCAAACGCCAGTGATAAACTTTTTTCATGAAGTAATGCAGAGAAGTAAGCACAGATAACGTGCAAGGTTTTCATACCAAACTTATTTATGTACCCAATATGTCCGTGCATAACAGTCTGCACTGAATTGGTTTGTGCCGTCAACATAATTTAGCAATAGCCTTACAAACAGACTCTGGTAAAGACTGCATGGGGTTTTTCTTCGTGCTAGCAGAGGCTTTAGTACGGAGGCTACCTAACTTGAAACCACTCAGGTAATAGCAACATGAAAAAATTCCATACCTACCGTTTCCAAAACAAGCAACTTCTCTGTTAGTCTCTTCTTTTTCATTTCCGCTTGTCAAGATACAGAAGGTATGGGACAGACAGGCAATTAATTATATAGGTTACGTATGTATGGACAGTTTATCTGAAGAACCCCCTCGGTAACCCAGACTCGAGTGTTAAATAGTTTAGGGTGATTAATGAATAATGAAACAGAAACCGAAGTATAACAAAACCTAATCTCAAACCAGACAGCATCTCGACAAAGATTCAACTCAGAAGCGGAACTGCTGAACCAACTTGCTCGGTGTGACAAACATTTTGAAATTCTGTCAACCTAAACATCTCTTTCATTACGCCTCTTGCAAAATGTTTCTAGTTAACGCAATAGCGTTTGTGGGATTGTGACGAAGTTTTATTGCGTTGTTGTGTGGCAAGGAAAGATGGAACATTCATCCGCGTCTTGGCATTTTCTTTAATCTGAAACACAGTTCTGTGGACCAAGTTCAATAATCGATAAAATTTCATTTATAAAGCATGAATTTTGCCGAGGTATTAACGCCATCACGTACGTAATAAAATAAAATGTGATAAAATTAAACGTTGTTACCTGCCACGTTTAACGTAATGTGCAGTCTGGGAAACTACATAAATTGATGCGATAGAATTATGGCAAAATGCAGTAAAAGTTAACTGCATTACAAGGCTGTAAACACAAACAAGGTTAACGGCTTTCACAGTGGGTTATAGCTAATCTCGATTCCAGTGCTGGATGATGACAACGTAATGTGGCTTGCCGCTATACAGAACTACTTTACCTGAACCACCAAAATACTTCCTATGGCTAGCCCCCCCCCCCCACACAGTCCCCTCGAACTATTACAACATTCCCCTCCAGCGTACGACCTTAGGCTTCCCTCCAGTCGTGTAGCCATATTTGTTTATACAGGTGTTGATAACCTTCCCTATCAAGAAGCGTTTTGGGCTGGTTGTAGTAGAATTTCTACCATGCCTGCCGGCGTATGTAGGCCTATTACAATACCAGGCTAACTCCGCACGAAAAATATGGTGCTATTGGCTTTCGGAGATAGTTAAATGAGGGGAAGGTTCGATTGTGATTTTAAAAGAACACATAATGGGGATGACGAATTACATTTCGTCACTCAGCTTAGCGTCTGCTGGAGGAATTACGAAACATGTCTCTATCTAACGGGTATAAAATAAAGTAAAATTGCCCCTGTCCAAACCGTAAAGGCGTACACGGGGAGCGGAGGTATAGCGCCACTCATTCTTAACGTCAGCACTAGATGGAGGTGAGTGGCCACCTTCATGTCCCGGCTGCTTCACTAGGATTAAATACCCAGGTACCCTTCGAATGGGAAGTTGAGTGTGTCCCGGAACAGGCGTGGACTTCTCTTTGTGTAAAAAAAATCTCTTGCACTTGACGAGATTCGAACCCCGGACCGTTCAGCCCGTAGCTAGCCGCTGTACCAACTTATTCACAACCGTCTGTCCGTTACTCGACGCAGTGCAACCTGAGACACTGACCGGCCTTCACACAGTGTGTAAACAATACAGACATTAAACGAATAACCTTAACATTGAGGCGCGTCCGTGCAACCATTTTTGCAGTACAAAAGCAATAAGTATTACATATTCTGAGTATGTGTTTGTAGCCTTAGTTTCCCAGCATGCGATGTGCATGCACCACACTGTTATCTGTGGCCTGTCCAGCTCCACATTACTTTCCGCATTATCCCATTAACAGCAGGATTGTCGAACAAAACTTACCGAACACAATATGTGTGTTCTGACTTTCTCTACAACAATTCAGCGAGATATTACCATAAATATACACACGTATTCATGTAGTGTGCCCGCTATTCTTGCCAGATTTTAATGAAATTTGAACTTCTCGAAATATTTTGAAAAAATATATCAATATCAAATTTTATGAAAACCCGTCTATTGGCAGCAGACTTGTTCCATGCGGATGGAAGGATGGATGGACAGACATACAGACATGACGAAGCTGATAGTTGCCATTCGCAATCTTGCGAACGCGCCAGAAAGCAATCGACTCTTCACACGGATCGATGAACTGCGTCGTAACATTCCTGCTTTGTATTCGTGAAGTCGAAATTCAAATCTCGCACTTCAGACCGGATATCATGGTTCAGAGTTCTCGCGGTATTCCTCAGGTCTTCCAGCGCCATACCCGCCCTATCCATATACTTTCCACTGCGTTATTCACTAACCAAACTACACTAAAGTAATTCAATGGTCCATAAAAATGTAAGACGCACAAAGCAACATTAAAGTAAACACAAAACCGTTAAATGTTATCAGTCCTTAAAGAATCGCCTGCATGAAAAATTCCAGTGCCTTCATAAGAAAATGAAGGCTTTTTCCTGACAGCAGACGCAACCTTTGGTATTTCTATCGCCGATCTGGCCATTATTATCATCAGACGAGACACTCCCTTGATAAGAGCATCAACTGGTTGGAACAATAGATCTATACTAATACATTAATATACGTCAGCACACTATTTTATTATACAAAGCTTGTGTAATAAAAATAGTTGTGCTGACGTATATTAATGTTTCAGTATGTTTCTAGCACATCGTGATGCCCTTCATCAAGACCTAACATTAGATTTAACTGTCTCAAGCACACACGTAGGTACAGTACATGTCCCTCCCGCTGCAACATTCAGGCACTCTATAATTTGCCCCCACGACATATTAATGACTCACGTGTTTTCATTGGTTAGAGATTACGTAATTAATAAATGGTTTTGATAAATTTAGATGAAGTGTGAGAAAAAACTGGATTACTTTATGGTATATTACTTACATGAATATCAAACAACATGTGGGCCGGGAGAGCGGAGTCGGTATAGCAATTGGTTACGAGCTGGACCGATGTTAAAGTACGAGTAGAACTACAAATCTACTCCCCATCTGGGCCTGCGTGGTCTGTTCCAGGTTGAACTTTACCGTTTATCAGGCATCGTAGGACTAGAGAATATTAATGTAATAACAAATGGAGGAGGGAGGGGGGGGGCTGTGATTTGACCCGACGTGGAGAGCCGCAGTGTTGCACCAGAGATTTGTAAATGATGGCTCTCAGCCCCACTTTGCTCCAATTAACAGAGGACCACCAATGCAATGCAACAACATACTCATGTCAGGCCATAATGACTAGGGCTCTCTCGCTAACTATGATGTAATATGGTACGCATTTATACTGCGTACTGTTAATTATGTAAACAGAATTGAATATGTGCAGTAAAAAAAGCAAAAATATGATATAAAAAAATTATGTTATTTGTGTTGTAATTAAGTTCTTATTCTACTGGTATAGTCGAATTCGGAAGCGATAATGAAATGGTGATAGCTTGCGATTCCCTGAGACATTTTTAATAGATTCGCGATACACAACAATAACATCCACAGCATACACAAGCCTTGCCTGAACTATTCAAACGCTGGCCGAACAGTTATGAAATTAAAAGTTAATTTCATAAAATCGCATACCATCAATTCATCAAATATCTGTTATTAAGAGGCTACCGTTAGAACCCTTACGAATTTTCCGTGGACTTCATGGCAGTGTTGTGAAAGGTCTTCTTAACATTTCACATCATCATCATCATCATCAATACTTCAGTGCAGTCGGTATAAAAACTAGACTGCGAGCTGAACGGTACGGGGTTTGAATCCCGGCAGGGAAAATATAAATTTTCTTTTCTCTGAAACGTCCAGACCGACAATGGGGCCCACCCATCTGGGTCTTTACATCTGGAAAAGTAGCCGGGACGCGAAATTGACCAATCAAATCCATCTGCTACAGAGATTAAGAATGAGTGGAGATGTACCTCTGCTCCCAATATATGCTTTCACAGCGTGGACGGAGACAATGTTACCTTTACCTTTATTATTCAGTATTATCCATGGATACATGAGATAAAACAAAACATGTAAAACCACCTGACACAAATGTCCCTACAGTGTGTTAACAATTCATGAAAGCAGAAATGGGGTAACTAAAAATCAGAGAAGTTTAGTGCTCCCAATTCGTGAAACGAGAGGGGAAGTAAAAAATGTTTTTGGAGATTGACTGTCAACACAAAACAGAACATAGGAAAATGTTAAATGTACAGGCCTGATGAACACTCAGCGAGGAACATTTCAGGTTATTATTCATGGCTCGACAGCCCTTGTGGGCCTCCCCCATTTTTAAGGTTTCGAGATCACACTCCGACTCACCACATTCAGTCGGAACCCTCTGGATGAGTGATAGGCCCGTCGCAGAGACCTCTACCTGATAACACACAACACTCACAATGCGCAGATATCCACGCCTCCGGTGGGATTCGAACCCGCCATCCCCAGTAAGCGAGCGGCCGCAAAACCACACCTTAGATCGCAAGGCCACCGAAATCGGCACTTTTTCAGATGACAGTAAAATATTTCAGTTAATTCTTCAAAGACTGAAGTTCACCTCCATTAACTATGAAATTTCAAATTATGATTCACAAAAACACAAAGAGTCTCCGTTAAACGAACAAACCTTGATCGTTGTGACACAAATTACACTGTGTGAGCAGAATCATAATCTTAGAATAGGGGTTATGTATAGCTACCACGATGCCATACGGGTTTAAACCCTGTCTGATCTGACATGATATATGGCGCGGAAGTAACTTACTGGCCTCAACCCTCAGTCATCACTCCAGAGGTCTCCAGCTGCTGTCATTCCTGGAAGTTAGAATATTCTGAAATTCTGGAAACTCTCAAGCAAACACTTCGAAACACATTTATGCATATATACTTTAGATCCAGATTCTGTTGTCATATTAAGCGCCTCCAGTACGTATTAGTTAGGCAGCAGCATAGGTTAACATACGATTGTCCCAAGTTGGGGCTGAAAGCCTTTGAATGTTAAACACAGATCACAAATTACGAGCCTAAATGACCAAACCCAAGAATTGGAAACTTTTTGACATGCGGATATAAGAGACATAAACAAGATTTTGGTAAGGAAATGTAAAAATCGCCTATCTCGGTGATCGTGCGGTCAAAGTTGTGGGTCTGTAAACGTCTGACTGCTGGGATCGCGGGTTCGAGTCCCGCTGAAGACATGGATGTTCTTCTCTTGTGTTTGTGTCTTTTGCAGGTAACAACCTCTGCGACGAGCTATTACTGGTTCAGAGAAATCCTGCCGGGTGTGTGTGTGTGTGTGTGTGTGATCTAGGAACCTCAACAATGAGGCAGGCTATAGGCTAAACTTGGGCTGTTGTGGAAGAGGAAAAAAATGTAAAAATTTTAAACACTGAAGGGGCGAGAAACAGATCGAAGACTCTCATTATATTATATTATATTATATTATATTATATTATATTATATTATATTATATTATATTATATTATATTATATTATATTATATTATATTATATTATATTATATTATATTATATTATATTATA
>Ga0123352_10017779_pt1 | contig 11327 bp, 7 predicted proteins | sample TergutLab28metaG_FD_89700 | JGI IMG/M metagenome (GOLD analysis project Ga0123352, IMG submission 89700) | Labiotermes labralis P1 segment gut microbial communities from Petit-Saut dam, French Guiana - Lab288 P1 | ecosystem: Host-associated > Arthropoda: Insects > Digestive system > Gut ... | reverse complement strand
GTTTTGTTATTAATATTTGTTTAAATTCCAAAAAAGAAAAAAATTTTTTTTTTTGGATTTTTTTTTTAAAAATTTAACCGTTCCCTCTAGCCCCCCCCCCCCCCCCAAACAAAATTTCTGGGTACTCCACTGACTGCATCGCCAGTTATTTTCAACACTTGCTTCAGAATAGCTATTACGAAGGTCCTAGCTTACCAGGAGGGACTAATATCGAATTGGGGACGCTGGCGTCTGGTCCGTACTGATGGTTTTAATTTATCGGGTGGAAATGTAAACCGAGAAACCTCGTAAGGTCTTACAGTCTTTTTTTTTTACCAACTTGCTGTACAAATTCTTTATTTTAATACATTTATTACATTCCTCTACATGTTTCGAGCACTATTGTGCTTAGCTTCAGGAGGACAGTCGTATTAACACAGCATCTGTTATCGTCACTCTCTTTGGGTGAGTGTTCGGTACACAGGTTAAAATAATAAATACTGAGAAGCAATTGGTTGTTCGTATAGCATGAACAGAATACGGGGCAAAAATCACAGCGTGAATCCTTTGAAAATGTGGCATGTTTAAAATATTTGGTAACGACACTAACAGATATCTTCATGATACGTGCGTGTATAGTATATCACATCGAATTTCTGTGCTTACGTGACCGCGTAGGTGTACAAGATTCCTGATAACTTGATGTGTAACCTACAGTTCTGTGTTATCTACATACATATACTCACATCGATATATCGTGCATATATATTATCGAGTACAGCAGTACCTTGAACTTGATTGTTGACATGATTACGTGTTTTAGTATTACTCACTACTTCTATACAAGAACAGTACCTTCCTTATTTCCACGGTGGCACAGTGGTTCAGGTGCTGTACTACAAATCGGAAGGTCGCTGGTTCGATTCCAGCTGGCGTCATTGGAATTTTTCATTGACAAAATCCTTCCGATCGCACTCTGGTCCTGGGGTCGACTCATCCTCAAACAGAAATGAGTACCAGGAGGATATCCTGGGGGTAAAGGCGGCCGGTGCCTAAGTCTGACAACCTTACCACCATCCTGTGCCGTTGTCATGAAATCTGGGAAACTTAACTTCCTGGAACCGTCTGGGCCACTCCAGGCCTGTAACAGGACTGCTTTACTTACCTTCCTTATTGATTGTAAACACCTATATACCGGTTTAGATATACTGCATCCTGTTCTACAGTATTTTAACCTTAAATAAATTTGTAATTGGTTTTACGCACATCCTTGTGAAATTCTGCTAACTGAGCAGATTGAGATGGGCAGGACATGTCATACGCCAGGATGACGATGATTTATCCAGGAGAGTCATCCTCAGTGAGCCAGGAGGAAAGCGCCCCAGAGGGAGACCCAGGTTGCGCTGGGAAGATGGAGTGAAGGAAGATGCAGCAAACCTAGGGTGTAGAAACTGGACAGTAGTCACCCTAAACTGGGGAGGATGGAGGAAACTCTTGACGGAGGCTGAGGCCCACCCCGGGCTGTAGTGCCGTTGGATTGGGATTTACGCACATCATGTAAACAGTATGGGATCTCATAATGTATAGTGCACACAGATAATACCTTTTCATATAAAAATGTTGGCCGGAGAATGGTCTATGAAGGGACCATAACATGTACCCATACTAGAATATGATAATTGTGTACGTTGTTGTGTTCTGACGGAATAAATCATTTGATTTTATTTTTAGACGATATCGCTTTCATGCAAAAGTTAAGAGCAGATTATGTTTAGGGACACGTTGTGCTGTTCGACCCAGAATATTTTGGTTTTGCTTCGTATGTCTGAAAATACGAAGATTTATATAACTGAACCTTAGTCTGTTTTGTGTGGGTGCGAAACTCGGTCTCCCACACTGAGGAAGGAACATAGGCTAAGGGTGTTCGAGAATAGGGTGCTGAGGAGGATATTTGGGCCTACGTTGGTAGAGTTAACGAAATACAGTAGAAGACAGTATAAAGAGGACCACAATACTTTTTATGTTCACGCATTGTTTACTCAGGTGATAAGATCAAGAAGAATGAGATGGTTGGGCATTGGCACGAATGGGAAGGGGGTTGCATGAAGGGTACATACAGAGTTTTGGTGGGGAAACCTGAGGCACACAGACCACCTGGTGGACACGGGCGCAGGTGGAAGGATAATATTAGAACTGATATTCAAGAAGTACGTAGGATGTTGTGGAGTAAATTGATCTAGACGCAGATGGCTAGAAGTCAGCACTGTTGGCTAGAAGTCAGTATTCGGAAGGTCCTGCGACCGGCCACCTCGACACAGGGTTTTCTTGGTTTCCCTGTGTCTAAAAGCAAATGCTGAGATGGTTCCCAAGATTCCAAGTTGCCACTACATGCTTCTCATGCAGCCCTCCGGACTTAAATTCATTAGTAACCGATTTCATGTTTTGTATACATGTAAAATAACCACTGCCACCGGGTGACAACCCAATTGCAGTTAATAAATATTATATTATATTATAAGAACATGATTGCTTGAAAGAGCATTATGACCCTTCTTGTTCCGTACAGTACAGGGAATTTGTTTACGACATGTAACCAACCAACAAATGCACAATATGTGTAATACTTAATGTTTAGATGCAATAAGGCATTAAATATGCTGTACATTTGTTGTTATATGCTGTAAATATATGCAAAATGCACGGTGTACACATACAGTCAAGATTACAGGGGATTTCTGGAATAGATGAAGTTTTTGCGTCTCAAGAAAAATCCTGCTCCGTGAAATTACTTAGTTGGTTAGTTAACTAGTTAGCTGAGTGTTATTTCCATTAACTGAGCTGCCTATAATCCTACGTGAAAAAGAATGCGTAATCACGCAGGTGCGTGAAGTCATAACACGCACGCCACGCCATGTCTGTATGTAGCTGTTCATGTCTTTGGCCTCTCGCTCCGTCGTATTCCTAGTCTCGTAAATGACGTGTTATTGGGAAGATATTAAATGTGTTCTAGTTTTGTCTGCAATATAATTGGAACTTTCCTATCAGCGCATTAATAGTTTGTGAATGTACGTAGGTCTTAGTATAGAGTGGCTGTTGGCCTTGTCCGATTTTTAACCCAAATTCAGTTCTGTTCACAGGTTTTGGTAGCTTCACAAACTGAAGTAAAAAAACAGAGGATGAAGAATGAACTCGTATCGAAACTGTGCCTTTAGAGCTTTCACTCAGCCACGCCCGCTGTGCACGGTGGTAACAGGACAGAATGAAGTCCATGATATTGTTGGGTGTTCCCTGTTCGGTCCGCTGTAAGCAACAGAACACTTCTCGTTCAGGTTTGTTTGGACAATAACGTCGTTAAACATTACACGCAGTCATTGTCGAGAAACTGATAGTCGCTGGGATGGTCAAGAAATTAATCGCATTTTACGGGACCCAGAGGGCCAGTTGGGTGTCAGTGGGACCTGCCCCAGTGCATGTATAGCAGCAGTCTGCCTTGAGCACTTGAATGGCATGACTGTATTGTTGCAGAAATGGTCGCGTTGTTGACTCTGATGTGATACAGTTCTGCACTGTGCTGAAGTGAGGTGACTAATGTCGGAGTGTACTGACTGATAGAAATTGCAGATACGAAATAATGAGCAAAGTGGGCGGAAGGAAATTATAAGTAACAAATTCGAGAGAGACCGTCCCGTTGTGTATTATCGAATCTGTATAATATATTATGCTCCGTCAATACACAACATACATCAAACAAGATGCAATAATTACAATTAGGTGATATTTGGGCTTTTTTCCTTTTTGTGAGGCACTGGCGGTTGAAGAAAATATCGGCACAACATTTTAGTACCTTGATCTTTAAGTTCTTATGTTGATGGATGGAACGTGCTTATATTGATGGATGCCAAATATCACCTAACTGTAATTACTGCATCTGGTTTGTTGTATGTTGTGTATTGACGGTGCATAATATATTATACAGATATAAGTAACAAGTTAGGAAGTGTGCGGGGAGCAAAACACTCTGGTGCCTGCGCTGTGTCAGTCAGTAGGTTTTAAATCGTGAATAATCTGATATCCCACGCTTGCGTGGATTGCGGGTTCGAATCCTGCCAGAGGCCTGGCTGCCTCCTTGAGAGTGTTGTGTGCTGTCAGGCAAAGGTCCTTTGCGACGGACCGCGCCACCGGGTGTGATCAGGTGCAACATCCGCAGTGAGTGGGTGGAAGAGGCCAGAGTAAGAAGAAAGGAAGAATAATTTTAAGAAAAGCAATGACGTGCAAGTCGTTATCGGTTCGACCCTCCCGTTTCTACACAACACCCGCGGTACGATTTCTCCGTACCGTAGCAACAGTTTTGCACTCGGCCATGATCGATATCGCGTAAGGTCGAGATGTTATCGGGGAGATTCATATCCATCATGTTGGATTGAAGCCGTGTCATGGCGCAGGCCATGTCGCCGGTCTCTCATCGCGGAGGCCTGGGTTCGATCTAGGCCCCGTAGGGTTAAGATGTGTTGTGGAAAGCGTGGCACCGGGATAGGTGCTTCGTTCGTTCCCCTGTCAGTATCGTTCCACCACTTCTTACTCGTTTTCATCCTAATGCAACTCTTATGGAGAGGAGGAGAAGGCGGCGCTAGGGAACCTTCAGACGAAGTGCTATGATGTTGTACATCGGGGTGCATTCGGCGATCATTAAGGCAGATCCAGGGTATACGACCCTGATTTGTTCCTCGGAAGCTGCACACAGGCCGAGAACTCGTTAGACTAAAATTAATTTCCCCCGACGTTGGCAATTCGCTCTGGCTTCAAGTTGTCAGAAATATCTCCATCCAGACACCCTGAGCTCACCCTAATTCATTACAGAACGTTAGATGGAACGGTAGATACATAACAAATACTGAATGGGAATTTCTGTTTTTACAGGGGTGCTGATAAGTCCTTATCCCGACCAGGAAGGAAATCAAGCTAATGTTTCTGTCAGAATGGCGTGAATTTCCTTCGGCGCCTTGCCTTGCAGGGGGGGGGGGAACTTGATGACAGCTCGCGTCTCGATGTTGTTGAAATCGCGCGCGTCCCTAACATGCTTCCGAGCTTGTTTCCTTCCCAGTCGGGCAAAGGACTTATCAGCACCCCGGTAAGTAGCACGTTCAGCCATTAAAATATGCACGAACAGTGCATTTGTGTGCAGAATGTGTACAAATTAGTGTATGTACCTTCGAAGTTATTCACGCAAATACGATGCGCCGTAATTTCTTAAGGTCTAGTCGATTCAAACGATATCACTGTTACGGGCGACCTTAGCAAAGCTCCTACGCTGTTACTGCCACTGCGCAGATCGCTTAGGTGACGTCCTGCACATTCGAGAAGATTCGGAGTCGACGATAGCCTACAAGAGGCACCTGGTTCGGCCATCGGTTTGCGAGTGGAAGGACGTGCTAAAATAGAGACTTGGTTCGCAAGTTGAAATATGGGTGTTTAGGTATACGCTCTTGGCGAAAACTTGTAAAGCGGTTGTTCGTATGCAGGACGATCACCGAACGTTGACAATACGTTGAATTATAATTATATTATATGTAAGCACGTTTTCTGGTGCACTGTGTTACTTTTGTCTGATTTTCCCCCAGATTGACACGTATTAACACGTTTTGATAATCCTCCCCAATATGACATTTGACGAGAGCCCAGCCAGTGGAAGTCGCACTTTGGTAGAAGCGACTAGGCCAGAGCTTGCTCGCTTGTCACATTTGCCTAGTGAACGAGCCTAGAAAGCAGTCATTGGCTGTTCTGCCTGCGGTGCCGGTTTCACATCTCACTCTGGGTAGCCAGATATCATTATTGCAGTAACAGTGCCTCAACCAAGCAAGGACCGCCTCCCTTGAAGCCCATAATAATTCTGTTCTCAGGAAAGTTCGTTAAGTTGCCAGTTGACGGTATGCAGCCATCTTGTGTAAGCAAGTTCCCTCTTCACCCAGACCCGCTGTGCTGAGTTTCTCAAATCAGTGCACACAGATTCGATATGTGTTCCACTTTTCGCCGCGCGCTCAAACTTCCTACACGGCAGCAGAACCAATTGTGAGGACCGGTGCCACGGGTGGCTTTCACGTTCCTGGCGCCTTCGCGGCGAAAGTTGCAGAAGTGCGCCTGTTGAATACTGAACCACCCAGCATTCCGCGAGGGGGGAAAATCTAGAATTGACGAAGATATTTCATGAAATGTTATATTGGCACTTCTTGTAATGCGTTGACATATTCCAAATTTGGTCGAAATCTGACGTTTTGTGCGGGACATGGGCACATTATTGCGCGCAGCCCGAGTGTTTCGAGCAGCAGTTGAACACATCAGTGTAATCGGAAGAACACGCCGGCACTGTTAACGCCGTGTGCAAAATTATGAGGTGCTAAGATCAATTGTCCCGTTCTCGATGCAGTACCTGCAGCCCTGCTTTATCACGAAGTTGCTTATAATTCTCCGTACTGCATGCTGCATTGTGTACCACATGAAGTTACCGGTGGCGTTCTTTGGTGTTAGGAATTCCGTGAAAAGAATCCTTTACAAGCTAATTGGTCCTCAGCCAGGCAAGGAAGTCCGCGACTACCGTGTTCACAAGAGCTTCCCCCCTTCGGCTGTCCGTAGCCACATGAATCCAATCCGCCCCCCCCTCCCATCCTGTTTTTAAGATCAATTTTAATATTATATTTGGAAGTGTCTCTCATTGTTTGAATGTCAACCATCTTTTCAGAGGATGTGTTTTGTGTGTCTTTGTGCGTTTTATTGAGCGCACCTTACGTGAGAATAATTGAGTGCATATTAGTAAAATTATGCCTTACCGAATTTCAACAAAATTTTGGATGCACTTGGATCTGCCCGACACTGGTGCCTCTCTTGACGGTTGCCAGAAGTGAATTACACGCTCACTGCACGACTCAGTCGCTGAAGCGAGTAGGCTACGAACTGCGTGTATCGCGGGATTCGGTTTGACACCCGGCACGGGCAGTGATTGTCTTCGTCCAAAGCGTCGGAACCGACACCGTGCTCGGCGAGCATTTCTGCTGCGTGTACCGTGGAGTGCCTAGTTCGTGGATAAAGCGCATTAACATGTTTTGTTTAGTTCTTCGTTAAATCGTGGAGCTGTACATTAACTCCCCCAATCATCATGAGGTGTGCCTAATTAAAGCGCAAGGAGAACTTTACCTTAATCTGTTTCTCATGTTATTTACTGTCATCTGTTCTCCCAAATACGAAGGTGTGACCGTGCGTTCCTAGTGTTCGTTTTGTCTGTTTTCGTATTCCATTCCGCGCACCAGATACTATGGCAGATGCGAAAGTTGTAACCACGGTGACTGGCTGCAGACTGCAGCAAGTTGTAATCACGGTGACTGTGCAGCCAAGTCTGTCCGCGCTCGCGCTACCGGCCGTATCGCGGAAGTGCGCTGTGCCTGTGAATTTGAGTATGCCTGCAGCTGTACGTGCACTTCGCTTTATAACCGTACCATTACCAGCCGAACAGGATGGTAAACGTAAATCCTGTTTCGAATCTGCCAGTACGGCGAGTAATCTGTATATCTTGTGGTCATTCTCAGTATCTCTGCCCGTGCCGATATAGTAGAGACCACGATCCCTGCCATGTGGTCTGTGACCCTGTCGTTCCACGCTATATTTTTGGTGAGAGTGTCGTCAAATATCCCCCCGAAAGACGAGAATTATGCAAAAATGGGAGGGTCCGTGGAATACAGGTTAGTATCACTGCACTGCAGTTTGCTTTTGGCGGCTTTGAATGAACCGAGTTCGTAATGAATGCGCGTTGAAATGAGACGCACCTGCTGCCGTGTGCGGTGTGCAGTGTGGTGGAGCTAATTGTGGCTGCTGCAGTGGATGCTGTGGTGTGCTGTGTGCAGTCTGTATCCATTCTTCGTTTGTTCGCGAACACTAAAGAACCGTTGGATTAGGGTTGTAACATAGCAAGTTCCTTTGTGTAAATTTTTTCTTGTAACATAACAGCCACAAACATGGCGACGTTACGAAATCTTGACGTTACGTCACTGTGCCGTAAATTATTCTGTGTGAATTTTGACTGCTCTTTTCAGCATAGGGACTCTGTTCTTTACCAACCACACATCGTGCTTCAGCTGTGTCCATTTGAATATTGTCTGGCATTGCGTAACCTCAGTTCAGATAGTGCACTGCTCACTGTGTATCCTGTAAGCGTTTTCACAGATTTTATGAAATGTGAGAGGCGAGATGTTGCTAATTTGCATTTCATTATTCCGTTTGTAAGGGAGCTTAATACACAAATAACCCTGTTGGTCAGTTTGTGTACTGCATTATGTGGTCCACACGTGTAGCGGTGACCCCTGCACGTGACTTAAAGTGACAACTGTAGGTATCCCCCCCCCCTCAACTGGGGCCCTGTCCTGCCCTTACCACGGTGACATGGGAGGGAAATGCAGCGCGAAGAACTTTCACAGGCCGTCCATCGGCTTGCACTCAGAACACACCATACTCCAACTTCGGCGTCACGTGATGGCGCTTGGTTTATCAGTCGGGGATTTCTGCTGATTACGTAGTTTTGGACTGATAACTTGTATGCATTTTCCGTTTATGAAGGAGTTACTGGTCATTATCTGAATGTATACTGTCAGACAGAATACCATCCCACGCTACCACCACTTCGTAAATAAATAGATTTCAGTCCTAGACTGTAATTTCTTATTTTGAGAGTTTGCTTGACCCTTTAGGTAATCTCATCTGCAAAGTTAGATGGCAGTCGCCCACTACACCACAAAACTGCTTCACTAAAACGGTTACATATTCGTACTGTGACAGTAAGTTTGGTGTTTGTGTGACCGTGCACCTTTGATACAATAATATAAACAGCCAACTAGATATAACAATAACAAATTTTATTAATAATTTTAATCAGCTCAACATGTTTCGGGCGATAATTTGGCCCATCCTCAGGAGCACTAGACTGTGTTTACAGCTTGTGGTATAAAGCACCGACGATGCAGCAACATCGCCGGTGCATTGTACCACAAGCTCACTAGTGCTCCTGAGGATGGGCTAAACTATCACCCGAAACATGTTGAACTGATTGCAGTTATCAATAAAATTTGTTATTGTTGCGTCTAGTTGGATGTTTATATTATTGTCACAGTAAATATTTGCGTGAAGGAAATATTCATTGGTGACACCAACGAATGCACATCTGACACATGGAAATATATTCCTGTATTACTCCTATACACCTTTTGGCGTCATTTACGCCTTGTTCAGGGAGATTTAGCTACGCCAGAATTTAAAACTTATATGTATACATGAATGTATCAGGTTAGCGTTCGTTGGTTTGGTGAATGCATTTTGCAGTTCAGACTCACGGAAAAATGTCCAAATTTTCGCGGACATTTGCTGTATTTTATACGGTTTCTTGTATATGTTTCCACCATTAAAACCCGCTCTGTTGCTGTTGCACACCCACGAACAAGGGCAATTGAAATGTGCGCAGCTCATCAACTTGCACTGTCGACTGTGTTGAAGATGGTGTAAGTTTGGCTTTGTACAGGACTGTGCCAGGCTGAGGATTCTGGTCTTCTCGGCTGTTACACTTGTGACGGAGTAAACAGTTCCTTCGTGCATATATCTTTGTGTGCCGAATGCTAGAAGAATGTTTGTTTTTGTAGGATTCCTTAATTGTGTGCTCCGCCACGACGGATCAGTCGGTTGGGGGTGTGGTGTCCGGTCACACTGGTGGTACGTCTGACGCCGTGTTAGTAGAGGAACCTTTTTTTTAAAGGGCTGGCAGCGCATGTTGCAAGAAGTTGGCCGAAACGTCGCGTGTTAACCGTCGCGGGAAGATGTGCGGTCCAGTGAGCTGGTCACCAGTTACACTGCAGTGCACATGTACGGGAAACGCTGTTTTTAGTGACTTCCTGCTGTTCAGTGTGGGTTATCGTAATCCCATATATGGAAATTTCGGGTAATATTTGGCTCTTTCAGGGGCAAAGTGGGCCTCGTCGGTAAGCAGAACGCTGCAAATTATTTAGGAGTTAGCGTTATTCCAGTGGAAAAATTCCTACTTGCAGTCCAGATTATTATTATTATTATTATTACTTATTACTTACTTACATACTCACCTACCTACTTACTTACATACTTACTTACCTACCTGCTTACTTACGTACTTAATCACTTACCTACTTACTTACTTAATTACATACTTACTCACCTACATACTTACCTACCTGCCTACTTACGTACTTAATTACATACTTACCTACTTACTTACTTAATTACATACTTACCTACTTACTTACTTAATTACATATTTACCTACTTACTTAATTACATACTTACCTACTTACTTACTTAATTACATATTTACCTACTTACTTAATTACATACTTACTCACTTAATTACATACTTACTCACCTACTTACTTACTTACTTACCTACTTACTTATATACCTACCTACCTACTTACGTACTTAATTACATACTTACTTACTTACTGCAATTGAGTTATCACTCGGTGGCAGTAGTGCAGAATAAATATCCATGAATATAAATACAGTAAATATGCATAAACGAAACAATATAAAACCACGGTACAAACAATACAAAACAGTAAATACAAGTACACATATTTCCAAAACACCCCACACAATTGTCAAAAAAACCCCACATACACTCACCCACACATTACAAAACAAGTTAATGCAACCCCGGTACTGAGTGGGCTGTACATGGCGCAGTACAGTTCTGCAGGCCGACTTACGCGGGAAAGTGACATGCGCAGAAATTCTTCGTTTGCAATGCGGGGAATTCTCCGAGACATTTCCGGCCGCCGTTTGGCGCCCACTTCTGTGTCTTCGTATGTCCGTCTGTCCTGTAGCACTGTGTGTAACTGTGCACAGCGTGACGAACTCGCTGGACATACAAGTTTGTAATTCTGGGTCTAGGCATTGTGTTCAGGGCACATTGCGCGCCGTTGGGTTTCATATCGCCGGCCAGGCGCAGCAGATATTGAGTCGGCTACCGCCAAGACACAACATGACTTACGCGAAAGTGTAAAAAAAGGTAAAGCAGTCCCATTCCAGGTCTGGAGTGGCCCAGACGGTTCCAGGAAGTTAACGTTCCCAGATTGCATGACAATGGCCTAGGATGGTGGTAAGGTCATCCCTACGCACCGGCCGCCTTTACCCCAAGGAAATGCTCCTGGTACTCATTTCTGTTAAGAGGCTGAGTCGACCCCAAGGCCATAGTGCGATCGGAAGGATTATGTCAATGAAAAATTCCAATGACACCATCTGGAATCGAACCAGCGACCTTCCGATTTGTAGCACAGCACCTTAACCAC